>ENA-ORUI01003414-ORUI01003414.1-human-gut-metagenome-genome-assembly--contig:-NODE-3414-length-11511-cov-3.757420_pt1 | contig 11511 bp, 8 predicted proteins | sample MGYA00242078_ERZ509205 | MGnify/ENA primary metagenome ERZ509205 (study PRJEB26280, sample SAMEA2338828) | human gut metagenome | biome: human gut; feature: human-associated habitat; material: faeces... | reverse complement strand
ACGGATTACCTCAAGTTCTATTTATTCCAGGTGGTATAAAAGGATACAAAAAATCCCTGCTGTAACAGCGGGGATTTTTTTACGTTACTTGCTTTCCTCGCCGGAGGGGGCGTCTTTCGTTTCACCCTTCGGTTCGTCCGCGGGTGCTTCGGGTTCAGCCGGGGGTTTCTCCCCGGTCGAAGTTTCCTCGCCCTTGTCCTGCGGCATCTCGATCTTTTCGCTCGTCATCGAAATGTGCCTGGCGGGCGCTTCGATCACGCTCGGCTGGGAGGGGCGGAAGCCCTCGTCGCCTGCGCGGGTGGAAGCGTAGGCCTCCTCCACGGTGGAGGGATCGCGGCCTTCGAGGATGGCGACCATCTCGCCGCCGGTGATCGTTTCCTTCTCAAGGAGGTAGGCGACGACCTTATCCATATCCTCGCGGTTGTCGCGGATGACCTGCACGGCGGCCGCGTAGCACTTGTCGAGGATACCCTTGACCTCGCGGTCCATGATGGCGGCGGTATCCTGCGCGCAGTCGAGGCCGTAGCCGCCGTCGAGGTACTGGCTGCGCACCGACCCGAGCGCAACCATGCCGATCTCATCGCTCATGCCGTACATCGCGACCATGTTGCGCGCGATGCCCGTGGCCTCCTGAATATCCTGCGAGGCGCCGTTGGTCATCGTGTTCATCACGACTTCCTCGGCGGCGCGGCCGCCCATGGAGACGGCGATCTTCGCCATCAGCTCATCGCGCGTGCGCAGGTTCGTCTTGTCCTCCTCGGGCATGAGCAGCGTGTAGCCAAGGCTTCCCTCGGTGTGCGGCACAATGGTGATCTTCTGCACGGGCTCGGCGTTTTTCTGCTTGTAGGCGACCATCGCGTGGCCGACCTCGTGATAGGCGACGAGCTTCTTTTCAAACTCGGTGAGGACGCTGTTCTTCTTCTCGCTGCCCGCGATGACGAACTCAAACGCCGCGAGCATATCCTCCTGTGTGACGAGCTTGCGCCCCTTGCGCACAGCGCGCAGCGCCGCTTCGTTGGCAAGGTTTGCAAGGTCTGCGCCTACGCAGCCCGCGGTCGCGAGCGCGACCTTCTTGAGATCCACGTCCTCGGCGAGCTTGATGCCGCGCGTGTGGACCTGAAGGGTCGCAAGGCGGCCGGCAAGGTTCGGGCGGTCTACGGTGATGCGGCGGTCGAAGCGGCCGGGACGCAGCAGTGCCTTGTCGAGCACCTCCGGGCGGTTCGTCGCGGCGAGGACGATGACGCCCTTGCTGGGGTCGAAGCCGTCCATCTCGGCGAGCAGCTGGTTGAGCGTCTGCTCGCGCTCGTCGTTTCCGCCGCCGTAGCGGCTGCCGTCGCGGGATTTGCCGATGGTGTCGATCTCGTCGATGAAGATGATGCAGGGGGCGACCTTCGACGCCTCGGCGAAGAGGTCGCGCACGCGGCTCGCGCCGACGCCGACGAACATCTCGACAAAGTCGGAGCCGGAGATGGAGAAGAACGGCACCTTTGCCTCGCCCGCCACAGCCTTGGCAAGCAGCGTCTTGCCCGTACCGGGAGAGCCGACGAGCAGCGCGCCCTTGGGGATCTTCGCGCCGATGGCGGTGTATTTTTCGGGGTTGTGCAGAAAGTCGATGATCTCGACGAGCGATTCCTTCGCCTCATCCTGACCGGCGACGTCCGCAAACGTCACGCCTGTGGACTTTTCCATGTAGACCTTGGCGTTGGCCTTGCCGACGTTGCCGATGCCGCCGATCCCGCCCATGCCGCCGGACTTTTTCGCCAAGATGTTCATCAGCAGCATGAACGCGCCGACCATCAGCACCGTGGGCAGGATATAGGTCACCATAAAGGCGAGCACCGGCGAGATGGGCGCCTGATAGGGCTTGGTGTAGGTCACGCCCTCTTCATCGCAGAGCGAGAGCAGGCTTTCCGACATCGCGGGAATGATGGTGGTGAAGAGCGTGTAGTCCTGATCGTAGCTCTTGCCGTCATCGTCGGTGTAGACAAAGCCGTCCACCGGCGTGATGGTGTACACGTCGTCGCCGATCTCGATGGACTTGACCTTGCCCGACTCCACCAGATCGACAAGCTCGCTGTGGGCGATCTCGCAGGAGCTTTCCGCGGCTCTGGCCTGTTCGAGCATGACGGAGACATAGTTGACGCCGATCGTCAGCAGCAATGCCCACAGGACGATCGACCACATCCCTCCGCCGCGCCGGCGGTTCTTGTCGCCGCGGTTGCGGTTGTTTCTGTTGTTCTGATCCATGATGTTCCTCCCGTCAGGGGATCAAAAATGTGATATGCGCACATTCTTTACGTAATGTGCATCACTATACCATAGAAAAAAGAAAGGCACAAGTTTTCAGCGGTGAATTTTCAATGAACTTTTGCTTTGCGCCCTCTTTATCTTGCCCTTGTTCTGTGTTATAGTTGCAATGGAGCATTCTATCAAAATCTGTCGCACAAAAATTTATGACAAGGAGAAATTCTTTTATGGATAAGGAACGCAGGGAAAAGACCGTCCGAGCGCAGGACGCGGAGGCGGACGGCATCATTGAGGGCCGCAACGCCGTGATCGAGGCGCTGCGCGCGGGCGCGACCATCGACAAAATTTTCATTCAGAAGGGCGAGACCGACAAAACGCTCGGCCACATCGCCTCTACCGCCCGCGCCGCCGGTGTGGTGGTCGTGGACGCGGACAAGCGCAAGCTCGACTTTATGAGCCGCACGCACGCCCATCAGGGTGTCATCGCGCTCACGAGCGTGCGCGAATACGTCAGCGTGGAGGACATTCTGAACATCGCGCGCGAAAAGGGCGAAAAGCCCCTGATCGTCGTCTGCGACGAGATCTCCGACCCGCACAACCTGGGCGCGATCATCCGCACGGCGGAGTGCGCGGGCGCGCACGGCGTCGTGATCCCCAAGCGCCGCAGCGCAGGCCTTACGAGCGTCGTCGCCAAGACGAGCGCGGGTGCGGTGAGCTATGTGCCCGTTGCGCGCGTACCGAACATTCCCGCGCTTTTGGAGCAGCTGCAAAAAGAGGGCGTGTGGGTCTTCGGCACGGCGGCCGAGGGCGCGTGCGACCTCTATTCCGCCGACCTCAAGGGCCCCGCTGCCATCGTCATCGGCAGCGAGGGCGACGGTATGACGAGACTCGTGCGCGAAAAGTGCGATTTCCTCGTCAGCATTCCGATGAAGGGCAGCATTTCCTCGCTCAACGCCTCCGCGGCGGCGGCCATCCTCCTTTACGAGGCGGTGCGCCAGCGCCTGGGGCAGTAAACACAACAAAGAAGGAACGATATGGATCCGAAAGACCTTGAATTTGAAGAGACCTTGGCCGACTCGGAGCTGCTGCTGAAAAACACCGCCCGCAGCATGGACGAGGACGCGGAGTTCTCGCTCGAGAGCATTCTGGCTGAGTACGGCAGCGGCACGCCTGCGCCGGAAGAGGCGGAAGCGCCCGAGCCGCAGCCGGTGAAGAAAGCGCCGGCGGCAGAAGCCGCCCCGCCGCAAAAAAAGGCGGAGGCGGCGGAGCGTCATGCGGACAGCGCCGTCCGCAGCGCCGTGATCCCCTTCCCCGGAATGAAAGCGGCGGAAGCGCCCGCGCCGGAAGATCCCGCGCCGCAGGACGGGGGGGAAGCGCAGGACGACGCGCCCAAGGCCATGAGCTTGCAGGATATTCTCGCCCAGACGGTGCAGGAGGCGCTCGCCGAGCGCGAGGATACGATCATCGAAGAAGAACCGCCGCGCCGGGGGCTCTTCTCCCGCCGCAAGATGCGCGACACCGAGCAGCTCTACGACGACGCGGAGGAGGAAGAAGAGGAAGAGGACGCGTTTGACGAAGCGGAGTTGGATCTTCCCGAACCGCCGCTTCAGGAAACGCTTGCGGATTACCGCGCGCAGCTCTCAGGCGCGGTGAAGGCGCGGCGCGGCGCGGGCATTTTCACGCTTGCGCTGTGCGTGATGGCGCTGCTGGAGCATTTTTCCATCCTGCCCGCGGCCTATGTCGAAGATCCGATGATCCGCGCGCTGCCGCTGCTGGCGGCGGAGGCGATCGTCTGCGCCATCGGCTGGCGCATCTTCGCGCGCGCGATCCGCTCGCTCAGGCAGGGCAAGACCACCTCCGGTTTTTTGACGATGCTGCTCTGCCTTGTCACGCTGACCGACACGGCGCTCTATGCCTTCCTGCCCGCGCGCGCGGCGCTGTCGCTGCCGCTGCCGGCGGTGGGCGCGCTTTCCGTTTACTGCGCGCTGCTCGGCGAGAGCATGCGCCTGCACGGCATGTACGATACCTTCCGCATCGCGGCCATCGGCAACGCGCCCTATATCGTCACTGTGACGGCGGGGGGCGCTGCCAAGCGCGTGGGACAGGTAGACGGATTTTCCAATTCCGCCCGCGCGAATGATCCCTACGCCCGCTGGCAGAACGTGCTGCTGCCCGTCTTTCTGACGGCGGCGGTCGTGTTCGGCGTGCTTTCAACGCTGGAGGCAAAGCAGAACCTGCTGCTTGCGTGGAACCTCTCGGTGCTGCTTGCAAGCGCGAATCTGCTGGCCTTTCCGATGGTCTGCGCGCTGCCCCTGAAGCGCATCGCCGCGCGATTGGCCAAGAGCGGCAGCGCCGTGGCGGGCTTTTTCGGCGCGGACGCCATTCGCCGCAGCAACTGTGTCATTCTGACCGACGGCGACATTTTCCCGCCGGGAACGGTTACGCTCGGCGGACTCAAGACCTTCGGCGAGGAAAGCGGCAAGGTCATCTCCTACGCCGCCACGATGGCGCATGCGTCCGAGAGCGGACTGAGCCGCCTGTTCAACAATCTGCTCGCCAGCGACGGCGGCTTCCGCGAAACGGTCGAGGACGTCGACTTTTATGAAGAGGGCGGCGTCGGCGGGCGCATCCACGGCGAAACGGTGCTTTTCGGCACGGCGAGCTTCATGCGCAAGCGCGGCGTGAACCTGCCGCGCAATTTAGGGCTCAAGACGGGCATGTACCTCTCTGTGGACGGTACGCTCGTTGCGGTCTTTGCCGTGAAGTACATGCCCGCGGAGAATGTCGACTGGGCGCTCCACGCCCTGCACCACAGCCGCATCACGCCGGTGCTCGCCGTGCGCGACGGCAACATCACCCCCGCGCTCTTGAAGCGCAAGTTCGGCACCGATGCGCGCGCGGTCTACCCCAAGCTCGGGACACGCCTCGCCCTTTCCGAGCGCGGCGGCGGACGGCCGTATGCCCTTTTGATGCGCGAGGGGCTCATGCCCTATGCCGAAGTCGTGCTCGGCAGCAAGCGCCTCTGTCTGTCCGCCAGAAGAGGAACGGTGCTTGCATTTTTAGCCGCTACGGCGTCGACGCTCCTTGCATTTTATTTAACTTTTGTCGGCGCATACAGCGTGCTCACGCCGTTTTCTCTGCTCATTTACGTACTTTTGTGGTCGCTCAGCGCGCTGGTCGACGCCCTGCTCAGCGACCGTTATTGACACTTCGAACGAAGAAAACGGAAATCAACGGAAAAATATGGTTGAAATGGCGAGAAAAACATGATATAGTTTTTGCATTGAGTATTATCCCGCCCGGTGGCGGACACCATGACGGGATTTACGACTTTCGGAAGGAGACTAACCCATTATGAGTGCAAAAGACATTCGCAATATCGTGCTGCTTGGCCACAGCGGCAGCGGCAAGACCACCCTCGCTGAAAGAATGCTGTTTCTGACCGGCGGCACGGACCGTCTGGGTAAGATTGCCGACGGCAACACCGTTTGCGACTACGATCCCGAAGAGATCCGCCGCCAGATCTCCATTTCTCTGGCCGTGGCTCCCGTGGAATACGACAGCTGCAAGATCAACGTGCTCGACGTGCCCGGCGGTTTCGACTTTGCCGGCGAGGCTGCGGAGGCCGTTCAGGCTGCCGATGCCGCCGTCATCGTCTGCTCGGCCAAGGCCGGCATCAGCGTCGGCGCGGAGAAGGCGTGGAAATATTGCGAAAAGAATGCTCTCCCCCGTCTGATCTACATCTCCAAGATCGATGAGGAGAACTCCGACTATAACGCCGCGTTCGCCGCGCTGCGCGAGCGCTTCGGCAAGAACATCGCCCCCGTCGTCGCCCCCATCTGGGACGAGAGCAAGAAGGTCATCGGCATCATCGACGTGCTGCATAAGCGCGCGTTCGAGTTCAGCGCCACCGGCGGCCGCGTCGAGATCGAAGTGCCCGAGAACAAGCTTCCCGTGCTCGATGAGCTCTACGACGCGCTCAAGGAGTCCGTCGCCGAGACGAGCGAGGAGTTCATGGAGAAGTTCTTCGCCGGCGAGGATTTCACCTATGCCGAGATGATCCAGGGCCTGCGCCAGGGCGTGAAGGATCTCTCCCTCTTCCCCGTCGTGTGCGGCTCCGCCCTTCAGGGCATGGGCACCCGTATCCTGATGGATACCATCGTCGAGCTTCTTCCCAAGCCGCAGGACGCCCGCGCCCTCATGGCTGAGAATGAGGACGGCGAGTCCTCCGAGTTCGTCGTCGCGCCCGGCGCACTGCCGACCGCGTTCGTCTTCAAGACCATTTCCGACCAGTACGGCAAGTATTCCTACGTCAAGGTGCTCTCCGGCTCCATCAAGCCCGATATGCCCATGGTCAACGCCCGCACGGGCGAGACCGAGAAGCTCGGCCGCCTGTACATTGCCAAGGGCAAGAAGTACACCGAGGTCAAGGAGCTCACCTGCGGCGACATCGGCGCCATCGCCAAGATGGACAAGGTCAAGACCGGCGACACGCTCTGCGAGCCGCGTAAGGTCGTCAAGATCGCGCCCATTCCCTTCGATGAGCCGTGCTACAGCGTGGCCATCGCGCCCAAGACCCGCGGCCAGGAAGACAAGATGGCGCAGGGTCTCAACCGCCTGAACGAGGAAGATCCTTCCTTCCGCGTCATCAACAACGCCGAAACGCACCAGATGGTCGTCTGCGGCGCGGGCGATATCCAGATCGACGTGCTGGTGAGCAAGCTCAAGAGCCGCTTCGGCGTTGAGGTCGTGCTCGACACGCCGCGCGTCCCCTACCGCGAGAAGATCCGCAAGACCGTGCAGAAGCAGGGCCGTCATAAGAAGCAGACCGGCGGCAGCGGCCAGTTCGGTGACGTTTGGATCCGCTTCGAGCCCAACGAGGAGAGCGAAGAGATGGTCTTCGCCGAGGAAGTGTTCGGCGGCAGCGTGCCCAAGAACTTCTTCCCCGCCGTTGAAAAGGGCCTGCGCGAAGCCGTGCTCCACGGCCCGCTCGCCGGCTATCCGGTCGTCAACCTCAAGTGCGTGCTTTACGATGGCTCCTATCACCCGGTCGACTCCTCCGAAATCGCGTTCAAGACCGCCGCGAACCTTGCCTACAAGGCCGCAATGCCCGAGGCGTCCCCCGTTCTGCTCGAGCCCGTCTGCGAGCTGAAGGTCACCGTGCCCGATCAGTACATGGGCGATATCCTCGGCGACCTCAATAAGCGCCGCGGCCGCGTCATGGGCATGACCCCGACCGGCGACGGTGAGCAGATCATCGAGGCCGAGTGCCCCGAGGCCGAGCTCATGAGCTACGCCATCGACCTGCGCTCCATGACCCAGTCCCGCGGCTCCTTCACCATGCACTTCGTGCGCTATGAGCAGTGCTCTGCCGACGCGCAGGAGAAGGCCGTCGCCGCCGCGAAGGCCATGCAGGAAGCGGAATAACCTTTTACCCGATAACAAAGAAAAGCTGTCCGACGGACAGCTTTTCTTTTTTCAGTAGATCTTATCCAGATACTCCACCACGTCGGCCACCGCGCCGTCGCTGCAATGCGAGACGATGTGCGCGCCGAACTCGTGTACGGCGGGAATGGCGTTCGCGGGCGCGAAGGGCACGGCGGAGACCTCCAGCATCGGAATATCGTTTTTGTGGTCGCCGATGCAGTAAATGTCCTTGCGCGCCACGCCGAGGAGCGACGCGAGCCGCAGGATCATGCCGCCCTTGGTCGCGCCGGCGGCGGTCAGCTCGAGCAGATGCTCGTTGGAGTAGATGAGCTCGTACTCGCGCCCCCACGGGCGCGAGAGGATGAAAGTCCGCACGGCATCGAGCACCGGAAAGTCCTCTTCAAAAAGGATCTTGATGATGGGCAGATCAATGTCGGCGAAGCGCTCCACCACCTGCACGGGCGAGCGGGTCAGATGCTCGTGGTTGCGGATGTAGCGATTGGGATTCATCGCGTGGATGCGGCAGTCGTCATGGTAGACCTCGAAGGCGAGCGTCGGGAACCGCGCGAGCACCTCAGCCATGTGGTCGTAGATCGCCTCGCCGAGGAAGGCGGTGTAGAGGTATTCGTTTGTGCGGAAGTCGTAGATCGCCGCGCCGTTGGCGATGACGCACGGCGCGCTCATCGGCACGTCCTTGGCGTAGTCCATGAACGCGGGCAGCGCGCGGCCGGTGGAGATGGCGAACAGGCCGCCGTTTTGGATGAAGTAGTCCAGCGCCTCGCGGTTGCGCGGACACATGGGCGGGATGTCGGTGCCGTTGTCGAGCGCGGACTGGGTGTAGACGAGCGTGTTGTCAAAGTCGCTGGCGAGCAGCACATGGTCGAATTTCTGCATGGGGAGGCCCTTCCTTACCGGTTTCTTTTTCTCACTCCCCAGTATACCACGGCTGCGGGAAAAAGCAACGCCTTTCGCGCAGCACACGATTTGCCTGCCCATAGAGGAAAAGCGGCTTGCATCGCTGCAAGCCGCTTTTCTTATGGTTCATAGTTCAACAGGACGACGCTGCCATCGTCCCGTATGGAAAGCTCCAGAGCGCTCTGCGCGCGGCGGAAGACGGGGCCGTCTCCCCAGCCGCTATAATCCTTCGCGGTCCGGACGGGGTACTGGAGGAGGCTCTCCTGATGCGTGTAGTTGCTCCGCGAGGCGAGGAAGGTCGTCTCACCGTCTGTCTCCTCGGTGCTATAGGCGACATAGCCGCGCTGATTACTCCCGCGTGAGGGCAGGGAGAATTCGGCGGAAATATCCTCCAGGCGATAGGTCCTTCCGAACCAGTTGGTCACCGTGTAGCGCTCGACGGTAAGGGAGGCACAGGGCGCGGCGTAGGCATTCCCCTCCGCGTCGTCGTAGAGCACGCGGCCCGTCGGCGCACCGTCGTCGGGACGCCAACTGTCGTCCTCATAGTAGGCGGGCCAGAGGCGGACGAGCTCCGTGCCGCGGAATTTCACCTCCTCCGTCCAGCGGAAGTGGTGGAGGATGCGCCAATGCTCCGCTTCGCCGGGCAGCCGCACGGCGACGTCGGTGAAGTGCAGCTCCCTGACATCGTAGACGGTCGAGATGTGTGTCGAGCTGCCGAAGTCCTCGCGCACCTCGCGGCCGCCGTTCATCGGCTTATCCGCCTCGTGCACTACGACGAGCGTCGCGCCGCGGCAGGCGAGCAGATCGTCCTCGCTGAGGTCGTTCAGCGCGTCCTCGGGATAGCCGAGGGCAAGCAGCTGCGCGCGAATTTCAACAGCCTCGGCGCTGAGGCTGCCGCTCTTTGGCTGCCAGTCCATGCGGTAGCTGCCGAAGAAGAGATAGCCGCAGGCGATGCCGACGGCGAGCAGCGCCGCGATGGCCCTGACCAGCATCTCGTCCGAGAGACGCACCGGCGCGGGCGTGAGCGCGTAGCCGCTCTCCTCCATCTCGCGGGAGAGACGGAAGAGGCTGCGCAGAATGAGAATATAGCAGCCGAGCATCGCAAGGCCGAGCAGCAGACCGCTGTACTGGACATAGGCCAGCGTGAGGACCGCCGCATACCAAATGAGCAGCGCGGCTGCGGGGGCGGCGCCCCCTCCTGTCCCCGCCTTTTTCTGCATTGTGCGCAATGCCTGCCAGAAGCAGAAGAAGAGCAGCATCTGCACCGCGAGCATGGCATAGGTCAGCGCCGTCCCCACGGAGGAGGCGTATACGGCGTTGGAATAGATTGTCGCGTTGAGAACGATGCAGGGCAGGAACAGCGCCGCGCGCAGCACGGCGAGCAGCCAGCAGGCGCGAAACCAACCGTTCTCCCGCCGCAGCGGACGGAAGCCAAGCAGCTGCAGGATCACGCCGATGGTCGGCAGCAGATAGTTCAGGCAGAAAAAGTTGAGCGTGATGGAGCACATGGCGCTGCCGCCGAGAATATTTCCGATCGCGCGGCGCCACGGCGTGACGTCCCGTGCGACGTCGTCGGGCGGAAGCTCGGGCGAAACGTCGCGCCCGTAGTACTGCAAGACGACATCCCCTTTTGAAATAGGATTGCCCTCGATAAGCCAGTAGCCGTTTTCGTCCTCTTTTTTCGCCATGCAGGATAAGATTTTTCTGCGTTTTATTTGTTTTATTTTGAAAAATCAATAGGGTTTCCCCATTTTTTTAACATTTTTCAAAAAAATAACAAATTCGGCTTTGTCTTAAAAATTAGCCAACCTTACACTGAAATAAAAATCTGAACCTTAAACATGATGAAAATTTTTTTTCATTTTTTGAAAAAAACCGTTGACAAAATCAAAATTATGCGCGAAACTATGCGCATAATTTAAGTTCTTTCACAGGTCAAAAAAAATCGCGGCGGGGAGTACCCGACCGCGACGACCTCATATCAACTACTAGGTAAAAGGAGGTTGAAAATGAATATCAAAGTACTTGCGATACTCTTGATAATCATCAGGGCGATAATAGACATCATTGTCCTGTTAAAGTCAAGCTAAAACTTGACGGCGGGCCGAAAGGCTCGCCCCTCCTTTTGCCTGGCAAAAATATCGGAAAATATGGCTGAAACAAAAAGAGAAAACCGTGGCGGGGCGCGCAAAGGCTCTGGACGCAAAAAAATTGCGGACAAGCGCAAAAACTTTCTGATTATGCTCAACGACGCCGAGCGCGCCAAGCTTGACGCCATGCGCGGCAATATGGGCGCGTCGGCTTTTATCCGCGAGAAGTTGGGGCTGTAAACGCGCCTAAAAGGCTTTACATACGTGTTAAAATCTTAAAACTGCTACCGAAAAATAGAAAGGAGATATATGGCAGAAGAGTTTAAAAATCTTTGCTTAAACAGCGTGGATGTTGCCGAAAAAATACGGCATATTGCAGCGTCCGACTTTAAGCTCAATTTAAATATGACTCAGGCGCAAAAGCTCCTCTATATTTCCTACGGCATCGAATTGGCCCGCGCAAAAACCCGCCTTACCGACGAACATCCGCGCGCTTGGCCGTTCGGCCCCGTCTTCCCGAATGTCCATAGAAAAGTGGATTTTTTGCGTGTCCCGACAAATCCCCAAAACATACCCGAAGAAATCGTTTCTCTCTTGCATGAGGTCATCAAGGCTTTTGGGAAGACCTCCGCAAGCAGGCTTTCGGAATGGTCGCATTCCGCAGGAAGTCCGTGGGATAAAGCCCCAAAAGATAAATGGGGATGTCCGCTTTCGGATGACGATATTTTTGAATATTTTTCATCTCTAAAATGTTCAAGAACCGATGGATAAACGTCTTGATGACAATGCGCCGTCTTCGTATATATTTCGCTGCCGAAAAGTAAAATTGTTT
>ENA-ORUI01003410-ORUI01003410.1-human-gut-metagenome-genome-assembly--contig:-NODE-3410-length-11519-cov-3.094731_pt1 | contig 11519 bp, 10 predicted proteins | sample MGYA00242078_ERZ509205 | MGnify/ENA primary metagenome ERZ509205 (study PRJEB26280, sample SAMEA2338828) | human gut metagenome | biome: human gut; feature: human-associated habitat; material: faeces... | reverse complement strand
AGCAAGTGTTGGATGCGAGCGCATAAAGCGAACATTCAACACGCCGCGACTAAAATCACAAATATGCCTTATTGGGAGCAATGGCTTCGTCTGTAGTTTGTCTAATGAATTAAATAGTAATTTAATACTGAGATTCTTCTTTGATAATTGCGGCAAATTCCTCCACGCTCATTGCGCCAAGTTCTGGGCTGTCATTCTCATCAATAAGATCTCTCTTACGAACAGAAACCGTTCCTGCGCTCTGCTCTTTTTCTCCGAGAATAAGCATATAAGGAACTTTCTGGAGCTGTGCCTGTCTGATTTTATAGCCAAGTTTCTCGTCGCGGTCATCGACTTCTACACGAACGCCGCTTGCTTTGAGTGCTTCAGCAACCTGTTTTGCGTAATCTGCAAATTTGTCGGATACAGGAAGAACTTTTGCCTGTACCGGTGCTAACCATGTTGGGAACTTTCCTGCATAATGTTCAATTAAGATTCCGATAAATCGCTCAATAGAACCAAATACAACACGGTGAATCATGATTGGACGATGTTTTTCTCCGTCTGCTCCAATATATTCTGCCTCAAATCTCTGTGGAAGCTGGAAGTCAAGCTGGATTGTTCCGCACTGCCATGTTCTTCCGATAGAATCCTGTAAATGGAAGTCAAGTTTTGGACCATAGAATGCGCCGTCTCCCTCATTTACTTCGTAAGGAATATTCATGGCTTTGATTGCATTTTCCAATGCATTTGTTGCTACTTCCCACTCTTCTTCTGTTCCCATGCTATCATCTGGACGAGTGGATAATTCTACATGATAAGTAAATCCAAATTTCTTATATACTTCATCAATCAATTTTACGACTTTCTGGATTTCATTTTCAATCTGCGCCTCTGTCATAAAGATATGGGCATCGTCCTGTGTAAAGCATCTTACACGCATCAGTCCATGAAGCTGTCCTGATTTTTCATGACGGTGAACCAGTCCGAGTTCTCCCATACGAAGCGGAAGGTCACGGTATGAACGTGGTTCAGATTCATATACAAGAATTCCTCCCGGGCAGTTCATTGGTTTGATAGCGAAATCTTCATCATCGATCACAGTTGTATACATATTGTCTTTGTAGTGATCCCAATGTCCTGATGTTTCCCAGAGATGGCGGCTCAACATAATCGGTGTTGAAATTTCAACATAGCCGGCTTTTTTGTGAATCTCTCTCCAGTAATCAAGCAGCTGGTTCTTCAGTTCCATTCCTTTTGGAAGGAAGAATGGAAATCCCGGTCCTTCTTCTCTCATCATGAAAAGTCCAAGTTCTTTTCCAAGTTTTCTATGGTCACGCTTCTTTGCTTCTTCCATCATATGCAGATATTCTTCAAGCTCTGCTTTCTTCGGATAGGAAGTACCATAAACTCTCTGAAGCATCTTATTCTTTTCACTTCCGCGCCAGTAAGCTCCTGCAAGGCTTGTAAGTTTGAATGCTTTTACCGGTTTTGTGCTCATCAGGTGAGGTCCTGCACAAAGATCTGTAAATTCTCCCTGTGAATAGAAGCTGATTACGGAATCTTCCGGAAGGTCTTCGATCAGTTCCACTTTATATGGTTCATCTTTTTCTTTGAAATATGCGATTGCTTCCGCTCTTGGCATTGTATACTGTTTAATTGGAAGATCTTCTTTAACGATTTTCTTCATCTCAGCTTCGATCTTTTCCAGGTCTTCTGCTACAAGCGGAGTCTCACGGTCAATATCATAATAGAATCCGTCTTCAATTGAAGGTCCGATCGCAAGTTTTGTATCCGGATACAGTCTCTTGATTGCCTGTGCCATAATGTGAGATGTTGTGTGACGGAATGCACCTTTTCCTTTTTCATCATTGAATGTAAGAATGTTCAGCTCACAGTCTTTGTCGATCACAGTTCTTAAATCAACAACTTCTCCGTCAACTTCTCCTGCTGTTGCAACCCTTGCAAGTCCTTCACTGATATCTTTTGCAATATCAATTACAGACATGCTCTGTGCATATTCTTTGCTTGATCCATCTTTTAATGTGATTTTCATAGTCTTTTTGTTCCTCTCTTTATTTTATAATTTCTGATTATACAACATTTTTCTGTGCAAGCTCCGGATCCGGATGTTCTCCTGACCATCCTGCCTGTGGCATAGTTGCCAGTCTCGATACATCCTCTTCGCTGATCTCAAAATGGAACAGATCCATATTCTGTTTCATCCGCTCCATCGAAGATGATTTCGGAAGCGGAATGATATCATTCTGAAGCAGGAATCTCAGACACAGCTGCGCCGGTGAAACCTGATACTTTCCGGCAAGTTCAAGGATCAGTCCATCTTCCAGAATCCGCCGTCTTCCGATCGGGCTCCATGCCTGCATCTGAATACCATGCTCTTTACAATACTGCACAGCAGCCTGCTGCATATAACCCGGATGCAGTTCCAGCTGGTTGACAACTGGTTTTACTGTTCCATTCTCCAGAATGTTCTTAATATGGTGCGGAAGAAAATTGCTGAGTCCAAGTCCCCGGATTTTTCCTTCTTTCTGAAGTTCTTCCATCGCCCTCCAGGTCTCAAGATCCAGTTCTTTCCAGTTCTCACAGTCAGCCGACGGTCTTGGCCAGTGGATCAGATAGATGTCCAGATAATCGGTACCAAGTCTTTTCAGACTCTTTTCTAATGCATCCTTTGTCTGCTGATATCCCATTTCATCTTTCCACATCTTGGATACAAGGAAAAAATCCTCTCTTGGAAGATTGCTTTCACGGATCGCCTGCCCTAAAAAATCTTCGGTCTGATAAAAGGATGCAGTATCAAAATAGCGATATCCCGCTTCTATGGCAGTCTTTAAAACCTCTACGTTATTCCCTTCTGCTGCTTTGTAAGTTCCAAAACCAACGCATGGGATTTTCATATCATTGTTCAGCTTGAAACAATCGTAAATACTTTCCATTAGATCATCCTTTCTGTAAAAGCTACTGTCTGTAATTCAAGACCGCATATTGCACAAAAGAAATTCATCCAATTCCATTGCGCAAAAAGTGAATTGGCTGAATTTCTTTTGTGCAATATGCTCCTTCAAATTTTCTAGTACATCTTTTCCAGACAACTTAACTTTTAAAATAAAAAACCTCTGCAACAGATTATCTGCTGCAGAGGACGAGTTACTTTGTATACCCGCGGTTCCACCCCGCTTGTCCTGATTTCCAGGACCTCTTTGTGGATGATAACGGTATCCAGCCGGACTGTTTTACAGCCGCTCGGAGGTGGTCTTCAAACGCTTCTGTAATAAGAGGCTCTCAGCCTAAGACCTCTCTCTCTGGGATTTTTCTGCGTTCTACTCTTCTCTTCATCGCATTTGCTAACATTATACCATGGGATTTTCATTTGTCAACACGTTCAAAAAAATGTATTGAAAATTTCTATCAGAACTTATTTGTTCTTACCACAGCATTTTTTATATTTTTTACCGCTTCCGCACGGACATGGATCGTTTGGATAAACTTTCTTTTCTACGTGGATTGTACGTGCGTTTTTCTGTTCTTTGTAAAGGACTTTTTTCTTTTCTTCTGTAAAAATCTTATCCCACTGTGGCAGTTCATACAGCCAGTCAGCTTTTGCATCTACCATGTTCTTGTAAAGCAGTTCTTTATCAAAAGCAAGACTTACCTCAGTGTCCTCATCCATTGTTTCAATTGGATTAGCCACTTTCAGGCTGTCATTGATTCCATCAAGGAATCCTGTCATTGTAAATACATTAATGCCATATTTTTCAGCAAGTTCCTTTACAGTTCCTTTTACTTCTTCGTCCGGATTCTCAAGCAGCTTTTCATAGATCTCTTTTTCAGTCTGGAAATAGGTTCCCCAGAATTTCTGCAGAGAAGCTTTATCCATCTCTTTCGAGTAAGCGGTATCTCTCCACTGTTCTAATAATGTACTCATACTGTAAATTCTCCTTTTTGTTCTTTATCACTTCATATATCATACAGCATTTTTCGACTGTTTGCAAAACATTTTCTTGTAGAAATTGTTTTTTATCTATATAATAGAGATAAAGTACAGTACGAAGGTGGTTGTTATGAAAAAATTCAAGCGTTTTGCGGCTCTTATCTGTGCAATTCTTCTGTTCCTGATGTACGTCAGCACTCTGGTATTTGCATTTATCGACAAATCCAGATCATTAGGACTTCTGAAAGCATCTGTTGCCTGCACGATTCTTGTGCCGGTTATGAGTTACGCCTACATCCTGGTTTATCGTCTGATTCACAGGAATGATGACGACTTTCACAGTGAATATTAACATCTCATACATAAAGCTCTGCCATCATCCAGGCAGGGCTTTTCTCTTCGCCGAATCTGCCACCGAATCGTTTTTTCTCCTGTTCTCTAATCTTCTGTCTCTTATTTAGATATTCTTCCATGGAAATGACTTCCTGTGTGCTGATATTCTTCTCTTTCTGCATATCTTGTTACCTCCTGTCTACAGTTTTTTCGTCTGTCTGCCTTCTGGTATAAGCCTCATCCGGCATTTCCCCGACATCTTTAATATATGTTCTTATTTTCTGATTTATGACTTTTTCTTTTTTATGATGATACCAGATTGCTACGTGCTTTGCACTCTCGCAATCCTCAAAAACATTCATCATCTTTTTATTTTAAGAGTATAGCCGTGTTCTGTGACCTTACTATGGAGATTCTCTAAAAAAATCATAAGTTGTTTCTTAAGAAAATATGATTGACAACACCACGTCAATTCACTAAACTAGACATAGTGAGTAGTAAGAAAGGAAGAACATCATGAACAATTTGCAGATACCGGAGAATTACCATTCTCCACTTACGATCCGCGAGACTGAAGTGGCTATCAAAGAAGTAAAAGACCACTTTGAACGCGCACTTGCCAAATCTCTGCATCTGACGCGTGTATCCGCTCCTCTTTTCGTCCGCCCGGAATCCGGACTGAACGATAACCTGAACGGAGTAGAACGCCCGGTTGCATTTGGCATCAAAGAACAGGAAGACCGCGAAGTTGAGATCGTCCACTCTCTTGCAAAATGGAAACGTTACGCCTTAAAGCGCTACGGCTTTCATTCAGGAGAAGGACTTTATACTGATATGAGCGCTATCCGCCGAGATGAAGATACTGACAACATCCATTCCATCTATGTTGACCAGTGGGACTGGGAAAAAGTAATTTCCAAAGAAGAACGCAACATGGAGACACTGGAATACACTGTAGGAAAAGTATACAGTGCACTCAAAGAAACCGAAGCCTACATGGCACGCCGTTACAATTATATTGAAGAATTCCTTCCGGATGAAATCAGCTTCATCACATCCCAGGAACTGGAAACCATGTATCCGGACAAGACACCAAAGGAACGTGAATACCACTTTGCCAAAGCCAAAGGTGCCGTATTCATCAAACAGATCGGTAAGACCCTTGCCTCCGGACAGCGTCATGACGGACGTGCACCGGACTACGATGACTGGGAACTGAACGGTGATATCATCGTCTACTATCCGGTACTCGATATCGCACTGGAGCTTTCTTCCATGGGTATCCGTGTCGATGAAGATGCACTCCGCCGTCAGTTAAAGGAAGCCGGCTGCGAAGAACGCGCCGAGATGGATTTCCAGAAAGCATTACTGAACGGAAAACTTCCGTACACAGTCGGAGGCGGAATCGGACAATCCCGAATCTGTATGTTCTATCTCCGCAAAGCCCACATCGGAGAAGTCCAGTCCTCCATCTGGCCGGACGACGTCCTCGAAGAAGCCGCATCCCGCGGAGTGTACTTACTGTAATACATAACCAACCATTATCACAATTTGATAATTTACCATAAAAATGAGGCAGGACTTAAAAAAGCCCTGCCCCTTTTTTATATTCCTATTTATTTCTGAAGATGATATCATGTCTTCCCGGTCCATTAGAAACCATTGTGATCGGATATCCGATTTCTTTTTCGATAAACTCAATGTAGTTTCTGCAGTTCTCCGGAAGATCTTCGTATTTCTTGATTCCTCTGATGTCGCATTTCCATCCCGGAAGTGTCTTGAATACTGGTTTTGCTTTCTCAAGAAGATGTGTTGTCGGGAATTCTGTTGTAACTTCTCCGTCAATCTCGTATCCTACACATACCGGAATTTCATCCAGGTATCCAAGTACATCAACAACAGTAAATGCTACATCTGTAGCTCCCTGCATACGGCATCCATATTTGGATGCTACACAGTCAAACCATCCCATACGTCTCGGGCGACCGGTTGTTGCGCCGAATTCTCCGCCGTCTCCACCGCGTCTTCTAAGTTCATCTGCTTCTTCGCCAAAAATCTCACTTACAAAGGCACCTGCTCCTACTGCACTTGAGTATGCTTTACATACTGTAACGATCTGTTTGATCTCATACGGCGGGATTCCAGCACCGATCGCACCATAAGCTGCCAGTGTAGAAGAAGAAGTTACCATTGGGTAAATTCCATGATCCGGATCCTTTAATGTTCCAAGCTGTCCTTCAAGAAGGATTTCTTTTCCTTCCTTGAGGGCTTCGTCAAGATACAGAGAAACGTTACATACATACGGTGCTACCATTTCTTTGTATTCCATCAGTTCGTTATATAAATCATCAGGATTGATTAACGGTTTGTGATAAAGGTGTTCCAGCATAACATTCTTCTGCTCTGCTACACGGTTTACCTTTTCTCTAAGTTCAGCTTCGTCTTCAAAAAGCTCGCTGATCTGGAAACCGATCTTTGCATACTTGTCTGAATAGAACGGTGCAATACCAGACTTTGTAGATCCGAACGACTTTCCGCCCAGTCTCTCTTCCTCATATGCATCAAAATTCTTGTGATAAGACATCACCATCTGTGCACGGTCTGACACCAGAATCTTCGGCATCGGAACATCTCTGTCAATGATTGACTGGATTTCCTTGAAAAGAACCGGGATATCTACAGCGACACCATTGCCGATGATACTGGTTGTATGTCCGTAGAAAACTCCTGACGGTAATGTATGAAGAGCGAATTTGCCGTAATCATTGATAATTGTATGTCCGGCATTTGCTCCACCCTGGAAACGAATGATAATATCTGCTTTTTCGGCAAGCATATCTGTGATCTTACCTTTTCCTTCGTCTCCCCAGTTCGCACCTACTACTGCTTTAACCATAATAAATCCTCCTGCGTGTTCTTGGCTATCTGTGAAATATCTCCACAGTGTCATCCCTCTTTTCATCGGGATAACTCCTACTTATAAATATAATCAATGTCCCTTATAAAGACACCGATTGAATTATACTACATTTCAAATAAAAAGTACACTCTTATTTTCAGCTACTTCCCGAAAATTCCGCATTTTTCTTGATTTTACTGCTCTCTGAGTGTTTTCCTACATCAGCGGTGCCACAATTCTTAAAACCTGACCATATATTTTCACAAAAGTGCTCCGGTTTCTGACCTCCGTCATCGTCACCTTCTGGCATTTTGCAAGGGTCTCCTGGAAATCTTTTTCAATATCACGCACCACCGGATTGCGGTAAATGAAAACACCGCATTCAAAATGCAGATAAAGACTACGGTAATCCAGATTGATACTGCCTACTGTCGCCGTATCATCGTCTGAAGTAAATACTTTCGCATGGACAAATCCAGGCGTATATTCATAGATCTCTACCCCACCTGCGATCAGTTCCTCATAATAAGTCTTCGCAAGATAAAATGCATACGGCTTATCCGGAATATGTGGCATAATAATCTGCACTTCTATTCCACCTTTTGCAGCTCTTGTCAGCGCATCAATCATCTCATTGTCCAGGATCAGATACGGTGTCATAATATGCACATACTTCTTGGCATGATTCAGGATGTGGAAATACACTTCTTCTCCTACATTCTCATGGTCAAACGGACTGTCTCCATATGGGATGATGTAACCGTCTTTGCGGCTGAACCCCGGCTGCTTTTCTGTCAGATACTTTGCATAATCCTCCGGCTGTCTCTCCGTAATATTCCACATCTGCAGGAACATCATGGTAAAACTCTGCACGGCATCGCCTTCGATTTTGATCGCTGTATCTTTCCAGTGTCCGAACCGGACTTTCTTGTTGATATATTCATCTGCCAGATTGACACCTCCGGTAAATGCAACCTTTCCGTCAACCACACAGATTTTCCGGTGATCCCGGTTATTCTGGCTGGTAGAAAGGATGGGTACAATCGGTCCAAATTCCTTGCACTGGATTCCATATTCCCTGAGCTGCTTCGGATACTCATACGGCAAAAGGCTGATACTGCAGGTTCCGTCATACATCAGGCGTACTTCCACGCCCTCTTTCACCTTTTTACGCAGGACCTCCAGGACAGTGTCCCACACATATCCTTCTCCGATAATAAAATATTCCATGAAAATAAATTTTTCTGCCTTATTCAATTCCTCGATCAGAACCGGAAATTTGTCATCTCCCAGTGGAAAATACTGTGCCTGTGAGTTCCCATAAGTCGGAAATCCCACCTGGTTATAAAGAAAATGTGACAGATTGGCATTCGCAACCCTTCCACCTTTCATCGCATGGACGACATATTCATTCTGCTGCATATAAGGTTCAGTCTCCACTCGAAGCTTCTCCAGTCTGGCACCCAGATATTTAGTTCCGATCCCTGCTTTTGTAAACAGATAAAATCCAACTCCGACCACCGGGACAAGGAACACAAACAGGATCCACGTCATCTTAAACGCCGGATTCCCTTTTTCATTAAAAATATAAATCGCTGTAATAAAGGAGAGAAGGGACATCACTCCGTTCATATAGGTACTGTAATTTCCCAGATATGTAAAAGTGAGAACCATAATACCAATCTGAAGAAGAATCAGCAGAAGAATAATCGCGGTATGGCTGTACACTGCACCAAATACTTTTGTCTTGGCACGTTCTTTGACTGACTTGCTGGTATCATGGTATTTTGTAAATTCTCTCATGCGCGGTCTTCCTCTCTTTAGATACTATTCTATATCGTAACACAATTTTTATTCTTTCACAACATTCCAGCTGCTTATAATCGTACAACACTTCCTTATTTTTGTTGTTTTTCTGGTTCTTTTATAAATATTTTACTTTCCCTTTTCAAATAAAAGTATTACAATAAAATTATTCATGTATACTATATTTCATGACGAACTATCTCATCTGCCATATCTGACAGGACGAGATCAAGAAAGGAGCAGCAACATGGCTAAAAATTTTGGTAAAATCCTGCTCGGACTGACTGCCGCAGGCGCAGCTGGTGCCGGTGCATATTACTGGTTAAAGAACCGACATAATGAAGAACCGGAAGACGAGTTCGATGACTCTTTTGAAGAGGATGATTTTGAACTGGATGATGATCTTGGCGAAGTGCCTGAGCGTGGTTACACAACTCTTACTCCATCTTCTGCAAAGGAAGAAACCTCTGAAGAGTCTGAAGAAAAAACTGACGATGCAGAAGCCGGACCAGAAGCCGCTTCCCAGACACCGGAAACTGATTCCGAAGAATCCGATCCGGCTTCAGAAGAAGTTTAAGAAAGAACTTTTCTTACAGCTTATCATTTTCTGCATAAAACCAAAACCCGGAAGAATTTTTCATTCTTACCGGGTTTTTCATTGCCATTTCTTTTCAAAAACTGTCGACTAACACATTATTTGCAATTAAATTCTGAGCAAGACTGCTTTCTTTATTTTGGCAGCTTGAATGAACTCTTCAGCGAAACGATTCTGTTAAATACCAGATGTTCTTTAGACGAATCATGAGAATCCACGCAGAAATATCCCTGACGTACAAACTGGAAGCTTTCATATGCTTTTGCATCTGCAAAGTTTGATTCTACAAAGATTTCTTTCTCTGTAAGAGAATTCGGATTCAGGTTCAGGGAACCGTCTTCTTTATTGTAGACACCCTTTTCTTCGTCGATCAGATTCTCATACAGTCTTACGGTTGCCGGAAGTGCTGTACTTGCCTCTACCCAGTGGATCGTTCCTTTTACTTTTCTTCCTGTGAATCCGGAACCGCTCTTTGTCTCCGGATCATAAGTACAATGTACAACAGTTACATTACCATCTTCATCCTTTTCAAATCCTGTACAAGTTACAAAGTAAGCATTCATCAGACGTACTTCGTTGCCTGGGAACAGACGGAAATATTTCTTCGGAGGCTCTTCCATAAAGTCTTCTCTCTCAATATAAAGCTCTCTTCCAAATGGAAGCTGACGGCTTCCAAGTTCTTCATTCTCAAGATTATTCGGTGCATCCAGATATTCAATCTGTCCTTCCGGATAGTTATCGATCACAAGCTTGATCGGATCAAGGACTGCCATCATACGTGCTCTCTTAAGCTTCAGATCCTCACGGATGCAGTACTCGAGCATTGCATAATCTACAGAACTGTTCGCCTTTGAAACGCCACAGAGTTCTACAAATTTACGGATAGACTCCGGTGTAAATCCACGGCGGCGAAGTGCGGCGATGGATACTAGTCTCGGATCATCCCATCCATCTACGATGCCGTCCTCAACAAGCTTCTTGATATAACGTTTACCTGTAACAACGTTGGTCAGGTACAGCTTTGCAAACTCGATCTGCTTCGGTGGGTGCGGATATTCCAGTTCCTTTACCACCCAGTCATAAAGCGGTCTGTGGTCCTCAAACTCCAGAGTACAGATAGAATGTGTCACACCCTCAATGGCATCCTCGATCGGATGAGCGAAGTCGTACATCGGATAGATGCACCATTTATCTCCTGTATTGTGATGTGTCATGCGGGCTACACGGTAAATGACCGGGTCACGCATGTTCATATTCGGTGATGCCATATCGATCTTGGCGCGGAGAACCTTCTCGCCATCTCCGTATTTGCCCTCACGCATCTCTTCAAAAAGCTGAAGATTCTCTTCTACAGTACGGTTTCTGTACGGGCTCTCTTTACCTGGCTCTGTAAGAGTTCCTCGGTACTCACGAATCTGGTCTGCAGTCAGGTCGCAGACAAAGGCCTTGCCTTTCTTAATAAGCTTCACTGCTGCCTCATACATCTGATCAAAATAATCAGATGCAAAGAAAAGTCTGTCTTCCCAGTCTGCACCAAGCCATTTCACGTCAGCCTTGATGGACTCTACAAATTCGGATTTCTCCTTTGTAGGGTTGGTATCATCAAAACGGAGATTGAATTTTCCGTTGTATTTCTGAGCCAGTCCATAATTTAAAAGAATGGATTTCGCATGTCCGATATGAAGATAGCCGTTAGGTTCCGGTGGGAAACGTGTATGCACGGTGTCATAAACGCCTTCTTCAAGATCTTTGTCTATAATATTTTCAATAAAGTTTTTGGAAACTGTTTCGTTCTCCATTGCTTTCCCTCCTAAATATCATCCTGATGTTTTATCTTATCATAAATCCGGAGTTTTTGAAACCCGCAAAACCTGTATCTAAACAAAAAATTGTCTGTTTTTAGACACAAAAAAAGCTGCTGACGGGAATCGAACCCGTGACCTCCGCCTTACCAA
>ENA-ORUI01003408-ORUI01003408.1-human-gut-metagenome-genome-assembly--contig:-NODE-3408-length-11524-cov-12.536315_pt1 | contig 11524 bp, 11 predicted proteins | sample MGYA00242078_ERZ509205 | MGnify/ENA primary metagenome ERZ509205 (study PRJEB26280, sample SAMEA2338828) | human gut metagenome | biome: human gut; feature: human-associated habitat; material: faeces... | reverse complement strand
CCAACTTCATCGAGCTGGAAGTCACCCAGACCGAGCCGGGTGTCAAGGGCAACACTGCTACCAACACCCTGAAGCCCGCTACCGTTGAGACCGGCGCCGAGATCCGTGTGCCTCTGTTCATCAACGAGGGCGATCACATCCGCATCGATACCCGCACCGGCGAGTATATGGAGCGCGTCTGATCATTTGTCGCATACCGGGCAGCGGGCAACCGTTTGCCCGGTTTTGTATTATAAGTTAGGAGGGCATTTCAGATGGAACTGAACAAGAAAGCAGCCTACCTGCAGGGCTTAGTGGACGGTCTGGGCGTGGATGAGAGCACCAAAGAGGGCAAAATCATCAAGGCCATGGCCGCTCTGCTGGGCGAGATGGCCGATGCCATTGCCGCCATGGACGAGGATCTGACCCAAGCCTACGACCAGATCAACGATCTGAGCGAGGAGCTGGAGGATCTGGAAGCCGACCTGTACGAGGACGAGGATGCCGAGGACGAGGACGACGACGCAGCCGACGAGGATGAGGATGCGGGAGATGACGACATCGCCAGCGAGCCCTTCTACGAGGTAGCCTGCCCCGCCTGCGGCGAGACCGTCTACGTCAGCGAGGATGATCTGGATGCAGGCGAAGCCAATTGTGCACACTGCGGTGTGACCTTTGAGGTCGCACTGGAAGACGAGGAGGACGAATCCAAGGACGCCCCCGTGCAGTACGAGGTGACCTGCCCCGCCTGCGGAAAGACCGCCGTATTTGAGGAGGATGAGCTGCTGGACGGCGCACCCAAGTGCCCCAACTGCGGCGAGCCGCTGGACTTTGAGGTGACCGAGGAGTAAACGCTTCTTCATCGCCCGTGAAAAGGCAATTTTGGAAAATCCGCAGATTTTCCAAAATTGCAATCTAAAAAAGAAATTCCTATGAATATGGCCAAAGCACACGCGAAGGCCATTCCAAATCGTCCCTGTAAAAACGCAATGCCGGGCAGTCCGCAGACTGTCCGGCATTGTTCATTTTAATTTGATTCAGCGGGTCTCGTTGGCCTTCTGCAGCCAGATGCCGCCAATGTCCAGCGCATTGTACAGGCCGTGCTTGGTGGTCTGGCGCGCTACGCGCTCCTGCGGTGCCTTGGTGGTATCCGTAGAAAGCAGCATCAGGTGTACCTTGTCGGCTACCTGCTGCTCGCCCACCGGGGTGGTGGTCAGGATCTGCAGATACAGCACATAGGGATCGGTCATGCTGCCGTAATACAGCTCGTTGTCCTTGCGGACGAGGGGCTTGCCTTTATAAGTCAGTTTCGGTGTATATGCCATCGTGAAAGCCTCCCTGTCGTTTGATTCATCCTAGTATAACACATTCTGCCTATGGGATGCAAGCGTTTGCGGCAGTGCTCTGTCAGTTTTGCACCAAAACAGCCCCGTACCGTGCAAAACCGGCAGTACATTTTTGGCAAATGGGGTTTGCTGTTGGGTGCAGTTATGCTATACTATAAATAGAACAGCCCGCATTCCGGGCCGGAAGTGAGGGAACGACAATGGCAGATTATCAGGAATACCGGCGGCGCATCCTGCACCGGCGCTGGCGCAGAGTGTTTATCATCGTTGCCCTTCTGGCGCTGGTGGCTCTGCTGAGCGCCATCGGCATCCTGTGGAAGGTGCTGCACCGGGAGCGCGTGGATACCGCCCTGAGCCAAAACACCATTCTGCGGCAGGTGACCACGGATAATACATGGAACACGGTCAACTACCCGCTGGCGCGGCAGCTCCGGGTGCAGACGCTGGAGGACAGCACCGAGACCGCGCTGGACTTCCGCATGGCGGCGCTGCCGGCCAGCGCTCCGGTGGAAAAAAGCTGGTTTGCGCAGGTCAGTTTTGTGGGCGACAGCCTGACGCAGGGGCTGCAGATCTACGATACCGGTCTGCCCGGGGCGCAGTTCTGCGCCTATAAGGGGGTAGGCCCCAACGCCTTTGTCAACGGCACCAGCTGCAAGCGGGCGGACGGCGTGACAGAAATCCCGTTGGACGCTTTGACCGCCCAGCAGCCCAAGGCCGTCTATGTACTGCTGGGCAGCAACGTGCTGGGGCGGGACACCGATTACACCAGCTTTCTGACCTACTACCGCCTGATGCTGGATATGATCAGTCAGGCGCTGCCGGATGCAAAGATCTATGTGCAGTCCATCACGCCGGTGCGGCCGGAGGTGGGTACACAGGCAAACCACGCAGGGCTGAACCGCGACCGCCTGTGCCACATTAACAACGAACTTGCCGCCATTGCGCTGGAAAAAGATTGCTACTTCCTCAATCTTTGGGAGGTGCTGGCAGACGAAAACGGCGACCTGATTGAAAGCTACGCCCAGCCGGACGGCTACCACATCAAGCCGGAGGGCTACGCTGCATGGGTAGACTACCTTTGCAGCCACACCATGGAGTAAAAATACAAAAGTCGCTGTCCTTGCGGACAGCGACTTTTGTATTTTATCGTGATTTTTTATCAGAACAGGCCGGTGATTTTGCCGTCGGCGTCTACGTCGATGTTCACGGCGGCGGGCTTTTTGGGCAGGCCGGGCATGGTCATGATGTTGCCGCAGATGACGACCACGAAGCCTGCACCGGCTGCCAGACGCACCTCGCGCACCTCCATGGTAAAGCCGGTGGGTGCACCGGTCAACTTGGCGTTGTCGCTGAAGCTGTACTGGGTCTTGGCAATGCACACGGGCAGGTTGCCGTAGCCCATCTCGGTCAGCTCGGCCAGTGTCTTGCTGGCGGCAGCGCTGTAATTCACACCGTCGGCGCGGTAGATCTTGGTGGCAATGGCGTTGATCTTGTCCTTTAGGGGCATCTCCAGCGGGTAGGTGTACTGGATGGGCCGATCCTCCAGGATCTCCAGTACCTTTTCAGCCAGTGCCTTGCCGCCCTCGCCGCCCTTGGCGAACACCTCGCTCAGCACGCAGGGCACGCCCTGCTCGGCGCACACCTGCTCCACATAGGACTGCTCTTCCGGGGTATCGGTGGGGAAGGCGTTGATGGCCACCACCACCGGCAGACCGAAGCCGTTCTTCAGGTTGTCGATGTGGCGGATGAGGTTGGCCGCACCGGCCTTGACGGCTTCCAGGTTGGGCTGGCTCAGGTCTGCCTTAGCCACGCCGCCGTGGCTCTTGAGGGCGCGCACGGTGGCCACCAGCACGCAGGCGCTGGGTGCGATACCGGCATAGCGGCACTTGATGTCCAGGAACTTCTCGGCGCCCAGGTCGGCACCGAAACCAGCCTCGGTGATGGTGTAGTCGGCCAGCGACAGGCTCAGCTTGGTGGCCAGCACGCTGTTGCAGCCGTGGGCAATGTTGGCGAAGGGGCCGCCGTGGATGATGGCGGGGTTGTTCTCCAGTGTCTGGACGAGGTTCGGGTCCAGGGCATCCTTCAGCAGGGCGGTCATGGCACCGGCGGCACCAATCTGACCGGCGGTCACCGGCTTGCCGTCGTAGGTGTAGGCACACACGATCTTGGAAAGCCGCTCCTTCAGGTCGGAGATGCTGGTGGCCAGGCAGAAGATGGCCATCACTTCGCTGGCCACGGTAATATCAAAGCCGTCCTCCCGGGGGGTGCCGTTCACCTTGCCGCCCAGGCCGTCTACGATGAAGCGCAGCTGGCGGTCGTTCATATCCATGCAGCGCTTCCAGGTGATGCGGCGGGGGTCGATGTTCAGCGGGTTGCCCTGCTGGATGCTGTTGTCGATCATGGCAGCCAGCAGGTTGTTGGCGGTGCCAATGGCGTGCAGGTCGCCGGTAAAGTGCAGGTTGATATCCTCCATGGGCACCACCTGTGCGTAACCGCCGCCGGCAGCGCCGCCCTTTACGCCGAACACGGGGCCAAGGCTGGGCTCGCGCAGGCAGAGCATGGTCTTTTTGCCCAGTGCGTTCATGGCATCGGCCAGACCCACGCTGGTGGTGGTCTTGCCTTCACCGGCAGGGGTGGGGCTGATGGCGGTGACAAGGATCAGCTTGCCCTGCTTTTTGGCGTTGTGGATCAGCCGGTGGTCGATCTTGGCCTTGTAGCGGCCATAGGGGATCACACTTTCCTCCTCCAGACCCAGCTGAGCTGCGATCTGGGTGATCGGTTTCATCTTGGCTTCCTGCGCGATCTCGATATCGGTCTTCATACAGACATCCTCCTTGATAGCAAAAAAGGACAGCTTTGCACAGCAATTGCGCAAGGCTGCCCAGACGGTCGGCATTGACATCCCCAGCACCCCTGCACTGTGGTGCTCCACAAGGTTCCGTCAGCAGGGATGCGGTCTATGCTGTAAAGATAGCACACCACCGGGGTGTTTGTCAAGGAGGTACAGTTACAAAAATCACCCATAAATGCAGAAATTTTTTGCGTTATCCAAGGGTTTGTGCTATACTTATTCTGGGTTAATATGAAAACAACGACAGAAAGCAGGAAATCCATATATGCTGCAAAACCCTCAGTTACATTATCTGGACAACGCGGCCACCACCATCGTAGCGCCGGAGGTGGCGGACGTAATCGACAAGGCCATGCGGGAGCACTGGGCAAACCCTTCCAGCCTGTACGGCCCGGGCGCGCGCAGTGAAGAAGCCCTGAATGCCGCCCGCGCCGCCGTGGCGCGCACGCTGGGCTGCAAAAGCCGGGAGCTGTACTTTACCTCCTGCGGCAGCGAGAGCAACAATCTGGCGCTGCTGGGTGCGGTGCAGACCCGCACCTTTGGCAAGGGCATCGTGGTGTCCGGCTTCGAGCACCCCAGTGTGCAGCGGCCGCTGGAGCGGCTGGCAAAGCAGGGCTACGACGTTACCGTGGTAGCCCCCCGGGCAGACGGCACGCTGGACATTACCGCCATGCTGGAGCGGGTGGATAAAAATACCGTTCTTGTGGCGTGCATGATGGTGAATAACGAGATCGGCACCCGCAACGATGTGGAGCGCCTTGCCGCCGAGGTAAAGCGCCGCAACAGCCGCACCATCGTCCATGTGGACGCGGTGCAGGCGTGGATGCGTGTGCCAATCAAGCTGGACAACATCGATACACTCTCGGTGAGCGGCCACAAGATCCATGCCCCCAAGGGCATTGGTGCGCTCTACCTTTCCGACCGGCTGGTGCAGGCTTTCCAGCCGCCCTATCTGGGCGGTGAACAGGAGCGGCAGATGCGCCCCGGCACTGAAAATCTGCCCTACGCCATGGGTCTGGCCGCAGCGGCCACCCGTCTGGCAAAGACCATGAAGAGCCGGGACACCGCCATGCGTGCACTGAACCGGCAACTGCGGGAGGGACTGAAGGCCTTCCCGGAGGTGGTCATCAACAGCCCGGAGAACGCCGTGCCCGAGGTGCTGAACTTCAGTGAGATGTGCATCAAGAGCGAGACCATGCTGGCTTTTCTGGCCGAAGAGCAGATCTACGTTTCCTCGGCCAGCGCCTGTGGGCGCGGTCAGCCCAGCCACACGCTGGCAGCCATGGGGCGCGATCCGCTTGCCATCGACACCGCCATCCGGGTGTCCTTCTGCGCCGACAACACCCCGGAGGATGTGGATGCCTTCCTCAACCGCTTCGAGGACGGCATGAAGCATTTGCAGAAGATCAGAAAATAAAAACTGAAGCCGTTCTATGGGAAGATGCAGTTTGCCTGCGCGACCCCAATGCGTGAAAGGGTGAATGGAAAATGACCGCAGTCATTTTCCATTCACAGATAAAAATAATTCATCCGCTGAATATGGCCAGAGCGAAAGCGGAGGCCATTATAAATCCCACATCAGGAGATGCAACATTTATGAAGGAAATTATTATGGGCTATCAGGGCGAAATGTCCCTGAAAGGCCTCAATCGCAACCAGTTCGAAGCAGCCATGATGAAGATCCTGCGCTACCGCCTTAAGACGGTGGGCAAGTTCAAGGTGTACTGCACCCAGTCCACCTTTTATATGGAGCCCGAGGAAGAGGACGTGGACATGGATCTCGCCTTTGAGCGGGTCAGCAAGGTGTTCGGCCTTGCCGCGCTCAGCCGCGCCGTGGTGTGCGAAAAGGATTTCGATACCATCTGCCAGACCGCTGAGGATTATCTGGGCAGCGAGCTGCACGGCATTCGCACCTTTAAGGTGGAAGCCCGCCGCGCTGATAAGACCTACCCCATGACCAGCCCGGAGCTGATGCGGGAGCTGGGCGCTTACCTGCTGGGCAAGCACAACTACCTGAAGGTGGATGTGCATAACCCGCAGTTTAAGGTCATCGTGGAGATTCGCGATTACGGTGCGTATATTCATGGCCCGAAAATACCGGGTGAGGGCGGTCTGCCCGTGGGTACCAGCGGTCGTGCTCTGAATATGCTTTCCGGCGGTATCGACAGTCCGGTGGCGGCCTATCGTATGGCAAAGCGCGGTCTGGCACTGGATCACATCCATTTTGCGTCCCCTCCGTATACTTCCGAGCGCGCAAAACTAAAGGTAAAGGCTCTGGCACAGCTCATCACCGTGTATACCGGCAGTGCTAACCTGTTTGTGGTGCCCTACACAAAACCCCAGGAATACATTCGGGATAATGCACCGGATGTGCTGTTCACGGTGCTGATGCGCCGCAGCATGATGCGCATTGCAAACGTGATCGCCAAAAAGCAGGGCTGCGAAGCGCTGGTCACCGGCGAAAGTCTGGCACAGGTGGCAAGCCAGACCGTCAAGGCTTTGCAGTGCACCGATGCCGCACAGGATCTGCCCATCCTGCGCCCGCTCATCGGTATGGATAAGACCGAGATCATTGAGACCTCCCGCCACATCAATACCTTTGAGACCAGCATCCTGCCCTACGAGGACTGCTGCACCATCTTCACCCCGCCGCATCCGAAGATCCGCCCGGAGCTGGAAGAAATTCTGGAAGCCGAAGCCGCGATGCCGGGCCTGGCCGAACTGGAAGCTGAAGCCGCTGCCAACGCCGAGCGTATCCGCATCCGCATTACCGATCAGGTTGAATTCGAGGGGTGATTTGTCCATGACCGCAGAGATCATCAGCGTCGGCACCGAGCTGCTGCTCGGCAACATTCTGAACACCAACGCCCAGTACCTCAGCCGGGAACTGGCGGCGCTGGGCATCACCGTCCAGCGGGAAAGCACCATCGGCGACAACCATGACCGCCTGGCGGATTTTGTCAACGAAGCCCGGCAGCGGTGCGACCTGCTGGTGTTCACCGGAGGTCTGGGTCCCACGGCAGACGACCTGACCAAGGAGACCGTTGCCGCCTGCTATGGCGACACCCTCACCTTTGACGAAGAAGAGTGGGAAAAGATCGTCTCCTACTTTGCCCGCACCGGCCGCGAGACCACCCCCAACAACCGCAAGCAGGCCATGGTGCCGGTGCATGGCCGCAAGATCGTCAACCACCACGGCACCGCTCCCGGCGCCTGGTTTGAGCTGGACGGCCACTGCGCCGTGCTGATGCCCGGCGTTCCCCACGAGATGAAGGCCATGTGGGAGGAGAGCGTGCGTCCCCTGCTGCTGGCACGGCAGAATTGTGCCCTGCACAGCCTGACCCTGCGGGTGCTGGGCGGTGAGAGTGATCTGGAATACCGGGTGCGGGACCTGCTGGAAAATGCCAACCCCACCGCCGCCATCTACTGCAAGACCGGCGAATGTGAGATCCGCATCACGGCACGGGCGGAAAACGACACGGAAGCTGAAAAAATGTGCCGCGCTTACGCCACAAAGTTCTACGATCTGCTGGGCGATGCGGTGTATGATGAAGATGCCGCCGGACTGGAAGAAACGCTGGTGCACACACTGCAGGCCAACGGCCTGACCCTTGCCACGGCAGAAAGCTGCACGGGCGGCATGATCGCCCAGCGCATCACCAACGTTTCCGGCTCCAGCGGCGTATTCGGCTTTGGCTTCGTCACCTACTGGGAACAGGCCAAAGCACAGATGATCGGCGTTGATCCGGCCGTCATCGACAAGTACAATGTCGTATCGGCACCAGTGGCCGCACAGATGGCGCTGGGAGCCGCTGCGACTGCCGGGGCAGACATTGCTGTCAGTGTGACCGGCGTGGCCGGCCCCACCGGCGGCGATGTCGTCCGGCCGGTGGGCACCGTCTATCTGGGAGCCGCCCGGGGCGATACCGTCTATGTGAAGAAGCTGTTCGTGTCCCGCCCGGACCGTGCTCTGGTCCGCGCCCGCGCCGCACAGACCGCCCTCGAACTGGCTCTGCGGCTGGCGCAGGGCAAAGTGCCGGCTGACACCACGCCGCTGGACAGGGCCGCACAGCATGATGCTGCCGCGCTGGATGCACTGGACGCCGGATTTCTCAAAAAATAAAAACAGCCCGGTTTTTCCGGCTGTGAGGAGTGAGCAGGTTTGACTGGGGAAGAAAAACTGCAGACCACCTGTGTTCTGCGTTTGTTTGGGGTATCCGCGCTCCGCGTGCAGCAGGCTGCTGCGGGCTTTCCTGCCGCCTGGCAGGTACAGGCACAGTGCCGCAGCCGGGGTGCCGAGACTCTGCTGGCGCTGGATGCCGGGACGGCCAGCGGATTGAAAAAAGCACAGCAAAGCCTGCAGGCCTGCTTTTCTGCCGCGCTGTACGGTACGGGCAGCACCAGCCTTTCACAGGCCGCTGTGCAGGCGCTGGAACAGCACCATAAGCTGCTGGTGTGCAGCGATGCAGCATCCGGTACCCTGCTGGAAACGAGGCTGGAAGCTGTGCCCGGTGCTGAAAAGGTCTTTGATTTTGGCCGCATGAGCTATGCCGATGCCAAAACAAACGCCCTGCTCGAGGCACAGGTCCAGCGCAGGACACGCTCGGATCATGCCGCCGATCGGACACTGGCGCGGGTGCAGGCCGCACAGCGCCTGGTCGGTGTCGAGTTTGCGGCAAGCTGTCTGGAACAGTCCAACGCCCGGTTCCTGCTGGTACTGGGCACCCGGAAGGGCTGCTGGCTTCGCACCGTCTATGCGGCAGATGCCCCCGCCCTGTGGCTGCTGGATATGATCCGCCGCGCCGCCTGCGGTCTGCCGCAGGCCGAGGGCACCCTCTGGCAGCGCTACCGGGATCCGGTCCCGGAGGGCGTTCAGCACCCGGCCCCTGCTGCTGTGGAGTCCGCCCCGTCTCCTGCACCAAAACCGCGCAAAAAGCACCGGCTCCGTCATGCCTTGTTGGTGCTCCTGCTACTGGCTGCCTTGGTGGCAGCGGCGGGCTGGTGGTACACCGGCGGCGACCTTGCCGCCCTGCCCCAGTTGCTGCATTCTCTTCGCACCGATACCCTGCCCCACGCCGGAGCAGAATTGATCTGATGCACGGAAACAAAAATCATCTGCAAGGTTTTCTCAGGATCGATTCCGATCCCGAGATTCCTTGCAGATGATTTTCTTTTTGGGTGGCTCGCCTTCTTACGGCGCCGTATGGGTGCGCAGATAATCCACCCAGACCGTATAACCAGCCGGCTTGATGTGGTAGCCGTCCGGCTGGGCATACTCCGCCTTCAGGTCCCCATTCTCGTCTGCCAGAACTTCCCACAGGTTCAGGAAATAGCAGTTCTTTTCCAGTGCGATGGCCGCCAGCTCATTGTTGATGCGGCACAGGCGCTCTCGGTTCAGTCCTTCGTGGTTCGCCTTGGCGCTCACTTCTGGCCGCACCGGCGTGATGGACTGCACATAGATGGGCGTTCCCGGCAGGGCCTGCGAGATCATATCCAGCATCAGCCGGTAATAGGTCAGAAAGCTGGTGTAGTCGGTGTCCCGCCCCAGCACATTGGTGCCCAGCAGAACATACACAGCCTGTGGCTTCTGCGCGGCCAGCGCTTCCAGCGGGATCTCTGCTGTACCGTCTGCCCGCTTGCAGCTGGTCCCATTGACGAAGGCATTGGGGCCGACCCCCTTATAGGCGCAGAACTGCGCATTCGGGAGCGCAGTCTCGTACATCTGCATCCCCTGGGTCAAGCTGTCGCCCACAAAGCTGACCTGCGAAAACCAGCTTTTTTCCACCGCCTGGGTCCTGGGCAGCGCTGCCATGCGGAAATCCAGTGCTGTCTCGGTACCGTCCGCCAGTGTCTGCACGCTCAGCGGCCGGGCAGTCGGGTAGGCAGTCGTGTTCCAGGTGCTGTCCGCCGTCGCCTCGTGCAGAATGGTGTTGTTCCGCAGGACCCCCGGAGCCTGTTCCCGGTGCAGGCGTTTCCAAAAAACGCCCACTGCGGCACACAGCGCCAGCAAAAACAGCAGCCCCGCTGCAATAAACCGTCTGCGCCAGCGCCGGTGCAGCACTCTGCGACGATATTCCTGATAATCTGCCATTCTGTCCGCCTTCCTTTCTGCTGCAGCATTGCCGGTATTCTTCCCTTCTAGTATACCATATCTGTACCCGGCGGCAAGGGGGAAAACGTCCCCCGACGCAAAAGATAAGCTCCCGCCCTGCAAATGCTTGCATCGGGCATTCAGTTTGTGTTATACTAGAGTGAATCAAAAACGATAGGGAGGCTTTCACGATGGCATTTACTCCAAAACTGACTTATAAAGGCAAGCCCCTCGTCCGCAAGGGCAACGAGCTGTACTACGGCCGTATGACCGATCCTTATGTGCTCTATCTCCAGATCCTGACCACCACCTCTGTGGCCGGCCAGCAGATTGCGGATAAGGTTCATTTGATGCTGCTCTCTACCGATACCTCGAAGGCTCCGCAGGAGCGTGTTGCACGGCAGACCACCCGGTACGGCCTGTACAACGCACTGGATATCGGCAGCATCTGGCTGCAGAAAGCAAACGCACAGTAATCAAAAAGGACCGCTGCACTTCAAAGTGCAGCGGTCCTTTTTGTTGGTTCAGATCCCGCAGAACCTTACTCCTCGGTCACTTCAAAATCCAGGGGCTTGCCGCAGTGCGGGCACTTGGGGGCACCGTCCAGCAGCTCTTCTTCGTCAAACACTGCAGCCGTACCGCAGGCCGGGCAGGTCACCTCGTACTGCACAGGGCCATCGTCCTCTTCCTGCTCATCGCCGCCCTCCAGCGCCACCTCAAAGGTCACGCCGCAGTGGGCACAGTTGGCTTCGCCGGCATCCAGATCGTCTTCGCTGACGTAGACGGTCTCACCGCAGTTGGGGCAGGCCACTTCATAGAACGGCTCGCTGGCGATGTCATCATCGTTGGCATCATCGTCCTCGTCGGAATCGTCCTCGGATGCATCTTCTGCGTCTTCGTCGTCTTCCGCATCGTCCTCATACAGATCGGCTTCCAGGTCCTCCAGCTCATCGCTCAGGTCGTTGATCTGGTCGTAGGCACGGGACAGATCTTCGTCCATGCCGTCGATGGCATCGGCCATCTCACCCAGCAGTGCGCTCATGGCCTTGATGATCTTGCCTTCCTTGGTGGACTCGTCCACGCCCAGACCATCGACCAGACCCTGCAGATAGGCTGCCTTCTTGCTCAGTTCCATACGATTGACCTCCTTGTTGTTTGAAAAAACCGGGCAAACGGTTGCCCGCTGCCCGGTATGCGTTCTGAAAACTTAGACGCGCTCCATATACTCGCCCGTGCGGGTATCGATGCGGATGTGGT
>ENA-ORUI01003403-ORUI01003403.1-human-gut-metagenome-genome-assembly--contig:-NODE-3403-length-11536-cov-4.224284_pt1 | contig 11536 bp, 10 predicted proteins | sample MGYA00242078_ERZ509205 | MGnify/ENA primary metagenome ERZ509205 (study PRJEB26280, sample SAMEA2338828) | human gut metagenome | biome: human gut; feature: human-associated habitat; material: faeces... | reverse complement strand
AGTCTTCGAAGGGCCCGACATGAAACACCCGTAGGCGAAGTCCCCGACTTCGGGGCGCACGACGGCTTCGTGCATCGTATCGACCAGCGCATCGCGCGGGATGACGACCATCAGCGCCGTGGCGCCGAAATAGAGCGCCTTGTGGCGGATATCCTGCGGGATCCACACGGCACCGTTCTCGGCGACACCGAACGCCCCCGAAACGACCCCCAGGTCTATGTCGACCAACTCGCGCGGGTCTTCGACCCGGTCGGGATTCACCGTGGCGACGGTCACTTCGGGCAATGCCGAAGCAACACTCTTCGCATCGGGGTAGCAGCGGCGTACGACCTCATCGAGCGTCGTTGCCCCGTCCAGCCATACGGCCTCGCCCCCAGCCGCCCGGAGCCGCTGGGCGAACATCGCCGCAGGGTCGTCGAAATGCTGGGGTTCGTAGCCGAAGTCGGGGTATGCGTATTCGGGCATTCCCGCCGCGGCGATCCGTTTCAGTATGTTTTCCTTGCTGTTATTCATCTTTACTCGTTTTTCCGGATTTTACCTCGCCCCGCTTCCACAGGGCATTGAACGTCTTGGGGGCAAACGGCGGCATGTCGCGGCCCGGGGCGCTCCACGGATTGAACCGGTTGTTGAGCACGGCGTGCGGGAGATGCTCCGCGACGCGGGCCAGCGCGATGCCGCCGTAGAATCGTCGTCGCCCTCCCATGATGAAGTCCATGCCTTTGACCGTCAGTTTCTTTACCGGGTCGGCCAGATGCATGGGCGCCAACTCCTGCCGCCATGCGTAAATCTGTTCCCCGAGGTCGATCATCGCCGGGCATACGTCCGAGCAGGAGTAGCACAGCGAGCAGGCCGAAACATTGCCGTGGTGGAGCTTCGGCGAACGCAGCATCGACAGGTTGATGCCCAGCGGCCCGGGGATGAAATAGGAGTAGGAATAGCCGCCCGAGCGCCGGTAGACAGGGCAGGTATTCATACAGGCGCCGCAACGCAGGCATTTGAGCATGTTGCGGTGCGCCTCGTTGCGCAGCGATTCGGTGCGGCCGTTGTCGACGATGACCACATGGATCTGCTTGCCCGGCTCCGGACGTCGGTACAGCGACGTATAGGCCGTCACGGGCTGCCCCGTGGCCGAACGCGCCAGCAGACGGGTGAAGACCGCCAGCGAACGGTAGTCGGGGACGACCTTCTCCAACCCCATGATCGCGATATGCAGATCGGGAAACGACGTCCCCAGATCGGCGTTGCCCTCGTTGGTGCAGACTGCGAAGGCCCCCTCCGAGGCCACGGCGAAATTGACGCCCGTCATGGCGACGTCGGCCGTGAGGAACTTGCCGCGCAAATGTTTGCGCGCCTCGTGCGTCAGGTAGGTGGGATCGCTGTCGCCCCGCGCCGTGCCGAGTTCCCGTTCGAAGAGTTCGCCCACCTCCTCGCGCCGCACATGGATCGCCGGCAGCACGATATGGCTGGGCGGACGGTGCATCAGCTGCATGATCCGTTCGCCCAGGTCGCTCTCCACGGCATCGATCCCCTGTCCGGCCAGGAAGGGCGCGAGGCCGCACTCCTCGGAGAGCATCGACTTGCTCTTGATGAGCGTCCGCCCGCCGTGCCGGCGCAGGATGTCGAGCACGATCCGGTTCATCTCGCGGGCGTCGGAAGCCCAGTGGACGACCATTCCGTTGGCCGTCGCATTGCGTTCGAACTCTTCGAGATAGCGTCCCAGATGCGACAGCGTGTGCAGCTTGATCTCGGAAGCCGCCTGCCGCAGCGCCTCCCATTCGGGAACGGCGTGCGCCATGCGGTCGCGCTTCTCGCGCACGTGGAAGAGCGCGCGGTCGTGCCACGCGGCACGCTCCCTGTCGGCGAGGAATTTCGCCGCGGCCTTCGCATGTGTACTCATTGTCGTGCAGTCAGGATTTCAACGATATGCAGGGTCTTTATCGGCAGCCGTTCGCGGTCGATGACGCCCTGCATGTGCATCAGACACGAACTGTCGGCCCCCGTGATATACTCGGCGCCCGTAGACATGTGGTCGCGGACCTTGTCGCGCCCCATGCAGACCGAGACCTCCTTCTCCTCCACGGCGAACATGCCGCCGAAACCGCAGCACTCATCCACGCGCGCAGGCTCGAAAACCTCGACCCCTTCGACCAGCGCCAGCAGGTCGCGCAGCTTGGAACGATAGGGAATGTTCAGCTCGCTGGGCGTACTCAGCCCCATCAGCCGCACGCCGTGACACGAGTTATGGATACTCACCTTGTGGTGGAACGAGGCGTCGAGCCGTTCGGGACGCACCACGTCGTGCACGAACTCGCAGATTTCGTAGATGCGCGACGCCAGACACGGCCCGCCGTCGGTGTGCGGCACCAGGCGGGGATACCCTTCGCGCACGAAACTCACGCAGCTGGCCGACGGCCCCACCACATAGTCGTACCCCGCGAAGAGCTCCTCCATGCGTTCGGCCAATGGTTGCGCGTCGCGTTCGTAACCCGCATTGGCCATCGGCTGCCCGCAGCAAGTCTGGTCGAGCGGATAGTCGACGTCGAGCCCCAACGACCGCAACAGCCGATAGGAGGCCTCGCCCACCTGCGGATAGAGGGCGTTGATGTAACAAGGTATGAATAGCGCTATCTTCATCGTATTTCCCGATAAAAAGTCCGTTTCGGTATCCGTTTCCGCCTCAGCGCCATTCGGCGACCTCGTCCGGCGACTTGCGTTTCTTCTGCGTCGGAGCGTCGGCCGGATAGCCGACCGGGATCAGCACGACGGGTCGCAGCGTCGCGGGCAGCTCCAACGCCTCGCGGCAGAGCGGCACGTCGAAATTGCAGACCCAGCAACTCCCCAATCCCTGCTCGGCTGCTGCCAGACAGATGTGTTCGGCGGCGATCGCCGCATCGATGTCGGCATGGTCGTGTCCGTCGCTTTTACGCTTCCACGACACCGACTCGTCGACGCACACCGCGATGCAGAGCGGCGCTTCGGCGAACCACTCGCGGTGATAACAGCGCCGCAGGGCCTCCCTGCACGCATCGCTCGCCACGACGAAGAATCGCCACGGCTGGAAATTGACCGCCGAAGGCGCCAGCCGCGCACACTCCAACAAATACTCCACCTTCTCCCGTTCGACGGCCTGCGGCCGGTAACTCCGCACCGAATAACGCGCCTTGACCAAATCCAGAAAATTCATATCGTTCATTTTTTTATCGTCTCCTGCACTTTTCATTCCACGACCGGCAGAGGACCCGGCGGGCAATCGGTCTAACGAAGATACGAATAAGCACGGGCAAAAGCAAACTCGTTTGCATTTTGCCGAGCGGGAGTATCTAAGGCACAGCCAAAGATACGGAAAGTCGACCGCAGAAGCAAACGTCAGTTTGATTACACCGAGACGGAGTATCTTCGGCGAAGCCAAAGATACGAAATATTTCACGGAATTATCCGGAATGCACGATATTTCATAAATTAAAAATCGAATCCGATACGCTCCTTCCGGCCGCACGGCGCGGGCGAGGGAACTGGCACAATCGCAAATAAGTTTGCTTTTGCTATCTTTGCAGACGGAATGCCTGACTGCGGCCGTCCTGCCGAGCCTAGACAGAACCGGCCCCGTCCGAACGCTGCCGGGGCAAGAAAACGAAGAGTGAACATGAACAGACTCGAAATTATGAAAAGACGAATTTTACTTTTGGTGCTGGCCGCGGTCTTCGTGCTGCCGGCCGTGGCACGGACTCCGCTGCAACAGCGGCTCGAAAAACTGGAACGGGCCATCGAGGTGACGCCGCTCGAATCGACCCGCTTCGACGAGAAGTACGAACTGGTCCTGCGCCAGCCGCTCGACTGGCAGGCCCCCGAAAAGGGCTCTTTCACGCACCGCATCGTCGTCTCGCACGCCGGCTTCGACAGGCCGACGATCCTCGTCACCGAAGGTTACGGCGCGAAATACGCCTACCGTCCGGATTACCGTGAAGAGCTGTCGCAGCTGCTCGACGCCAACATCGTCTTCGTCGAGCACCGCTATTTCCTCGGCTCGACGCCCGACCCGCGCGACTGGCACTACCTCACGGCCGAAGCTTCGGCCTGCGACCTGCACGACGTGCGGCAGCTGCTGGGCGCGATCTACCCGGGCAAGTGGATCGCCACGGGAATCAGCAAGGGCGGCACGACGACGATGCTCTACGCGACCTTCTTCCCCGGCGACGTCGACGGCTACGTCCCCTATGTGGGCCCGGTCAACCGCTCGCGCGAGGACGGACGGCACGAGAAGTTCCTGCGCCGCGTGGGAACGGCCGACGAACGCGCCGCCGTCGAGCGTTTCCAGACGGAGGTGCTGCGCCGCCGCGACCGGCTGATGCCCCGTTTCGAAGCCTACTGCCGCGAAAAGGGATACGAGTTCCGCGCGCCGCTGACGGAAATCTACGACCTCTGCGCATTGGAGTACGCCTTCTCCTTCTGGCAGTGGGGCTCGAACTCCTACGAGATTCCCGCTACGTCGGTTACGGACGACGAACTGTTCGATTACTTCATCGGAGCGGTCGACCCCGAATACTTCGTGCGTGAAACGCCGACGACCTCGTTTTTCGTGCAGGCGGCCCGCGAACTGGGTTACTACGGCTACGACACGCGCCCCCTGCGCAAATACCTCAGTATCCGCAACAGCAAAGACTACCTGCGGCGGATCTTCCTGCCCGACGAGCTGCGCGACCTCGATTTCGACCGGACGCTCTACCGGCGGATGCACCGCTACCTCAAACGCGAAGACCCGAACATAGTGATGATCTACGGCGCCAACGATCCGTGGACGGCATCGGGCGCGGCATGGGCCGTGACGCCCCGCAAGCGCAACATGAAGCTCTTCGTGCAGCCCGGCGGATCGCACCGCACGCGCATCGCCACCCTGCCCGAGCCGATGCGCGAAGAGGTGATCGCCGCCATTCGCGGATGGTTGGAATAGACGGAGCACGCTCCGCCCGAACGGAAGCCCGAACTCAGGCTTCCGTTTTTCTGTGCCGTTTGGGAAAGAGCCGCCGGAAGCGGAGCAAGAAAGAGGCGAACCGCCCGCCGGCGACGATGAGCGTCACGGCCACCAGTATCAGCGCGATGCCGAGTCCCAGCCGCGCCGTAAGTTCTTCGTGGAAAATCACCACGCCGAAGAAGACCGCCGTGACGGGTTCGAGCGCACCGAGGATGGCCGTCGGCGTGGAGCCGATGTAGTGGATGGCCTGCGTGGTGCAGAGCAGCGAAACGGCCGTCGGCAGCGCCGCCAGCGCCAGCACGTTGCCCCACAGATACCACGACGGGACGGCTTGCAGGCCCGTGAGGAAATCGAGCCGCACGACGTAGATCGCAAGGCCGAACAGCAGGGCGTAGAAGGTGAGCTTGACCGTCGGCAAGGCCGCCAGCGCGGAGCGGTTGACGCCCACGATATAGACGGCGTAGGAAAGCGACGAGAGCAGCACGAGCGTCACGCCCGTGAGGCTGAGCGTCTGGCCGTCTCCCTCGTAGAGCAGCCCGATGCCTAAAACGGCCAGTGCGATACAGAAGATCGTCAGCGGCGTGATGCGTTCGCGGAAGCCCAGGGCCATGATGAGCGCCACGAGGATCGGATAGACGAACAGAATCGTCGAGGCGATGCCGGCGTCCATGTAGTTATAGCTCATGTAGAGAAAGAGCGACGAGGCGGAAAAGAGCAGACCCATGGCCACGAGCGGCAGCATCTCACAGCGGCGCAGGCTGAAATCCTGCCCCCGCAGACGGATCATCACCGCCAGAATCGGCAATGCGAAGGCGTAGCGGTAGAACAACACCGAGTCGGGCGTCATTCCCGCATGATAGAGCGGCAGGGTGAAGAGCGGGTTCATCCCGTAGGTCGCGGCCGCCACCGCACCGCAGACGAGACCTTTGGTTCTGACATTCATGGTCGTATCGATTTCGGCCGCCCCTTCGGAAGCGGCCTTTTCCGGCAGGCAAAGATACGCAACATGCGCCGAGAAAAAATCGGATTGCGCAAAAAAGTTGCGAAGCGCCGGTTCGCACCCCGCGTCCGGACTGCAAAAAAGAGGCCGCAGCGGAAGACGTCCCGCTATTTCGACTTCATCCGTGCCCGGATCCGGCTCAAACTCACCGGCGTAATCCCCAGATAGGAGGCGAGCGTCTCCAATGGTACCCGCCGCAACAGTTCGGGGCGTTCCCTCAGCAGCGTCTCGTAGCGCCGGGCAGCCGGAAGGAAAAGCATCGGAATCAATTTCTGCTCCGTACGCAGGAACTCCGATTCGGCGAACCGCCGCGCCCAGTTGGCGATGTGGATATCCTCGGCGAGAAATCGCTCCAAATCGCTGCGTTTCAACACATACAACAGGGAATCCTCCATGAGTTCGACCGTTTCGTAGCCCGGTTCGTCGTCGACGTAGCTTTTCAGGGAGACGAGCGCCGATCCCTCGGCCCCGATCCAGAAGGTGACCTTTTTCCCGTCGGCGGAAATACAGGCGCGTGCGATCCCCCGGCCGATGAAGAAGAGGTTCGGCTCCACACGCCCCGCTTCCAGCACGCAGTATCCCCTGGGGCGGGACAGGCTCGACATGCAGGCCGCCAGCCTGACGGCGGAACTCTCCGGCATCCGATAGATCCGGTCGATGATTTCACGTATATCCATGACGATGCGTCCGCAAGCGTTTTCCCTGCAAAGGTAGTCAAAGTCGCCGGCACACGCGCACTTTTCCGATTTTCTTATCAAATGTAAAGCGCCGGACGGAATTTTACGGATAACTTTGCATCCGTAAAAGAATAAAACACGACGCGATGAACTGGATCATACTGATCGTGGCCGGCCTGTTCGAGACCGGCTTCGCATTCTGTCTGGGAAAGATGAAAGAGGCCACGGGAGCCGAATACTGCTGGTGGGGAGCAGGATTCCTGCTGTCGCTGGCGCTCAGCATGACGCTGCTGGCCAAGGCGACGCAATCGCTGCCGATCGGCACGGCCTATCCGGTGTGGACGGGCATCGGCGCCGTGGGAACGGTGCTGGCGGGAATTCTGTTCCTGAACGAACCGGCGACCTTCCCGCGGATCTTCTTCCTGCTGCTGCTCATCGGCGCTATCGTCGGGTTGAAACTCGTCGGCGAACCCCATTAGCCTTCCGCGAATCCCCTCCGGCGCAGCGGCGGCTAATAGCGGAGCAGATTGGCTCTGCGCACCGCATCGGCCGAACGGCGGGTGGCGACGCCCAGCCACAGCCGGTCGCCCTTGCGTTTGATCCCCTCGGCCTCAGCATACCCCGTATCGGTCAGCCCCAGCGCACGAAGTCCTTCGAGATCGGAGTAGGCCCCGACGGGAAGACGCCAATGGACGATCCCGCCGTCGAGCGTGGTGACGGTGATGCGTGCATCGGAGGGGCCGTTGGCCGGTTTGTTGCCGTTGCCGGCCCCTTCGAAGAGATAACAGCAGCGGCCGTCGACGTCGAAGCCCTGGAAGGGATAACTGCAAAAGTCGCGGGCGGTATCCTCGCCGTGCGGCATCAGAAAGCCGCCTACCGGTGTGAGCCGCCGCAAATCCCGACAGCGGATCGCCCGCTCTTCGGTACGCTCGCACTCGCCCGACCGTTCGCCGCCCCACGTCCGCACGACGCGGAGCACCGTGTCGGGCAGCGCCAACGCCTCCGAGAGGCGGAAGTGGCGGAAGCCGTGCGTTCCGTCCGCCTTGCGGTAGGAGATCGAGAGCAGGTCGTGCGCCCGATCGACGGCCGGCAGCAGGTTGAAACACCCGTCGTCGAAATAGAAAGTCTCGCCGCCGTCGTGGTCGCAGCACGAGCCGGCACGGAACGGGACGCGCGACACGGTGCACGACTGCCAGTACTCCCCTCCGACGCGCGTGGCATTGCTGTCGATCCAGACGTAGCGGGTGCCGCCGCACTCCTCGACGGCGATGTTGGCGCCGTGCCCGAAGTAGCGGAGCGTCATGCGGGGCATCGTGTCGCAGCCGGGCCGCACCTCGAAGACGTAGACCTCGTGGGAGCGAGTCCGGCCGGGAACGTGGTTCTCGAACGCTCCCAACTGCGAGATGTAGATAGTAGAATCGGACACGACGTCGAACGACTGCATCACCCGCCGCGGGGCGAGCAGTTCGAGGTCGCGCAGCACGACGAGCGTGTCGTCGAGCGGCCGCGCCAGTCGTTCGGGCAGGCTGCGCACGAAACCGGACACGGCGGTCTGCGCCGCAGCGGGGCGCACGGCGGCCGACAGGCAGAGGAGGAGAAGAAGTCGTTTCATTGCGGGAAATCGGATCGGTCTGGTCTACAAAGATAGCATATTATCCGAACCCGCCGCCGTTTCGAGCGAAAAAGTTTCGAATTTTCCCGCACGAAACCGGCTTATACCCCGCACTGCCAAAAGGCCGCGACAAAAGCATCCAGCCGGGGAACGGCTGACGTCTGCGCCTACAACGCTACGCGGACGAGCTCGCGCCCGCGTTTTTTCGACGGCGCATCCGCCGCCCGTTCCTCTTCCCGATTTTTGGCAAGGCGGAATTTGCGGTGCGCTGCGCGCAACCCTAAATTCTCTGCTTGCCAAACTTTTTCGTATTTTCGGCTGCTCCTCGGATACTCCCGCTCGGCAAATTGCAAACAACGTTTGCATTTGCCCTCGCTTTTTCGTATCTTTGCCCGCCAAAGCGAGTGAAAACAAGCAAATAAATATACGTTATGGAGATCAAAAGAACACAGAAAGAGGAGCAGACCTCGTTGATTTCGGTCAAGGTTGGCGAAAAGGACTACGGCGAAGCCGTCGAGAAATCGCTGCGCGACTACCGCCGCAAGGCCAACATCCCGGGCTTCCGCCCCGGCATGGTGCCGATGGGAATCATCAAAAAGATGTACGGCAAGGGCGTAGTGGCCGAGCAGTCGTACCGCACGGCGTCGAACGCCGTCTTCGAGTACCTCCAAAAGGAGAACATCGACTATCTGGGCGACGTGATTCCCGCCGAGGAGCAGGGTGCTTTCGATTTCGATAACGACACCGAGTTCGAGTATATGTTCGAGATCGGCGAGGCGCCCAAGATCGACCTTGCTCTTTCGGCCAAGGACAAGGTGACCTACCACCGCATCAAGATCGACAAGCAGATGCACGACAACTACCGCTCGAATTTCCTGCGCCGTTACGGCCGGCTGGTGGACGTCGAGAAGGTCGCCGACGACGAGGCGCTGACCGTCACGCTCGACAACGGCGAACTGCGCGTCGAGGATGCCTACGTGGGGCTGATCTCGATGAACGACGAGGAACGCAAGCCCTTCAAGGGCAAGAAGGTCGGCGCCAAGATGAAGGTCGACATCAACGAGCTCTACAAGAATCCCGCGCAGCGTGCCGCGGCCTTGCAGCTCAAAGAGAACGAACTGGCGGAGGTGAAGCCCGAATTCTCGCTCGAAATCACTAAGATCCGCAAATTCGCCGATCCCGAGCTGAACGAGGAGTTCTTCAAGACCGCCTTCCCGCAGGGCAACGTCACGGACGAAGCCGGACTGGACGCCTTCGTCGACACCGAGATCGGGAAGGAACTGTCTCGCGAGAGCGATTACCTCTTCACGCTTCAATTGCGCGACTTCCTGCTGAAAAAAGCCGACTTGAAGATGCCCGCCGCCTTCCTCAAACGCTGGCTCTACGTCATCAACGAGGAGAAGTTCTCGAAAGAGGAGATCGAAAAGGACTTCGACCAGTTCCTCAAAATGTTCTCGTGGAACTACATTCAGAAGCACTTCATCAAGGAGGACAACCTCACCGTAACGGCCGACGAGGCGCTCGCCGAAGCGAAGGCTTTCGCCGCCGCACAGTTCGCGCAGTACGGAATGCCGGCCGCACCGGACGAGATGCTCGAAAACTTCGCCAAGCAGCAGATTCTCGCCAACAAGGAGCAGTCGCAGAAGATCTACGAGAAACTCTACGAAACGAAGGTGGTCGAGGATGTGAAGGGCAAGATCAAGGTGACCGAAAAGGCCGTTTCCGCCGACGAATTCGCAAAACTGGCCAAGGAGATATAGTCCGGAGTACGCGGTTTTCGGAAAAATGATTAACTTTGGACTCTGCGGGCGTGATGTTTGCAGAGTCCTTCTTTTGATCCGTCGCCGGCCCGCGGCGGTGCGGACTGCGGGAAAAGCCCGGCGAACAACGATGTAAAACCATATTAAACGTACAGTCATGTCTTCCGAATTCGAAAAATACGCCGTCAAGCATTGCGGCATCAGCAGCCTCCGGCTGCACGATTTCCGATCCGTCATCTCCGACTACGTGTCGCCCACGATCATCGAGGAGCGCCAGTTGAACGTCGCCACGATGGACGTCTTCTCCCGCCTGATGATGGACCGCATCATCTTCCTCGGGGCGCCGATCTACGACGATGCGGCCAACATCATCCAGGCGCAGCTGCTCTTCCTGGAATCGGCCGATCCGGAGAAGGACATCCAGCTCTACATCAATTCGCCGGGCGGATCGGTTTCGGCCGGTCTGGGCATCTACGACACGATGCAGCTGGTGAACTGCGACGTGGCGACGATCTGCACGGGGCTGGCCGCCTCGATGGGCGCAGTGCTGCTCACGGCCGGTACGGCGGGCAAGCGTTCGGCGCTGCCGCATTCGCGCGTGATGATCCACCAGCCGCTGGGAGGCGCGCAGGGACAGGCGTCGGACATCGAGATCACGGCCCGCGAAATCCTGCGCACGAAGCGCGAACTGTACGAAATTCTCGCCTCGCACGCCGGCGTGCCGATCAAGAAGATCGAAAAGGACGCCGACCGCGACTACTGGATGACGGCCGACGAAGCCAAGAACTACGGCCTGATCGACGAAGTGCTGAAAAAACGCAAGTGACCCGCCGCGCGCCGAAAACAACGGCGCGCACGCGGCATATACCCATACGAAACGACAACGAATGACACATACGAAGAACCCGAAGAACGGAAATTCGCACACGGCCGAGGAGCACTGCTCCTTTTGCGGCAAACACCACAGCGAGGTGCTGATGCTTTTTCAGGGCGGCAGCGGCGCCCGCATCTGCAACGAATGCATCGAACAGGGCTACCATACGCTCGTCGAGCACCATGTGGTAGCCGATCCCCTCTCCGCGACGCCCCAGATGCAGCAGACGCCGCTGCACTACGAAGAACTGCTCAAACCCGCGCAGATCAAGGAGATGCTCGACCAGTACGTCATCGGTCAGGAGGCGGCCAAACGCTACCTGTCGGTAGCGGTCTACAATCACTACAAACGCATTCTCTCGAAATCGGCCGACGCCGAAGCCGAGATCGAGATCGACAAATCGAACGTCGTGCTCGTCGGCCCGACGGGAACGGGCAAGACGCTCATGGCACGCACGATCGCACGGCTGCTGAACGTCCCCTTCACCATCGTCGACGCCACGGTGCTCACCGAAGCCGGCTACGTGGGCGAAGACGTGGAGAGCATCCTCTCGCGGCTGTTGCAGGTGGCCTCCTACGACGTGGCAGCCGCCGAACGGGGCATCGTCTTCATCGACGAGATCGACAAGATCGCCCGCAAGGGCG
>ENA-ORUI01003401-ORUI01003401.1-human-gut-metagenome-genome-assembly--contig:-NODE-3401-length-11539-cov-13.173981_pt1 | contig 11539 bp, 11 predicted proteins | sample MGYA00242078_ERZ509205 | MGnify/ENA primary metagenome ERZ509205 (study PRJEB26280, sample SAMEA2338828) | human gut metagenome | biome: human gut; feature: human-associated habitat; material: faeces... | reverse complement strand
CCAACCTCTCTTATTCTCCTTTGGCTGCTTTAGAGCTTTATGTTAAGAATCCTAAAACTAATTTTTGTTCTCGATTTTTCTCGTTGCAAAGAGATTTTTTTTTCTTATAACCATCAGTTATTTATACATACATTAATATAAATACAGATAAATTTGGCATAAACTTTACAATTATCTTCATAAATGGAATAAATATGTTCTTATACGGAATGGTAGATGCTTAGATTTAACAATACAAAAAAAGTTCTGCCTGCAACTTAACCTTTGCAAACAGAACTTTCTCTATATTGATTTTTCTCCATCCATATTGCAAAATCAATAGGAATCGTGCTTTATCCTTATATTTTGCTATACAATTTTCTGTAATTTAAGCTTCCTGTTTCTTTGGAATCACAACCGATGCTCCGATGCTGGCGAGCAATACGAGAAGGATAATGACGAGAGAAGTTACTGCATCTATCTCGAAGAAATCGTGGATGAGCATCTTCACACCGATGAACACCAATAGCACGCTTACACCCACCTTCAGATAGCGGAACTTATCGGCTATCGCTGCCAAGAGGAAGAAGAGCGCTCGCAGACCCAAGATGGCGAAGATATTGGAGAAGAACACTACAAACGGGTCGAGTGATACTGAGAATACGGCAGGAATACTGTCGAAAGCAAATATCAGATCGCAAAACTCGATGAATACCACCGTCATTACCAAAGGACCTAAGTGCAGACGTCTTTGCATGAACTTCACCACAGGATGTTCAAGTGCATTGATTTCTTCCTTCTTATTTCTATTCAGGAACATCTTGGCTCCGCTATAAACTAAGAATCCTCCGAATACAAGCAATATCCAGGCAAATCGGCTGATGAGGGCTGCACCTGCAAAGATGAAGACAAAGCGAAGTACGATGGCTCCCAAGATTCCCCAGTTTAATACATGTTGATAATCTTTCTTATCCACTCCGAATGAACTGAAGATCATCATCATCACAAAGAGATTATCTACGGAGAGCGTCTTCTCTATCAGATAACCTGAGATGTAAGAGATGGTCATGTAGTGGCGATATTGCTGCAGACTTGCCTCATAGTCATTCGAATTCAGCTTGAGATGAGAAGCATAGCGTGAGGCTATCAGTTTCAAATCGTCAAAGTTCTCGATGCCGTGCACCATATCGCCATGGAAGTAGATGAATACGGCGAAGGCGAGGGCGAGAATAATCCAAACTGCTGTCCAGGATCCAGCTTCCTTGATGGAAACTACATGCGCCTTTCGGTCGATAACCAGCATGTCTAATACGAGTATGGCAGCGATGAATATCACGAAGCCCACCAAAAACATCGATTCTGTAAAAACATGTTCCATTTTTTCTTTTCTTACCTATTTTTATATATAATACCTAAATTATTCCTATTTCATCCAAATCTGATTCATATCATAAAATAACCAGATTCTTTATCATAGAATTTTCATATTCATTTCAACCGTTAGAAACGTGGCGCAAAATTAGAAAAAATATTCGAAATAGAGAAAGTTCCATGAGGAAACTTAATTGAATTTAACGTGAATAATGAGGAATGTAATAGGATTGTAATATACGGAGTGAAGAAAAAGGGTGATTGAGAGATATTAGTCCAGGAGGATTGACACAACTTCCTCTTCATTAGGCCAATGGGGCAGATAGAGCAGTGGGCGAGGGGTGCCCCCCAAGCCCGACCAGTCTATCTTTTTCACGTAGTCAAAATCGGGAGGACCGAAATCGAAGCTTCGACCATAGAGGACTATGGCTCCCCGACCTTCGTCGATTTTCCATAGTCCTCCACCGTATGTGCATTGCTCTCCTGGAGCCAGCATATCACGGTGCAAATAAACGTGTCCGAATTTCAGTACACCCTCTCTATTGATAATGAATTTCTGAAACATGAATTTTATTATTTATTCTGTTTTATCAGCCTTGTCATTTTATCTGCGACAAAATTATAAAGCTTTTGAATGCAATACAAAGATTATTTTTCTTTCCAAAACAGTTGGTCAATAAACTCATAGCGCTTCTCCATCTGGGCATCAGCTTTTACCTCAGTATTCACATCTATCTGAAGCACAGGAGCTACGGACTTGCCGTTGGTAGATGGCCACTCCGGCAGACCCAAACCGTTTGGATTGCCCGTCTTCACAAAGTTTACATAGTACTGGCTGAAGATGTCACTGATCATGTAATCCTCCGGTTGCCAGTTGAACACGCGGTTGGTAGGCAAAGTGCCCATTGCATATTCTATGTCGGCAGAGTGAACGGCTCCCTTATCCTGTGGAGCAGGAGCTGCATCTTCCTTAGCATCTACCACGCCGCCAGCCAAAGCTGCCACCTTGCCCTTGATGGCCATTGCTGGGCGAGGATGACAATAGCGATAGCGGTAAACTGGCTGTCCACCGGTCAACTTGTGCATGTTGCCCCACTTCCAGGTAGAATAATCCAGGAAGATATCCGAAGCCAGATTCACACCCGGTTGCTCCAACACATCCTTGTCGCTGTTGATTCCGTAAAGACGGAAGAGTTCATCGATGTTCTCTTCTCCGAAGGTAGCCTTGGCGCCAGCTTTCAGGTTCTCAACGGTAGGTTGCTTGCCCATCAATACCGCTCCAGGGTTCATCTCCAGGTTGTTGCCGCCAATGAGCAGAGGCACCTTGGTCTGTTCGCCCTTGGCAAATACCTCTGTAGGCTGTTCTTTCATAAAATATCCATCAACATTATAAACAGGAACGGCTCTTACTCCCGCCAGCATCATCAGTTCTTCGGCAGGCAGGGCACGAAGTTCATTGAGGTTCTTCAATCCTACGTTCTTTTTCACCTTCTTGCCCGTTTTCTTGCCTATCTTCTCTGCTATTTTTTGGGCAAGCTGCACGCCTTTCTCCTCGGCTTCCTTCTGGGTAGCAATCTTCTTGAATCCCATCACCGAACCGCTGGAACCCATAGCCTGGGCAAAGAGTCCCTGACAGAGAGGAGAAGCCATCAGAGCACTAACCGACATAGAACCGGCTGATTCACCTACAATGGTAATGCGGTCAGGATCACCACCGAAAGCCTCGATATTATTCTTTACCCATTGGATAGCAGCTACCTGGTCCATGAAACCATAGTTTCCTGAGCCCTTATAGGATGTCTCCTTGGAGAGCTGAGGATGAGCAAAGAAACCGAAGATGCCCTCACGGTAATTGGCAGTGATAGAGATGATTCCCTTTCTCGCCATTGCATCACCAGCATATCGAGGTTCGCTTCCGCTACCAGCCATCAATCCTCCACCATTGAAATAAATCAATACCGGCAGATGCTCCTTCATCGTCTTGGCGGGAGTCCATATATTCAGGTAGAGACAGTCCTCGCTATTGTTCTTTGTTCCGAAGTTCATATCACCGAAGATAGGTTCCTGCATCGGGTTCGCTCCGAATTCCTTAGCCTCGCGCACACCCTCCCATTTCTGTACTGGTTGCGGAGCCTTCCATCTGAGATTACCTACAGGAGGTGCTGCAAACGGAACACCTTTGAAAACCTTGATGCCGGAGAGATCCTTTCCTTCGAGGATACCTTCAGCAGTTTTGACCTGTGTCTGTGCCATCATTCCCATAGCAGGGAGCAGAAAGGCGAGGGATAGAAATAGTTTTTTCATCTGATATAATTTTTATGATGATATATTTTAAAATGTGCTTTAAAGTGCCGTATTTCCTTAGTGATCATGCAGCATTTGCAAAACGATATTGCAAAAATAAACAAAATATCAATAGTTTGACTTGTTTTCCTCATACTTTTTTTATATTTTTGCAAAAATAAACAGAATACGAACGTAAAACATGAATTAAATATAGAAAATGATGGAAGGTTATAAACAGAAGAAATATCCCGTAGCCACCAAGCGCTACGTACAGTGGTTGGAGTTAGAATCGGATGAAGAGGCTATCCGTGAATATCGCAAATTGCATTCCGAGGGTGTGCAATGGAAGGAAATTCGTGATGGAATCCGACAGGTAGGCATTCTGGAGATGGAGATTTACATCTTCGGCAACAGACTGGTGATGATAGTTGATGCGCCGGAAGATTTCGATTGGGACAAATCAATGGCAGAACTTGCCAAACTCCCAAGACAAGCAGAATGGGAAGAAGTGGTAGGCAAATTCCAAAAATGCGGCAAAGGTGCTACCAGCGATGAAAAGTGGCACATGATGGAACGCATATTCTATCTCTACGATTAAATTTCCATAATCGTAAGTCTTTTATCGTTTGTAAATTAAAATTTATTTCTTAATAAAGTGAGGATGGAGTGCATCTCCATAGTTGGGAGCATATCTGAATCCATTCAACTCGAAATTGAATATATCTGAAGGCTGGTCTATCCGATTTTGAATGATGAACTTAGTCATGGCTCCACGGCAACTTTTGGCATGGACGGATAACATCTTGATGGTGTCACCCTTGTCCACATAAAATAAAGGTTGAATCACCTTTACCTCTTGGCAAACTCGCTTCCAGTCGAAGAGATGCTCAAACTCCTCGGTGGCTAGATGAATGAGGATGCCATCGTTTGCCTTTACAGCCTCAATCAACATATTCGTAAGATAAGTTTTCCAAAAGGCAAAGAGATTCATTCCCTTAGTAGCATCCAGCCTTACATTTCCTTCCATGCGATAAGGATGAATCATATCCAAAGGACGCAACAGACCATATAGGAAAGAGGTGATGAAGAGATGATCTTGTGCAAAAGCAAAATCATCTTGGCTAAAGTTGTCTGCCTGGAGATATTTATATGCCTGGCCATAGTAGGCAAGGATGGAAGGCAACAGCTCTTCCTCGTTCCAGAAACTCTGATATCGTTGCTGATTCTCCAGAGCGATGGCTTGGCTGCATTTCAATTCCTTCATGAGACGATTTGTGTCCCATGTGGAAAGTTCCAAGGCAAACAGTCCAGCTTGTTCCTGAAACTTAGGCTTGCTTTTCATCGGAATGTCCACAGATGTGGCAGCATTCATGATTTTGGCTGATGCTAAGAGTATTTGCATATTGATGTCGGTTATATTCTTTATGATAGGATATTCTGTAAGATCTCGTCCAACTCCTCCAATTCTTCCTCCCGGGTCGCCCAACTGGTCACGAAACGGCAGATGATTTCCGTCTCGCTCTTTCTCTCCCAAATTTCAAACGCCACCTTTTGCGAGAGTTTCTCATAAAGAGTAGGGGAGAGGATGACAAACTGCTGGTTGGTTGGCGAGTCGTAGGCGATGTCGATGCCATGCTTGCAGAAGATGCTTCGGATACGTTCAGACATGGCAATGGCATGGCGAGACACCTTGAAGTAAAGATTGTCAGTAAACAAGGTATCAAACTGGATGCCGAGCATTCTTCCCTTGGCAAGTAATGCCCCATGTCGCTTCACATTGGTAAAGAAGTATTTGGGAGTCTTCATGCCGGAGAATACCACAGCTTCGCCAAACATGGCTCCCACCTTGGTGCCACCGATGTAGAATACATCGCAATGTCGGGCTAGGAAAGGCAGGTCATAATTACATGCCTCAGACATCAGTCCATAACCCAGGCGTGCTCCGTCAACAAAAAGACGAAGATCATATTTCTGGCAAGTGGTATAGAGTGCCTCAAGTTCTTCCCTGGTATATACCATGCCCAGTTCGGTAGGCATGGAGACATATACCATACCTGGTTGAACCATGTGCGAGTGGGTCTCATCGGCCAGGAAGATATCCATATAGGAAGCCAATCTATTAGGATTTAGCTTGCTATCTGTGGAGGGCAAGGTAATGACCTTGTGGCCAAAGGCTTCCACGGCTCCAGACTCATGTACCTCGATATGTCCTGTCTCCACACAAATAACTCCCTCGCATCCCAAGAGGACGGAATCGATGACTGTCGTGTTGGTCTGTGTTCCACCCACGAGGAAGGTAACATCCGCATCTTCCATGCCGATGGTCTTGCGAATCTTCTCTTTGGCGGCTTCTGTATAGGGGTCAAATCCATATCCGGAAGTCTTCTCGTCATTGGTCTTGCCTAACGCTTCCAAAATCTTCGGCAAGGTTCCATTGTTATAGTCACTTTCAAATGAAATCATATTGTATAAAATATTTATTCTATTTTTATTTGAGTAGCTTGATGTAAAAACTGATTTTGATGGTTGATATTTCAATTCTACAGAACGCTCTAAGCAAGGGTGTAGTGGTATCAGCAAATAGAAGGCTATTACTCCCCTTCAACCTTGCAACCTTCGAAGCCCATTTCTCTGGCTTTGTCTGATCCGAAAGTGAAATAGACGGCTTCGCCCTCATCACAAATCTCTCCTTTGGAGTTCTCCAGGGTCAAGTGGATGGTGACGATGTTGCGGCGCTGGCTGGCGATGTGACCACGCACCGTAATCTGAGAATCGGTGGTCATCACAGGCTTCTTGTACTTCACGTTCAATTGCATCGTAACACCAGTAGTCTGCAGCTTACGGTTGATGACCCAGCCTGCCACTTCGTCCATCAGCATACCAATGATGCCTCCATGCAAGGTATTTACCCATCCCTGATAATTCTCACCAGGTTTCCAGATGGTAAGAACATCCTCATTCTCTTCCCAAAACTCAAGGTGCAATCCTACCGGATTGTTTGGTGCGCAGCAAACGCAGTTGTAACCTTCCTTATTCAGATAAGGATTCAATATTTTTTTCATATCAAAAAAACTCCTATTCTAAGTGGAGATTCAATCTCCCACATTTAAATGTCATTTAGCATCGCAAATTTATATAAATTTTTCGAATTATAAGCCAGTAAAATAAAAAACTTGAATGATTTCCCTCGAATTGTGCGAGATTTGCCTTATTTTTTGAGAAATCAAGACCACAACTGCAAAATAGTTCCTATCAACGTGCTCTAAGTCACAAAAAAAATATTATCTTTGAAGCAGTGTTCGTTAACTGATTTTTTAAACTTCAAAAATGTAGGCTTATGAAAGCAGTATGTGGTCTTGACGTGCACAAAAATAGCATTTATCTTTGTATTTTGCACAGTGATGGTGAATTATTTGAGCCAGTTTTCGGAGCTTTAACATTTCAACTGGAAGGTTATCCTATGCGAGGGAAATCATTTTCGTTTTATAGAGGAAAGATACAAAATTATAGCAAGACTATAGTCTAGGAAATGATAATTCTCTCTCAAAATATCGCTTTTAAACGATATTTTGAGAGAGAATTCCACATTTTCCAAAGCTTATACATCAAGAACTTACTACTTTCTCAAAGAATTGGCAGTCAGTTCCAGAAGACTCTGCAAATATTCATCGTCTGTATCCTTCTTCATCTTATTCAGCGAAGTGGCGCAGAATATCTTCTCGTCAGCATTCAGCAACTTGCCGTATCCCTTACAAAGCTTGACTATTTTGTTGACAATGCCCGTCTGGAGGGTACGCAGAGTCACCTGATTTCCGAAATTAGAGTATAGGTCTCCGGCATTCTTAAAGGCTGCACGGAGCGTATTGAGTTGCATCATAAACTCTGCCGCATCCTTTGGAGGAGTCTCATCGAAATAATAACTGCCAGCCCAACTCTCGTCAAACTTCAAGTTCTTGACCAGCGAGACAAGAGAATCCAGACTTTGAACAGACGGTTTCGTATAAGAGAATGACTTCATATTGGCGGATGGCTTCTTATAGGTTTGCGGATCCTTGGAGTAGAACTTATATACACTCCCCTTTACCGAACGATCCATTCCCTGATACCATACCAAGGCATAAACATATCGCATGGTAGAATCCTTGCGGTCACGGATATACTGCAGGTTATAGTTGCGGTCCTTGTGAGTACCAAACTCGTAGGTCGTGGAATTGTTATTGCCATATCCCACCCTATTCGTCTCAATGCTGGCAGAACCCGCTTTCTTGGTAAAACTGATATAAGCGAGACGACTATTGCTCAACAAAGCCTTACGAAAAGTATCCACCATTTTCTGCTTCTTCCTGGGAACGGCGAACTCAAATCCCTTCATCATACCTATATTATAGGTATTCATCGTGGAAGAAGTAACGAGGTCGTCTTGCAACAAATCCTGTACGAATTTATCAAAAGCCTGGTCGATGTTCGGTATAGGCTTCTGGGCATGGCAAGCTGAAGAGAGCACCAACAGGCAAGCCACAAATGCTAATTTAAAAGTTGTTTTCATATTCTTCTTCTTTTTAATTGTTTCTTGTTAATAAACCTCCTGATCATCACTCACATGGTCCTCATCATGCACATTCTCCTCGCTTTCGAACAAGGCACTGGCAATATCGGCTTTGAGCGACTGGGTCTGAAGAACATCAATGAGATAGAGTTTGAAGAACATTTCGTTCTGCTGTGCCTCCATCTCACAGAGATGCTCATCGGCAAGCTTTTCCGGCTCTGCCAACAAAGAATCGGTAGCAATATTCTGAGCTATCCAAAGCTTTGGAGGAGCAGGAGCAAACAGATGCTGACGATATTTCTTCTGCTTGTGCTTCCTTGTTTTGGGAGATACGGAATCACCCGACTTTTTTATCTTTTCTGGCATGGAGAGATCGGCATCTGGCGTTTTTTCCTTTTGAACAACAGCAGAATCAGTATCATCCTGAGCAGTACTGCCATCGAGTTGAGCTATCTTCGAATCATCCTGATGTCCTGCCTGTTGTCCTATCTGTTTCCCTATGCGAGGAACAGCAAATGCAATAAGCAGGGCGATGGATGCAGCCATGCTAATCGGCAACCATAGGCGGCGCATTCTCGCTTTAGACATTGAAGTCCTTGAAGTCTTTGGATGGACGACATTTTCTTCACACTTCTCTGCCTCATGTTCGAGGGGCTTCTCCGGCTCATGTTCGAGGGGCATCCCCTCGTCGAAATATCCAAACATCATCTGGTATTCCTTCAGGTCATCGCTCACATCGGGATGCTGGCGAAACCACTCCCTTAGCAGAGCCTCCTCTTCAAGAGTAGTCTCACCAGCCATAAACCAATTGAGCAACAAACGTATATCTTTTTCGTTCATATCAATTTTTCCTCCTTTATTAATTATACCTATTTTATATATAAGGGCTATCGACATCTTTTCTTGATTTCCTGCAACATCTGCTTTCTCGCCCTCGATAGCAACACTGCTACAGATTCAGGGGTGATGCCCACGATTTGCGCTATTTCCTCAGAGCTTTTCTTCTCTACTTGCCGCAGATAAAGCACCTGATACTGGTTGGAGGGCAGTGCCTTGAGGCGTTTCTGCAGCCATTGGTCGTTCTCCGAGTTTTCCACTTCCACATCGGGCGGCGCATAGTGGCTAACCGACTTATCGAAAGGATGTGCATCTATTGATATCATCTTCCGCTTGCGAAAGTGGTCGATGCAAAGATGCTTGGTAATGCAGCCCATCGAGCCTTTGGCATGAGCAGCAGACTGAATGTCTTCCTTGATAGCCCAAAGCTTGAGCATCGCATCCTGTGCGATGTCCTCAGCCTCTTCACAGCCAACGCCATAACCCTGACTGTTCTGCAAGGCTATCTGCCGCAACTGCGGAACGATATGGATGAATTCATTCTCTGTCATTTGCTCTCACTTGTTTTATTTGTTCAAAACTACTACATAAACGGGAAAGAAGTGTTTTTGTTAATGAAATTAACCTATATTGACACAAAGTTTCGCATGTGGTTCAAGTACGGGCTGAAGGCCCAAAAGTTCCTAGCCCAGTGAAGGCACTGAAAAAGGTACCCAATTTTAAGTTGCATAGCTTGTTTTTGAACTTTAATTCTTGACCAAGAAGCATTTCATCTTTTAAAAGTGGTATGGTCTGTTGTTGCTCTAACATAATCCTTGTATTTTCCTACAAGATACGAATAATATCTGATAAAACAAAATTTTTAAGTGACGGAATACCTACAAATGGGGATTTTGCAAGAAATACATGCTAAGTGAGAACGACAGAATACCTATTTTTAGGTATTGCAAGATAGTTTCCTTAATTATAACTTTGCAACCCGAATTGGATTTAAACTCGCGGGAAGCGAGTGAGTGAATAAATATTATACAAAAACATGAAGATGAAGCGCATTGTTATATTATTATTAGGCATGTTCTGTTTAAATCAGACCCATGCACAGGTTTTCAGGGGACAATATATTTCTGAATGGCAATGGGATATGAACAAGAATACCAATCTTGTGAACCAGTTGAGATTAGAACTGAGTATTCCAATAGGAAAAGGGAAGGATTCATTCGAAGCAGCAACGCTCCATGTGGCAAAGACCAACGATGGTATTATAGATGACTGGCAGGGGTTTTCAAACATAGATGAAGATAATCATTTTGCCCTCCTTGCCGTGTTGGGTTATATGCACGAGTGGAATTCTGGCCATCTGTTTGCGGGTGTAAGGAATGTAAACGAGGATTTCTTTACATCAGGCATTACGTCACTATTTCTCAACAGTTCTGAAGGAATTTTTCCTACTATTGCATCCAGTTATCCGATAGCGAATTATCCACATTCGGGATTAACCCTTTATTTTGATGTTACGAAGGGAAGATGGACCTTCAAAAATAGTCTGAATAATGGTGCAGGTTATAGTGGATGGAAAGCTCACGATAATCCTTTCCTGGTTCGTCCAAAAAAGGATGGAATCTTCAACATGTCGCAGTTGGAATATAATTATAATGGTGGGAAATATTTTGCAGGTATTGCCGTTCATACTCGTCAATATCCGATCAATGAGGATGGCGAAATGGTATCTTCTGATGAATCCAGGAGCAAGCTTACCGGTGCCTGGTGGATCTATGGTGAACAGGAGGTTTGGAATTCTGGAGAAAAGACGATCTCCTGCATGGTGCAGTATTCCGAGAATACGAGTCATCAGAATGCTTGTTACCGGTATGCAGAAGTGGGCGGTTCCTATCAGGATGAAAAGAACGAGTGTGGCTTGTCTGCCCAGTATGCCCGTTTCCAGCAGGGAACAGAATGTTCTTTGGAGGCTACTTGGAAAAGACAGTTGACTGAATCCATTTCCATCCAGCCTTCATTCCAATACATTAAAAACGACAATGGAGATTTCACGGCACTCTGTGCCCGACTCTATGTAAGTTTCTAAAGGAAGAGAAATTTAGCAAAAAGTGTACATCGTTTGACTTCAAAAAAAAAAACAAACGATGTACACCTTTTTTATATGGTAAAATAACAGCTATCTACTATTCTGAATGAAACTATAACATCTGAGATAATTCCCATGCCCTTACATGCGTAATACCCTTGCGAGAAGGCAACTGGAGATCATCAAGCGACACTACAACTTTTTCATAGTTATCTGCTATACATTCCAGCGGAGCATATTCACGCTCTATTGTCTGCTCATCTACAAGCATATAAGTGGCTTGCACATAGATGATACGATCGTTCTTGATGGCAACGAAATCAACCTCTTTATCTTTAATACTCCCCACATATACATCATATCCATGACGCAACAACTCTATATAAACAAGATTCTCCAACAGATACCCAGCTCCATATCCGAATCCGGCATAGAGA
>ENA-ORUI01003398-ORUI01003398.1-human-gut-metagenome-genome-assembly--contig:-NODE-3398-length-11544-cov-4.869266_pt1 | contig 11544 bp, 13 predicted proteins | sample MGYA00242078_ERZ509205 | MGnify/ENA primary metagenome ERZ509205 (study PRJEB26280, sample SAMEA2338828) | human gut metagenome | biome: human gut; feature: human-associated habitat; material: faeces... | reverse complement strand
GACGGGACTGTCAACGGCGGCGCATTTATGCGCCGTTCATCTTGACCGTTGACTGGATCGGCTGGCTTTGCGATTTCCCATCACTTTAATAAATGCGTTTTCTTCTCAATCGTCGCTTTTACGAGCAAAACTGTTTTGGGATTGACAATCAACATTTCGTAAAACTGGCAATACGAAAACCAAAACGGCAACCGCAATAATCCCTATTCCACAAAGTAAAAACCATTTTTCCACACCAATTCGTTCTGCAAAAATACCGGAACACAGCAAACCCAGCGGCATGGCAAAGGACATCACGCTTCCGAGCAATGAGAAAACCCGTCCCAGATATTCTGGTGGAAGCTGCTCTTGAAACAAGGCGTTTTGTACTCCGTAAAATGGAGAAGTTAATCCCATGACTGTACAACAAATTACAAATATAAAAAACGCATTGGTGGGCAGCAAACCGGAAATCGCAATGCTTACCCCCATCACAAGAACCGATAGACCGATTGAAAAAATCCGGTTCTTGAATCCACCCCAAACGCTGAGCAAAATTCCCCCTGCAAGCATACCGCCTGCAAAAGCAATTTCTGCTATGGACGCATGGGTAGGTGTTCCACGAAAGTATCCCATGCTCATTAAAGGGTACAATGCACTGATAGGCATAAAGAAAAACATATATGCCGTTCCAATCCAAAGTAATGCGAACAAACCCTTGTTTTTCTTTAACTCAAAATATCCCTCCTTCATATCCCGGAAAAAGCTGTTTTGGCTTTCGCCTGGGCATATTGGCGGATTTGGAATCGACAGAACCGCAACAACGCCGCAAGCCAGAACTGCGCCGATAATATCCAATAGAATAATCGTGCTTAATGACCAGACACTATATAAGAAAGCGGCAGCGGCTGGGCTGATCAGGGACACGGCGGCCTGCATGGTCTGATTATAACCGGCACATTTGGTTAGCTGGTCTTGCGGAACCATAAGCGGTGTAACTGCGCTGGACGCAGGAGAATGAAAAGCGTTGCCGATACTTCTGACAAATAAGACCAGCATAATGAGCCATATGGGCAGTTCCATAAACACTGAAACGACTGCCAGAAATCCTCCTGTTGCGGCAATCATAAGGTCTGCTCCGATCATCACTCCTTTGCGGCTATGGCGATCCACAAAAGTCCCTGCAAAGGGGCCAATCACAGCTTGAGGAAGAAAGCCCATCAAGGTTGCAATGGATAAGACCATAGCGGAATTTGTTTTTGCTGTGAGATAGAATATAATGGACATTTGCAAAATCCCACTTGTAATGAGAGAAACGCTCTGTCCCGCCAGCATAGTAAAATACTTCTTTTTCCAAAATTTAGTTTCTGTTGTCATATCAATACCTCCTGTTTTTGTCACATACTCTTTTCTGCGCAACAAAAAGCAGATATATGCTCCACTATGGGCATATACCTGCATAACAAAAGGCACGACAAGAAATACTCTATGACAATCATTGTCATAAAGGATTGACCTACGTGTTTCTCTGTACGCACGACAAAAAAGCCCATCACATGGAATGAAAAACCGACTTTTTGTTGTTTATTAGCGTACAAAAATTAACACACGTAAGCCTCCTTTCAACTTCAAACTGATTGTCAGAATATCATATAACAGATAGATTGTCAATCAGTTTGAAAAATTTTTGAAGTGGATTGGTTTGTTTATAACTGAAAATCTAATTTCTTTGAACTTGCAGGGAATGGAATGCTCCGCTTACTTTTTTAGCCCTAACAATTATAATATCTGGAATTTCCTTGTTAAAATAGCATTCTTCATAAAAACCATCAATTACAAAACCAGTGTCAAAACACATATTAAAAATATCCTGCAAAGAACGATGATAGTAACATTGCTTTTGTGGTTGTCCTTCAATCGCAATATCGTAGTAGCTGTGTGGTGTCATGTATTTATCTGTCAGTGTAACAAAGCACGGATGCTGTGTTGCAAATACAAAAACTCCATTATCCTCAATCAAATTGTAAACAGCGGTAAAAAGCGGCTTAATATCGGTAATATCCATGACCGCCATATTTGAAACCGCTTTTGTGAACATCCTGTTTCTTTTTAACGTCTTCATACTGATTTCATTAGTGGCATCTGCTACGTAAAATTCAATTCTATCAGTATTGTGTTTTCTTCGTTTCTTTGCCAGTTCAATCATTTTTTCACCATAATCAAAGCCAACAACTGAAATGCCTTTTTCAGCAAGATATGCCGAATAGTTTCCGTTTCCACACGCAATATCTAAAATATAATCTGAGGAATTGGGATTTAGAAGTTCTGTGACCTTTGGACGGACCACGTTTCTGTGAAAATCATTTGATTCATCACCCATTGTATAATCCCAAAATTCAGCATTTTGATCCCATATCATTTTACTTTCTTCTTTTGAGTATCGCATAATTCCTCCTTCAATTAGAAGTTTTCTATCTATTCAATAGGCAAATTATGTTGTTTCAAAAAGGAAAGTTTATCCCAGTAACCTCTTTGAAATAAAATTTTCCCGTTCACAACATGGAAAAATCCGCAGCCTCTTAATCCTAATGGGTCTCTCCATTCTAAAATTGCCCACTGCCCATCTTCAAATATATTTTCTACAATGGCTGTCATATCAGCTGTGGTAAATTCTGTTGTGAACATTTCTCTGATTGCCTCTATCCCAATCACCGGTTCATTTGTTACCTGATGATTGGTTGCGTTATCATGGTACAGACTCACGATTGCCTCAACATCGTGGTCGTTAAAAGCATCTACCCATTTACATACTACTTCTTTTGGTCGTAACATCATGATTTCCTCCATCTATCTTTGTTTCCTTGCCTGCCAGTTCAATCATTTTCTTCGCCAACTGCTGGAACTGCCCGGCAGTTTCCTCGTCCATCGGAAGAAGCTGCCCGACCCGTCCGGCAATCATAGCGGTCACATCATCCATAGAAAGCGGCTCCTGCTGGTGGTTTTTCATGGCTTCCTGCATAGTTTGGAACATGGCAGCGGTAATGGTTTCTCCCGGCTGCTCGCCGCTGTCCATCTCTTTCTTAATGTCCCGCAGGATAGCAAGGAACACATTCTTGATTTTCTCAATCTCTGCTTCATGGTCGCCCATTTTCTGTGCGTTCAAGAACTGCAAGTCCTGTCTTGCTTCTGCCCGGTGTTCCGGGTGTTCTTTCATCAGATCAGACAGGGAAGCCGTTGCCATTTCAATAAGCTGGTTTCGTGCCATAATGCCCTTTGCCGCTGTGTCCTGAAAATAAATCCGTATCAAATCTATCAGTTTCGGGAAGTTCCTGTGTTCCAGCAAGCGATTTAGGATTTGCACATCCACAGCACCCGTCACAAGCCCTTTGACTGCTCCCTCGGACAAGCCCAGCTCGGATATATCATAGCTTTTGCGGACGCTGATATTGGATAGCCCCAGTATATAGTCGGTGGACACCTTAAATTCCTTTGCCACACCAATGAGAATATCGCTGCTGACTGTCCTTGTTTCGCCGCTGACAATGCGGCTCAGCTGGGAAGCGGAAACGCCGATCTTCTCTGCAAGTTCTTTTTGTTTGATTTTGTTTCCGTTGCATAGGTCAGAAATCCTCTGTCCGGGTGTTCCGGGTAAAGCCATAGTATGCACCTCCTCCGTATAACTCTATTATACAGCAAAATTGCAAAAATGCAATTTTAAAAGTGTAAACTTCACAGAAATGCAATTCTCGCAAAATTCCGAGGATTGCATTTTTTTCGTGTAGACTTAGGGTAGTTCATCGATGAGCTGCACCTTGAAAACAGAATGACCGTCCGAAAAAGGAATATTTCTCCCGGCGAAGTATCGCATTTGCGTACCAACGGAGAACACACGCCGCAGAAATGGGGCAGGAAGCCTTTTCGGGGAAAACGGCAATCAGACAAAGCGGAGGACACACATGGAAAACAATCTCAAAAAGCTGCCGCCGTTGGAGCGCAAGCCGGACGGCTCTCTGTACCGCATGACCCCAGCACAGCGGAAACGGGCAAACGCCTTGATTCGCCGGGAATGTTGCAGCTATGACAGCGGCAACTGCATTGTGCTGGATGATGGCGATACCTGTATCTGTCCGCAGACGATTTCTTTCTCGGTCTGCTGCAAGCATTTCCGCTGGGCTGTCCTGCCGCTGGATCGGACGCTGGAAGCAGAGATTTTCCGGGATAAGGACACAAAACGGTGTATTGTCTGCCGGAGAGCTTTTGTTCCCGGCTCTAATCGGGCGAAATACTGCCCGGATTGTGCCGTCAGCGTTCACAGGCGGCAGAAAGCAGAAAGTGAACGGAAAAGGAGGGCGTGCGTGGACAATTAGGGGCGAAAAAATCCTGTATTTATGGGGCTTTCCGAACACCAAACCAGGGCAGGTGGTATTCTTTATCGCTAACTCTCAAAACAGGGCTTCTAATTGTCCATAAGACACTATGACGAAGTTTATCTATCACTACCAACAGGAACGGGCGCAGAGCTTCACCCAGCTTCCCAATTTCCTGTTTGAAGCACCAACCTATCAGCCATTATCCAATGAAGCAAAGCTGCTGTACGCCTTTATCCTGCGCCGGGCAGACCTATCCCGCAAAAATGGATGGGCTGACGAGTACGGACGGATTTACCTGTACTATCCCATCTGTGAGGTAGTGGGCCTGCTTCACTGTGGGCGGCAAAAGGCAGTCAACACCCTGCGGGAATTACAGTATGCAGAGCTGATCGACATCAAGAAACAGGGCTGTGGAAAACCCAACCGCATTTACCCAAAATCCTATGAGGGCAGTTCCAATCTCTGACTTCTTGAATTTCCATTTTGGTACGCCGGAGAGCTGAAAACCGTACTTGACGAGTACAAAAATCAGCCCTCTTGGAGTACCGAAATCGGACGGTATAGAAATACAGAGATTAAAATGATTTATTTATATCGATTCCATTCCAATCCTATCAGAGCTATTTGGGGCGGGATTTTCCTTGTGGAAAACCCCGGGAACGGAAGGGAAAGGAACGAGGAAAGGAGTTTATGGCACAACACGCAATTTTGCGATTTGAAAAGCACAAGGGCAACCCGGCAAGACCGCTGGAAGCCCATCACGAAAGGCAAAAGGAACAGTACGCCAGCAATCCCGACATTGACACCAGCCGGAGCAAGTACAATTTCCACATTGTCAAGCCGGAGGGCAGGTACTACCACTTTATACAGAACCGTATTGAACAGGCAGGCTGCCGTACCCGTAAGGACAGTACTCGGTTTGTCGATACGCTGATTACCGCCAGCCCGGAGTTTTTCAAGGGCAACCCCCCAAAGGAGATACAGGCGTTTTTTCAGAGGGCGGCTGACTTCCTCATTAACCGGGTAGGCAAAGAAAATATCGTGTCGGCGGTGGTACACATGGACGAAAAAACACCCCATCTGCATTTGGTCTTTGTTCCACTGACGCAGGACAACCGGCTGTGTGCAAAGGAGATTATTGGGAACAGAGCCAACCTCACAAAGTGGCAGGACGATTTTCACGCCTATATGGTGGAGAAATATCCAGACTTGGAGCGTGGAGAAAGTGCCAGCAAGACAGGCAGGAAGCATATTCCCACCCGGCTGTTCAAGCAGGCGGTCAATCTCTCCAAACAGGCAAGAGCTATTGAAGCCACGCTGGACGGCATTACCCCGTTCAATGCAGGGAAGAAGAAAGAGGAAGCCCTCTCCATGCTGAAAAAGTGGTTTCCCCAGATGGAGAATTTCTCCGGGCAGCTCAAAAAATACAAGGTCACGATAAGTGACCTGTTAGCTGAAAATGAAAAGCTGGAAGCAAGAGCCAGAGCCAGTGAAAACGGCAAGATGAAAGACCGTATGGAACGGGCGAAGCTGGAAAGCGAACTACAGAACATTCAGAAACTTGTTGACCGTATCCCGCCGGAGGTGCTGGCGGAATTGAAACGGCAACAGCGACACACAAAGGAAAGGTGATTGATTATAAGCAGATTTTTACGCCGCCCCTATGCGGCATTGTACCTTGACAACTGAATAAAGAAAGGCGAGCTATGGCAGAAAAGCACTCGGACAAAATCCCACAGTATGAGATAAATGCCCTTGCCCGGTGCTTGCTTCCCGAAATTCAGAAATTCTTTGCCAGCCCGGAGGGGCAGAAAGAATTTGAAGAATGGAAAGCACAGAGGGCAAAGGAAGCAGAACAACATAAAAGCGTATAACAAAAGCGGCGGTATCGTTATGATACCGCCGCTTTTGCTTTAGCATAGATATACTAAAAATCCGAATCCGTCCCCGATTGGAACCGGGTTCGGATTATCATGGTCTGGTGCCGGTGGCCGGACTCGAACCGGCACGGTATCGCTACCGACGGATTTTGAGTCCGTTGCGTCTACCAGTTTCACCACTCGGGCATTGCTCATACATTATACATAATTAATATATATTTTGCAACATAAAAAATCATTTTTTTCAAATTTCTTAACGTCTCATAACCAAAGCTGACGACAGACCATCATCTTTCGACGCAACGATCATCTGTCGTCTATTGGTTTCCGCAAGATCAAGACTCTCCCGTGATCTCATCCATTTGTTCCTGATTAATTTTTTGTTCTCTTACCATGGCCTCTAATACGATCTTCTGCTTTTTCTTCGCATCCTCGTAATGATTGCTTAGTTGTAAATTCCCTGGTGACTGAGGAATCCCCGCCAACAAACTGGCTTCATCCAAAGATAGCTCTGATGGTTCTTTTCCAAAATATCCCATTGATGCCTGATATACTCCTGTATAACCATCGCCGTAATTGATCACATTCAGATATAATTCGATGATATCATCTTTTTCATAATTCTTCTCTAAATCATATGTCAAAAAGGCTTCCGTAATTTTCCGAGTCAGTGATGTATCATAGAACAAGCCATATAAGTTCTTACACAGCTGCTGTGAAATCGTGCTTCCCCCGCTCGGTTCTCCAATTCCAAACAGATTGCTTAATACTGCGCGTGCAACCCCTGCAAGATCAACGCCTCCATGTTCATAAAAATTTTTATCTTCTACACTTATCGTCGCATCAACCAAATAAGGTGATATTTCTTCCAGCTTCACATATTCCTGTTTGCCCTGCTCGTCGCGAATCAGTTCACTGATCGGATGTGCCTCGGACAGCGTTTGATAATTACGGTATCCCTGAAAAATCAAAAATGCTGAGCCGGACAAAACTATAATCAGAAACAAAACAAGAATGGTTTTCAATAAACGTTTCAAAAGCTCAACCTCCTTTGTGATTTAAGTATACCATCTCAAATCACATGTAGACGAAACCTTTTTAAATTGTAAGATTTCCATCAGCTAAATAAAAAAGCACAGTCTCCTGTGCTTATCGATTTGCATTCACTGATTTCATAATCTGCTTTATCTGTGCTTCAGAAGGTTTTCTTCCCATCTGCAAGAACATTGCACGAATCATTTTTTCATTGATCGGCGGATTTTCTTTTAATTCTTTTTCAAATTTCTTTCGTGTAAAGTAGAAACCTAAAAATCCACCTATGACTAATCCAATCAGCGTGCAACCGATGGACAGACCTAAATCGAAACTCATTATGTACTCCTCCTAACACTAACGCTATAAGATATTTTACTATTATTTTTTTCTATTGACAATAGATAAATACAACAAAACGTTTTAATCTGTATTTTCCTATTTCACATCTGTCTACACAAAAACCCAGCACTGATGATGCCTTTTCAAAAAATCAAGCCAAGGGTTTACGCAAGGCTCATCAATCAAAAGACAATGAGATGACGATTTGATTTTCCAGTGCTTTTCATCAAGAGAAAGACACAGTTCATCCTCCTCATTCAGTACAACACGCGTAGCGAAAAAACAAGATGCACTGGCTGCAAGTTCGTAGGCGTTTATCCTCATGACCATCTCCGCATTTTCATCCAAATCAGCAATCGCTTCTATCACATTGACATGTGCTTTCAGAAATGTGTAAAATTTCGGATTGACTGCATAAAGCTTCATCTTCATCACCACTAACAGTATACGCATCACCTTGTGCATATTCTGTCATATCTTGATGATCCGACTGTCTACGGTATTCGACCAAAACGATGGAACTTAAGATCAGTGCTCCGCCAAACATCATTAGAACAGTCATCGATTCATGCAACAGCAAAAAAGAGAAAATGCTTGCAAACAGTGCTTCCATGGATAATATGAGAGAAGCACTGCTCGCCGTTGTATACTTTTGTGCAGCCGTCTGCAGCAAAAAGGCAAGACATGTAGAAACAGCAATCAGATAAAGAGAACTTAGTACAGCCTGTCCGCTGATAACAGCAGGCGGCATGCTGAATATCAATGCAGCAAAAGTCGATAATATGCCCGAAATCAACATTTGTACAGCGTTGATGATTAATACATCCTCCCCTTTTGTTGCCCAGTCTAATGAAATGATATGACATGCAAAGAATATGGCACAGAGAAGCGAATAAAAATCACCAATTCCAAAGGAAACAGAATCCCCTTTTAATGTAAGCAGCGAAATGCCTACGACACAGATCAAGGATGCCGCAATCTGCCGCACTCCCGGTCTTTTGCGAAAAATGATCCAGCACAAATATGGTACAAAGACAACATTTGTTGCCGTTAAAAAAGCATTTTTACTGGCTGTTGTCTGCTGAAGGCCAAAAGTCTGAAACGAAAAAGCCAAAAACAAAAACACACCAGCAACGATTCCCTTTATTACCGTTGACGTTTTGATCTTTTTCAAACGCGGAAACGCAATCACAAAAGACAGCAACGCCGATCCAACAAAACGTATCATCATAACATAAAAAGGCTGAAAAGTTTCCAGCGCTGCGGCCGTCGCAATAAAGCCGCCGCCCCAAATAACGGTAACAAAAACAAGAAGCCCGTTTGCAACACTCTTTTTCACGCTTCTTCCCCTCTCTTTTCATTCATGTGACTGATGATACCATTCCTTACCCATATTTTCAACAGCATTTTGTACTAATTTTGCGATTCGTACAATAGAAAAGATATGTCTTCATTGCATTTTTTTCAATAAAACGCTTAACAAAAGGATGATGCCTGTCATCACAACTGATGCCGCATAAATGAAAGGGCTGTTCACAAAGAATAATAATACCATGATAAAAAAGCAATCCGCAGCGCCGCTTTTTGTATAGCGAAACAAGGAATCTGAAGTGCCACTTAAACATGATCTCCTGATCCCTGTCACTGAAAACAATGATCATCGGCAAATCAAAAAGAGCCGTATAATTGATCCATTCATTTGCAGACATGATTTTCTTCAATCCAAACCCTCCTGCTTTAAAATATGTATAAAAAAGAAAAGGGAATGTGCGTTTGACAGAAAAAAGCTCTTTTGCAAATCACACGCTTCTCCAACAGAGCATAAGACTTAGCAAAAGAGCTTTTCATCAGCACCCTAGCTGATCAAACATATCCTGATAAATGTTTGTCAATTCAACAATTTCACTGTCATTCATTTTTCTTTCATGTGCATCATGGCTTTCGACAGTGCCTGCATTTGCTGCTACGGCAACACCGTCTTTCACAACGACAACAAAAGGAACATACATGACCTTCTCACCGTCATCCTCTGACAAAAAAGCGTCCAGGTAAGAATAAATCTTATCCTTCGTTTCACCTTTGAGCTGATACTCTTTTCCGTCATAAGTTTCGGCATAACAAATTGTAAGTCCTTTCGTCTTTGCTACCTCATTCATAACTGGCAAAGCTTCTTCACACCACGGACAGCCCGGATATCCGAAATAAATGATCCCGCTTTGTTTTTCCTCAAACATCGCGACAACTTCTTCCATGCTTTTTTTGTAAAAAACATGTTCATCATCTTCCAGCGTATCATATGCACTCATATCGGCGCGCTCACCACTCGGCTGAACCATATTTACCGGACAGCCTTTGGTCTGTGAAGAACTGCAGGCACAAAGAAAGACTGCCATCACAGCTATCATTATTTTTTTCATTATATCACCACCATCATTCTTTTAAAGTATAGCATACATCATGGCGAATAATGAAGAAGAAAAATATGTGATGCTCAATTCTTATTCTTCATCGAACAAACTGATCTGGCCGTCGATATATTCATCATCGTACATTTCGTCATCGATCAATGCCTCATCAGATACTTCCTGTTTAACTGCAGGTTCATCCTCAATACGGGAAAACGGCTCATAAAAATAGAAATCTTCACTATTCTTTAACGGATTAGAAAATGTCGCATCTAAGCTCATGAGAGAAACATCTTTCATCAGCAAATATGCATTCTCTTTCGCTGCGATCATAAAGCCGTCATTCAAATGAAAAGTGCGAATATGGGAAATAACAAACGGTTTTGTTTTTCTGTTTTTACAGATGCGAATTCCGCGTGTCGGTCTTCCCAATACCGGCACATCCGAAATTTTCACCCGCTTCATCGCGCATTGACTGCTTACTACAAGCAGCTGCTCATTGTCATGATGATATATACATGCAGATGCTGCGCTGTCTTCTCCAAGATTCATCGCTTTTACGCCTTTGGAACGTGTTGATGTCACCGGAATCAAAGTAATAGGATATCTTGTGACAAAACCGCTGCTGCTTGCGATCAGGATGTCATCGCCTTCATGAGCATAAAGGCAGGAAACAACGCTGTCTCCATCTGCCAGTTTGATATTGGTCATCGTTTTTGAGTTTCGTGCAGCTTCATATTCTTTCAAAGCGGTTCGTTTAATCATTCCCTGCTTCGTCAGTGTAATGATAAATCCGCTCGTATCAAAGTTGGAAAGAGCATATGCCGCTAGAATTTTTTCTTGAGAAGTAATACGGATTTTCGAGCTGATATGAGCTCCGATATCCTTCCATTTCGCATCTTCCAGTTCATATACCGGGAGATATCCGTAAGTTCCGGTTTCTGTAAAAAACAACAGCGTATCCAGGGTATTCATCTCGCGATAACCGATCAGTCGATCGCTGTCTTTACATCCGCTCATAGCATCATTTGATGCATTATAAGAACGAAGGGATACACGCTTTGCATACCCGTCTTTAGAAACCGTACACATAACCTGTTCACTTGCAATCATCTGTTTTTGATCAATGACAATTTCTTCGATCATATCCTCAATCACAGTCCGACGCGGCGTAACAAATGTACGCTTTACTTCCTTAAGTTCATCAATCATGACTCGACTAAGACGTTTTGGGTTCGCAAGAATCTCATTCAGATCTTCAATTTCATTCAAAAGAAGCATATATTCTTCCTTCAGCTGCGTGATATCCGTATTAGATAATCGATACAACCTCATGATAACAATCGCTTCCGCCTGTGCTTCACTGAATTCGAATGCCTCCATAATCTTGTTTTTTGAATCTGCTTTATCTTTGGAAGAACGAATCAGGGCAATGATCTCATCAAGAATGGATACCGCCTTGATCAGTCCCTCCAATACATGACAGCGTTTTTCTTTTTTATCGAGATCATATCGGCTGCGACGGATGACAACATC
>ENA-ORUI01003393-ORUI01003393.1-human-gut-metagenome-genome-assembly--contig:-NODE-3393-length-11570-cov-4.919149_pt1 | contig 11570 bp, 5 predicted proteins | sample MGYA00242078_ERZ509205 | MGnify/ENA primary metagenome ERZ509205 (study PRJEB26280, sample SAMEA2338828) | human gut metagenome | biome: human gut; feature: human-associated habitat; material: faeces... | reverse complement strand
ACCAGCCCTGATAAAGGTTCCAACCGGAAATGTCGGTGATATTGCTGAGACCGATTTTATTGTAAATCTGATTGCCGTGGTAGGCCATCGTACTCAGACGGTAGGGGTCTTCCCTCTTCAGAGTTTCCTCCAGATGCCGGGCAAGCGCCAAGGTATTCTCGTAGAAACCGTTGAGCCGTTGTTTCTTCACCCGATACTGCAGCTGGATAACAGCCTCGTTCATATACCCCCACATAATGACGGACGGATGGTTGTAATGCTGGCGAATCATTTCGCGCAAGGCGCTTGTGGCATTCGCGCGGAACTCGTCACCCAAAGCTATCAAATCTACTACCGGAATCTCCTCCCATACCAGCATGCCGAGTTCGTCGCAAGCACGCAACACGGCATCGTCCTGTGGGTAATGTGCCAGACGGACAAAGTTCACACCCATGTCTTTCAGCAACTGCATATCCCTGCGGTGCATCTCATCCGAAAGCGCTATGCCCATCGGCATCTGGTCCTGATGACGGCAAGCTCCCATAAGTTTCAGGGGTTCCCCATTCAACTTGAAGCCTTCCTGCGCATCCACGCTGAACCAGCGGACCCCCAAAGGGACACGTGTCTCATCTTTCAACACCTTGCCACGCACATCTTTCAAAGAAACTTTCACGCTGTACAGATAAGGGGAATCGGGCGACCACAACTGTGGCTTTTCCAACTGTAACCGTTCCTTGAAGGCGAACGCCCCGTCGGCATCTATCCGGACGCTGCGCAAAGATTGGGCTACGGTCTTCCCATCTGTATCCAGCACCTCGACGTCCAACTTCAACACCGCACGCCGCACATCACGGTTCACCAAAGTCCCACGCACACTGATTTCTGCCCTATCCTCACTCACGGAAGGCAAATCGACATAAATGCCCGTAGAGGCATAGTCGGTAAGGCTGATGTGCTGCTTTGCAGCACTGATGAGCCACACATTGCGGTAGATGCCGCCAAAGATGGTGAAGTCGCCGGACAAAGGAGGTATCCGGTCGTTCTGATTATTGACGTGCACCATCAGCAGATTCGGGGCATCGGTCCTTACTTTATCCGTAATGTCTACGGTAAAGGCAGAGTAACCTCCTTTGTGGGTAGTGAGCAGCTCGCCGTTGAGGTACACATCTGCCAGAGAATTGACAGCATCAAATTTCAGGTAAAGCTGCTTATCCCGCATCTGCGCGGCATCCGTACGGAACTCTTTCTTATACCAGGAAGAAGCCCTGCGGTAGTTACGGGTAGAATAGGCATCCGTATTCCAGGTATGTGGCAGATGTACCTGCTCCCAACCTTCCTCATGACATCGTACTTTCTGGAACCGATTGTCATTATACGCAACATAATACCAGCCGTCATTGAAACTCTGAACCACTCGCCCGGCATTGACAACCGGATACATGGCGGACAGACACAATATTAATAAAAATATTTTCTTCATGTTTTTCAATAGATTATATTATCTCACACAAGTCAGGCAAATACTACAAGAATATTGCAAAACGTTTGCAGTGAAAATGCAGACAATATGCAGCAACAATGCCATTTCAACGCAGTGACTCGAATGCTGCATATTGCCGCCTTGGGAATCAGTTAGAGTAACTTGAACGCTGCTTTCTTTACGTCCTGGCTATTTCTGCCAATCATCACCTCAAAGTCACCGGACTCGCATACAAAATCAAGATTGTAGTTGTAGAACTTCAGCAATTCGGGGGTAATCTTGAAAGATACTTTTTTAGATTCGCCGGCTTTCAGGAAAATCTTTTCAAAGCCTTTCAACTCTTTCACCGGACGGGTTACACTTCCCACAAGGTCACGAATATAAAGCTGGACCACTTCGGCACCGTCTCTCTTGCCGGTATTGGTCACAGTCACGGTAGCAGTCAGTTCGCCCTTATCCGTCATGCTAGTCTTGTCCAAAGCCACGTCGCTATAAGAGAATGTTGTATAGCTCAAGCCGAAACCAAAGGGATAAAGCGGTTCATTGTCTATGTCTATATAGTTGCTGCGGAATTTCTGGAACCATGCACCGTCGGCAAGAGGGCGACCCGTGTTCTTGTGGTTGTAGAACAAAGGAATCTGTCCCACGCTCTTCGGGAAAGTCGTAGTCAGCTTTCCGCTCGGGTTCACATCACCAAACAGTACATCGCCGATGGCAAAACCTGCCTCACTGCCCGCAAACCATACATTCAGAATGGCCGGCACGTTTGCCTGCTCCCAGTTCAGTACCAGCGGACGACCGGTAAACAGCACCAGTACCACAGGTTTTCCCGTTTTCAATAATTCCTGTAACAGTATGCGTTGGGTGTCCGTCATTTCAAGATTCGTGCGGCAACTGCTCTCTCCACTCATTTCCGAAGACTCACCGAGCGCAGCCACAATAACATCCGATTTGGCAGCCACGGCAAGAGCCTCGTCCAGCAACTCCTTGTCCGAACGATTGTCACGGTGTAAAGAACGTCCGAACATAGTGGCACGTTTCTCATATTCGGCATCACTCATCAAATTACAGCCTTTCGCAGTCAGTATTTCGGCTTTACCGCCTGCTACCGCCTTCAAACCTTCAGCCAAAGAAGTTGCATTCTTCAATACAGCAGCCACACTCCAAGTACCCGGCATATTACTGCGGCTGTCTGCCAACGGACCTACCACAGCAATAGTGCCCTTCTTGGCCAGCGGAAGCACATTACCCTCGTTCTTCAGCAACACCAAGCTCTCCGAAGCAATCTTACGCGCAACGGCACGATGCTCTTTGGTAAAGATTTGCTTCTTGGCACGCTTCACATCACAGTATTTATAAGGATTATCGAACAAGCCCAACTTGTACTTAGCTTCCAAAATACGGCGACAAGCCGCATTAATTGCTTCTTCTGTCACTTTTCCTTCTGTCAATGACTTCTTGAGCGTACCTACAAATGCATCGCTCACCATATCCATATCCACACCTGCATTCAGTGCCAAGGCGGCAACAGTCTGCGTATCGCCCATACCGTGGTCGGTCATCTCAGCAATTCCAGTATAGTCTGTCACCACAAAGCCGTCAAATCCCCACTGCTTACGTAGTATATCCGTCATCAACCACTTGTTTCCAGTGGCAGGAATGCCATCGACCTCATTGAAAGAGGCCATCGCACTGCCCACACCGGCATCAACCGCCGCCTGATAGGGCAACATGTATTCATTGAACATGCGCTGATGACTCATATCTACTGTATTATAGTCACGTCCTGCCTCACCGGCACCATACAAGGCAAAATGCTTTACACAAGCCATGATTTCATCATTACGGCTCATATCCTTTCCCTGATAACCACGTACCATGGCCTGCGCAATGGCTGCTCCCAGAAACGGGTCTTCACCGTTGCCCTCGGACACACGCCCCCAACGGGCATCACGGCAAATATCCACCATCGGACTGAATGTCCAGCAAATACCGTCAGCACTGGACTCAATGGCTGCAATACGTGCCGATTCTTCAACCGCCTTCATATCCCATGTACACGACAGTCCCAAAGGAATGGGAAACACCGTTTCATATCCATGAATAACATCCATACCAAATAAGAGAGGAATACCCAAACGACTTTCTTCAACCGCCTGCTTCTGTACATCGCGGATACGTTCCACGCCTTTCAGATTGAAAAGCCCGCCCACTTCACCGGCACGAATACGTTTGGCCACATTACTACTTTTAGCCTGACCGGTCGTAATCTCACCGGTAACCGGCAGATTCAACTGACCTATTTTCTCTTCCAGGGTCATCTTCTTCATTAAATCGTCGATGAAACGATTCATATCGACCGGAGATTTCTGCGCATACGCACTAACGGCAGTAAACACCAACAAGACTAAAAATGATTGTAACTTGAAAAGTAAATGCTTCATGTCTTTCATGCTTTTAATTTATAGAAATATTATTTTGCTGCAAATAAAAGAAAAGCATGCGACAACCTCCACATCCCGCACTACAATAAAAGTACATCCATCACTAAAAAACAAAATAGGAAGTACAATATTAGTACTTCCCCCATTAATATTTCACTGTAAAGCAGCTATTTAAAGTTTATAAGAAAATCAGTCAGACTTTCTTCCGGAAGCAGATTGAATTTCTTGCGCAACCGGTATCTTGCAGCATCAACCCCACGCGTGGAAATGTTGAGCAACTTCGCTATCTCCTTTGTCGGCATATTCAAGCGAAGCAATGCACAAAAGCGCAAATCTCCTGAAGTCAAATCTGTATATTGAAGTTTCAGATTCCGGAAGAAATTTTCATGTATACGGTCAAAATTAGCTTGAAACATTATCCAGCTCTCTTCATCAGACACTATATTATTGTTAACCAAAGCGAGAAGCTTATCCAAATTCTTACGACTATGCTGTCCGGACAACTTTTGCTTCTGTATCTCCTCTTTCAATGAATTCAAAAACTCCTGATGAGCGATATTCATCATTACCACGCTGGACAATTCTTTGCTTTTAAAACGCAAATCGGCCTCAAGCTGTTCCTTTTCCAACTCAACAATCTTCTTCTCTTGCCGCTCGAGTTCTGCCTGATGGGCTACGCGCTGCCGTTCAATCACACGGTCTTTCTTTTTCTTCACGAAACGGTAGACCAGATATTGCAACAAAGCCAACAGACACAATCCTGCCAAGATATAACTTCCCACAGCCCAATAAGACAAATACCACGGAGACAAAATCTCAAAGGGAAACTCTACCGATGCCAAAACTCTACCAGTATCATATATCTCCGCCCGAAAAACATAACTTCCATAAGGAAGACGGGCATACTTTTTCTGCAAATTGCGTCCATCGGGTATCCACTGATCAGAATACCCTTCCAACCGGTATCTTACTTTATAAGTATAATCGTTATAAACCGGATAGCACAATGTAAAACTCACTGTATTAAACTCATGTTCGACCTTGACTCCCGACTGCACGACCAATGTTTTCCGTTTATCACTGAATTCCTCAGTAACCTGCATCTCTGAAATCCATAAAGAACGCCTAGTCTGAGATTTATATAACGAGGAACTGTCCGTCTCAATACGGGCAATGGCATTGTTCAGGCAAAGATAGGAATGATTATTTCTCTTGTCATAAACCACGCTTCCTCGTTCTTCCACAGCCAGACCGTCAAACAAAGAATATGGAATCCGAAGTTCGATATTGAAAGTATTTATCGCACACTTCACCAAATACACAGTCCTGTCGCCCACAAACCAATAGTAATCTCCGTTCGCATGACTCACAGTCTTGATTCCCTTCAATTCCATCAATTGTTCATTCATTGTTTCATAGGGAACAATCGAATCAGTCATATCTTCGTAAGTATAGAAATATTCCCCATTAGAAAAAACTACCCGACCATTGATTTTGAACAAAGTAAAACTCCCACCTTTCACTTCTCCCAAACTCTCATACTTCCGCACATCCTTTACCTGCTTCATATCCGAATCAATCCGAAAGCGATACAAACCATTCCTTAAGTGTTTCGCCCAGATATTCCCCTGATGGTCCACTTCTATATGGCGAATCATGTGACTGAACCCACGTAAGGACCGAGTAAAGCAATACTCTCCCGAAGCAGTCTCCGTATATAAATTCAGAAGCGCATAAGCTCCCTCCAACAAAAAAGATTGTTCCTTCAATTCAATTTTTTCCATACACATCCCTCCTTTTACATCAGATGCCAGCTTTGATTTCAGTCCTGATATAAGGAAAGTTCCCTTGTTGTGCCCGCAGAAAATCTGTTTTCCCCATTCATCGACGAACCACGCTTGTTCTTCCAAACCCGGAACTAATTCAGTCTTTCCATCCTTAAGCCAATAAAGTCCTTGATTAGAAGCAATATAAGCTTCATTTTCCCTTACCAAAACATCATATACCATGCCTATTTTACGAAATGGAGGTTCATAATAATAGATTAAAGAATTGTTGTGTATATAGGCAATACCTTCATCCAAAGCTGTCCATATATTGTTGTCATCATCACAATATAATCTCAAAACAGTATTGTTCTGTAGTTTATTATCCGTATTGACCTTCCAAATCAGCTTTCCCTTTTTATCCAACGCATATATGCCATCGGATATTGTGCCAACAACGTAACAACTGTCCTTGGTTATCACCGCACGATTAATGGTATGCTTCCTGAATATATCATCACATTCGGTTTTCCATTTTTCTACCCTCCCATCTCGATAGAGGAGAAAACCTCCCTGATTACGGGTAAGCATTAAAACGGCATCATCATAAGGAAGCCCAGCCAAGACATCGCTATTCCCAAATACCTTTCTGGGAATAAGTTCTTCCATTTTCCTGCCAGAAAAGACACAAAGTCCACCATTTATTCTTTGAGAATAAAAAGTATTTCCAACCTGAAATAAGTTCAGAGGAAGACTCTTCATCCGAGTACCTTCCACCGAATTTCCATTATAAAAAAAGAGAGAACCGAATGATTGAAATACAATTTCTCCTTGAACGCAAACAATGTTCCAGATTTCATCGTTATGAAAAGTAAAATCCTTCACCTCATCTTTTAGCGAATGATATTCAAGGGTATTATAAGGAGTACGGACAAAATAACCGAATTCTTCGTAAGAGCCTACATAAATTCTTCCATCTTCACTGATATATATAGCACGCACAATTCCTTTTGTCGGTAATTCATACAGCCGCCAAGCACTTCCATCAAATTCCAGCAGCCCACTGTTATTACCGAAATACATCACCCCTCTTTCGTCCTGAGCAATGGCCCAATTCTGAATACCGACATTATAATCCGACACCGAATAGCTCCTCACTATAGGAGAAAAAGGTATGGGTGAAGCTTGCAGCAAACTACTGAAAACCAAAAACAAGAGAAACGTTATTGCAATTCTCATGAGTACTGTTTATAGGTATTTACCAGCAAAGATAAAGCTTTTTGCGTTTTCGTAAAAACAAAATCGCAGATTATCCTCTTTTATAGAAAGATAACCCGCGACAACTGATAACTCACTTTATTAATTTTCAGCAGTTTTCTGTTTTCCCAAAGGAATAGAAACACCCAAGTAAGCATTAACATTCTTCGTATTCTTACCAAAGAACATATAGTCTGTTCCCGCAAAGAAAGGACCCAGTTTCAGTGCCAGACCGAAGGTTTTACCGGCTCCTTGAAGTACGGAATAGCTGGCAGCTACATTGAAAGCATTCGTCGGACGGATGCAGGCAGAGAAAGTCAGCTCATTCAAAGTTTTCGGTTTGGCAAAACGACCGGTATACAAGGCACCCACTACCAGCCAATCATTCAGTAAGGCATATTCAGCGCCAAGAACCATTGTAGAAGTCAATCCACGGGTACGGCTCTTCTCAGAAGCCTCCTCCGTCTTGAGCTGCAACATGTCATAGTTAAGAATCTCGCCGCTGTTCACAATATCCATGAACTCCTGCTGCGAGGCCGGGTCAAGAAGATCATAAGTCTGCTCTGTATTGGCTCGCGCTATACTGGTATTCGATTTAGACCATTTGATAAAGCCCAAATCAAGAACTGAAGCAGAAAGTGTCAATTTATCCAGTAACTTGTAAGATACTCCCAAATCAATAGCCCCACCATATCCGGCAAAACCAAAACTGCCAAAATCGATTTCATCGATATAATCACCATTCTCATTCTCGGGAAGTTCTAACAGCTTTGACGAGTTCTCCAAAGTTGCATCCACTTGAATGGAAGCTTTACTCGTCACTCCTGAAGAGCCGACAGAAGGAGTTTCCACATGAATCTGGTTGATGTTCAGCTTTAAGTTACCGATACCCAGCAGCATCTTCACCTTACCACCCACAGCCAGTCGGTCTGTGATATTCCTTGCAAAGCCAAGGCCGACTTCCGCATAGGAATTTATCTCAAGCTTCTGTCCATTAATGGTTTCGTTAATACCCAAATAGTCAGAAATATTGTCACCAAACTCCCGGCTGCTCATGTTATTCATAAACTGGAACATGGTTTTCGGTATGGCGGCACCGATATCATTACGCAACCCCACATTAACTGACCAGAAGTTCTTTCCTTTATACCATCCGGCAGACAGAATGTCGGTACTCAAATTCACATTCAAGTTATTGGTAGCATCCAGTCGGTTCATAAAGTCATTGCTCATGAAATAGTCGCTATCATCACTGTTCTCAATAATGTCCATAATATCCCTATACCCCAGGGAACTGGAGTTGACGGTAGCATTCAACGAACCTATCACGGGAATATTCAGATAACCGCGTCCCGGCATCAAGGCCGGATTGAGCTGCATACGCTGGTTACTTCCTTCCATAAAGTAGGAAGTGCGCAGGAACTGGGCTTGTCCGGAAAGAGAGAAGCAAAGCAACAATACCACAAACAGCCATACTCTCAGAGAATTCAATTGTTTCATAACCTTGTCAATATTTTCATTATCACCTGCAAAAATATAAAACAAGTTAATACCCTACAAACAACTTAACCGGATAGTCGTGTATAAAAGGCTTATACAGAGACTATCCGGTATAAATTAAGGAGCAAATAAAAGAATCCTCTTAAGAGTGTCCTTATACTATTTCATCATAAACATGTTCATTTGCTCTCGTAGCGGTACTCAGAAAAACCGGGGCTGTCTCCTTTCTTTGTTGCAGAGACATTGACGTCACTGCCGGAGCAGTCAACATTTCCTTGTATTTTTCCGGAGCAGTGAGTATCTTTACAGCCTCTTTCAAATCATCATCATCTTTCAACTGCTGGATAATGCTTCCACGCTGGAAATAATAACGCTTGATGATTTCTACCGCAATCATGCTCTTGATGTCCTTGGAGAAATGGTCAAGGTCACGGTCCAGATTATGCGACAATTTTTTCTCCAACGCTTCAAACTCTTTCGAAGCATCAGTCAGATAGCCCTCAAATTCGGCCATCTCCTTCAGGTTCTTCAGCATCTTCTCTGTCTGCTGGTCGTATTTGAAGTCCGCCTTTTTCACCATCGCCTTGAAGTCCGCATAATCGGCATCTGTAATTTCAAACTTCTCTGCTGAAGGGATGGTAGGATGTTTCAGGCAATAGTCCGTGGCATAATTGAAAATAAGATTGTCATTGACAAGATAGAACAGAATGTTGGGCAGCTTCTCCTGCTTCACCGCAATGTCCGGAGTCACGCCTCCACCATCCCGCACTTCACGTCCGGCAGCCGTATGGAACACGGTAGTAAGGCTGTCCGGAATACGTCCCACACTGCCGTCCTCATTCCGGTGCTTGTAGTCGATAGCCTGCACACAACGGCCGCTGGGAATATAATATTTGGAAGTCGTCAGCTTCATGGTACCACCGTATGGCAACGGACGGGTGGTCTGCACCAATCCCTTACCGAAAGTACGGTTACCGATAATGACCGCACGGTCAAGGTCCTGCAAAGAGCCTGCAAGGATTTCTGACGAAGAAGCCGTTCCGCCATTGACCAGAACAGCCAAAGGAATTTCCAGATCCAACGGTTCACGCAATGTCTTGTAGGTATTGCTGGCTTGCTTAATCTTACCCTTTGTCGTCACAAGTGTTTTTCCGCGAGGCAGAAAGAAGTTGGCTATCTCTATAGATTCATCCAGCAAGCCGCCTCCATTGTTCCGCAAGTCAATCACCAACGAAGTCATCCCCCGTTTCTTCAAGTCCAGAAAAGCCTGCTTGAACTCCTTGGAAGGATTCCCCGAGAAGGTGCTGAGATTGATATAACCTATATTATTATCCAGCACCGTATAATAAGGTATGAACGGCAATTGGATGGAACGGCGCACAATGTCGAAATCCAACGGTTTCTCTGTACCGGGACGTTGCACTTTCAGCTTGAAGCTGGTACCCACTTGTCCGCGAAGCATCTCGCTGACTTCTTGGTTGTTCTTTCCGGCAAGGTCCTTTCCGTCAATCTCCATCAAAATATCTCCGGCTTTCAAGCCTACATCGGCAGCAGGCATATTCTCATATGGCTCAGATATCATGGAACGTTTTAGTTTCGGATTCCAAGTAATCACAGAACCTATACCACCATAGGAATTCTTCAGCATCTGCTCCAATTCGCTTTGGTCATCTTCCGGATAATACTCCGTGTAGGGATCCAGCGAGTAGAGCATGGCATCAATGCCTTCACGGATAGTCTTGTTCGGATCAATCGTATCCACGTAGAACATATCCAACTCTTTCACAATGGAATTGAATATATCCAGATTCTTTGCTATTTGGAAACTGCGGCTATCACCACTCTTAAACCCCCAAAAACAAACGGCTCCCGCTACAATCAGCAAGGTAACCATCCAGCGTATCTTTAAAATTCTTCTCATAATTATGATAATGTGCTAATATGCCAATGTGCCAATGTGCTAATAACCTGCAGCGTAATAGCGAAACAAATATTGCGCAGCCAATTAGCACATTGGCACATCAGCACATTAATTAATTAATAAAATTTCTTCCTTGATTTTTTCCCATTGTGCAGCCTGAAGCTCTGTACCCACCACTTGTATCACATCTTTGGAGAGAAGGGAGCCTATCTTGCCACATTTCTCCAGCGAGTAGCCACACGTCAGTCCATACAAGAAACCTGCCGCAAAATAGTCGCCAGCTCCTGTAGTGTCCACCACTTTCTCTACCGGAGCCGCTTGTACCTGCACCATCTCTGTACCTTTGCGAATCAGAGAACCACGGGCACCCACCTTTACAATGGCTATGCTACACATTTTGGCAATGATATCCAATGCTTCCTCCGGTTCCTTACCCGTAAAAGCCTTTGCCTCTTCCTCATTGGCAAAAACAATATCCACATATTTGTTGACCAACAGAGAGAAAAATTCAAGGTCTCCTTCTACTATATTGTAGCTCGCCATGTCCAAACATACTTGTAAGCCGGCCTCTTTAGCCAGCTCAATGGCACGGAGAATCATATCATGGTCTTGCACCAGATACCCCTCTATAAATAGGTAAGCATATCCTTTGAACATATCCAGCGAAAGATCTTCCGCCTTCAATGTAGAAGCCGCCCCCAAATAAGTGCCGAAAGTGCGCTCTCCATCAGGAGAAATGAAAGTAGAGGCTACACCGGACGGAAGGGTAGTGGAAAGCAATAAATCCGCCTCTGTCCCATGCTCCAGCAGACTATCCCGGAAAAAGTTACCGTAAAAGTCATTGCTTACTTTTCCGATGAATCCCGTACCCGCACCAAGGCATGCCATTGCCCGAATTGCGTTTCCGGCAGAACCTCCGTTAGCCAGATGCGTCTCCATCCGGCTGAAATACTCACTAATTTTCAAGAACTTATCTTCATCAATCAGAGTCATACTTCCTTTCGGGAGCTGCATCTCCGTCAAAATATTATCATCCTCAATGATTGCCAGTGCATCAACCAAAGCATTGCCCAACCCAATTATTTTATCCATCTTCGATATTTTTTTTGCAAAGATATTGCATATTTCAAAATATCCTATTACTTTTGCAGCGCATTTGAGAAAAAACAACATTCTTCCTTAGCTCAGTCGGTTAGAGCATCTGACTGTTAATCAGAGGGTCC
>ENA-ORUI01003388-ORUI01003388.1-human-gut-metagenome-genome-assembly--contig:-NODE-3388-length-11582-cov-9.192591_pt1 | contig 11582 bp, 10 predicted proteins | sample MGYA00242078_ERZ509205 | MGnify/ENA primary metagenome ERZ509205 (study PRJEB26280, sample SAMEA2338828) | human gut metagenome | biome: human gut; feature: human-associated habitat; material: faeces... | reverse complement strand
GGCCATGGTGCGGCTGGATGACCCCCACATGAAGCTGCTGGTGGTGGGCAGCCCCTTCTTTGCGGCCGAGGACGAAAGCCCGTTCTTTGAGCGGCTGCGCCGGGAGGCCGAGCCTCTGCGGCAGGCCGGGCGCATTCAGTTCACCGGCTATCTGCCCAACGAAAGCCTGCCGCCCTACTACCGTTTGGCGGATGCGGCCTGCTTCCCGGCCATCTGGGATGAGCCGGCCGGTATTGTGGTGATCGAAGCCATGGCCTGCGGCTGCCCCATTGTGGCCACGGCCTCCGGCGGAATGGCGGAAGAGCTTCAACTGTTCGACACCGTTGTTGCAGCCGAAGCCTGCTATCATGATGTTCACGAACGAATTTTGACCGATTATCACCCGTTTATGAAAACACAGTTCTTCCCCGCCTCTTCGGAGCTTGTTTCGGCAGCGAAAGCCTTGAAGATGCCGTATCATACCGGGGTTGTTCAGTGCAAGGATGCCTTTTACGGACAGCATGCGCCGGAACTGATGCCGGTGAGCTATGAGCTGCAGAATAAATGGGAAGCCTGGAAGCGGATGGGCTGTCTGGCATCGGAGATGGAATCGGCGGCATTGTTTATTGTAGGCGGCCATCTGGGGGTACGTGTGGGCTCCTGTTTTCTTGTCATGGCCAATCAGGAACGGGCGAAGCTGGGACTTGAGAATCCGGTGGTTCATGACACAGATGGGGCCATTCATGTGGCTGTGGAGGCTATCAGGAATCTGATTCAGGAAGATAGAGGATAGGCTTTATGAGGCTAATGGAGTGGGCGGAATTAGCAGATAAAGGCAGAGAATGTTGGAAAAGATTAAAATAATGTGGATAAAGGGGGCTGAAAAATGAGTGAAACCAACAACAAACTGGAAATAAAGAAGCTGTCTAAACGATTCGGAGAGAAAATCCTCTTCGAAAACCTCTCTCTTACTGTGGACGACCCGGCGGTGCTCTGGGCGCCAAGCGGCTGGGGTAAGACGACCCTGCTCCGCATCCTGATGGGGCTGGAAGCGCCCACCTCCGGCAGCGTGGAGGGCGTAGGCCGGGTCGGCGCGGTCTTTCAGGAAGACAGGCTCTGCCCCCAGCTGACCGCCGAAGAGAATGTGGCGCTGGTGCTGACCGCAGAACAGTACAAGGTCAAAACACAATACAAAGAGCAGATACGAGACGATCTTATACAATTAGGACTGGATAACGAGGCCCTTGCCCTGCCCGTCCGGAAGCTTTCCGGCGGACAGAAGCGCCGCACCGCCTTGCTGCGCGCTCTCTGGGCCGAGAGCGACACCCTTCTGTTAGATGAGCCCTTCACCGGCATGGACCCCGCCGTCATGAAAAAAGCCGCAGCCATGCTCAAGGCACGCTGCGGCACAAAGCCCACCCTGCTGGCGACCCATGATAAAGAAGCCATCCGGGAGCTGGGGTGGAAAGTAATCGAACTGGGCTGAAACGAAAGGAGCCTGACCATGGAGAAAAAGACGAGCTGCCTGCTCTGCGTTCTTACCGCGCTGCTTCTCGCTGTGCTCTATCTCTGGGCCGCCCTCCGCCCGGGCGTCTGGCTGCGGGATGCCTTTTTGTATCGTCAGGCCGACGGCAGCTTTTCGGGCAAGGATGCGTATGCCGCCTACACCATGCAGATCGCCCAGACAGGAAACGGTGCGGAGGTGGATTTCACGATGGACGGAGAGACGCGGCACTATCGGCTCGAATCGAAAGCCGAGGGCATGAGCGACCCGGGCGTAAAAATTGAGCAGGACGGAGTGGTCATTTTTACCGGGACCGCGCTGGGCGACCCCGGCGACGCCATCCTGTGGCGGGAAGACGATGGGGGCCTTGCCGACGAGGTGAACGTCATCGTCAACGGCGAATACCAGAGATCCGACCTCTGGCCCAGTTGTAACTGGCTCTATAATGTGGCCGTCGGCGGGCGGCGGGAGACCCGGGGCAGCGTGGCGTTCCTGCTGCCGATAGGGGCGCTGGTGGTGCTCCTTGTGCTGGATGTCCGGTTCCCGCTGCTGTTTTGGAACCTCCGTCACGGGCTGGAAGTGTACGGCGGTGAGCCCACCGACTGGTATTACGTGATGCAGAGGGTGAGCCGCATTACCAGCATCATCGGTGTTTTTGTGCTGGCGGCGATGAGCTTTGCTGTTCACTGAGGCTCACAGCAGCTCGGCAAGGATGCTGTTCTGTACGATGAGCCCGGCGGGCGTGAGGGCGAGGGTGTGGCCGTCAAAGTTGGCGTAGCCGCTCTTCACGCAGTTTTTCACAAAGGCCAGCTGCGCGGTGGAGAACTCCCTGCCATAGCGTTTTTTGTATTCGTCGAGGCTCAGACCTTTGCGCAGACGCAGCTGCAAGATGAGATAATCCTCCGCACCGCAGCCGCCGTCCATGACGGGCGCGGCCTCGTCCCGCAGAAAGGCTTCGGTGTCGGCGGGGTAGTAGAACCGCTTGCCGCCCATGCAGGAGTGGGCCGCAGGGCCGATGCCCAGATAGTCGCCGCAGTCCCAGTAGATGAGGTTGTGCTTTCCTTCGTATCCGGGCTTGGCAAAGTTGGAGATCTCGTACTGCCGGTAGCCGTGGTGTTCCAGCTGCTCCACCGCATACAGGTAAAAATCGGCGGCTTCATCGCCGGTGGGCAGACCCTCCGGCGGATGCTTGCCAAAGGCGGAATCCGGTTCTATCTTTAATAGGTAGGCGGAAATGTGAGTAGCCCCGCCGTTCTCGATCAATTCCAGCGTCTCGTCAAACTCGGCCTGCGTATAATGGGGCAGGGCCAGCATGATGTCGCCGCTGATGTTCGCAAAGCCTGCCCGGCGGGCGGCGGCAAAGGCGGCGCGGGCCTGCTTGGCGGTGTGGGGACGGCCCAGGGTGCGCAGCTGGGTGTCCCGGGCGGACTGCACCCCAAAGGAAATGCGGTTCACCCCGGCTTCCCGGAAGCCCCGCAGAGAATCTTCTGTGACCGTTTCCGGGTTGGCTTCCAGGGTCACTTCCGCCCCGGGCACCGGCGCGGCTGCCTTGATGAGCCGCCGGACCTGCTCCGGGGTGAGCAGGCTGGGTGTTCCGCCGCCGAAATATACCGTATCCGGGTGCAGGGGGCCGTCCGGCGAAAAGCGGTCCAGCTCCCGCAGTACGGCATCCACATAGGCGTCCGGCACCCCGCGCTCCCCGGGGTGGGAATAGAAATCGCAGTAGCGGCATTTGGAAAAACAATAGGGAATGTGCAGATAAAGTCCAAGAGACATAAAACATCACAGCCTTTTTCATGAAACGTTCATTTCTATGCAGTATACTATATTCCGTAGACCGGAGCAAGGCCGAGAAGCCCCCACAGCCCCGGCGGAACAAGAATGGAGGAATCCACGATGGATTACAACAACTACAATCGCGGTTATACCGAGCCTGCTATGACTTCGGCGGACTATATGACCCGCACTTACCGCTGGATGGCCTGTGGCCTGCTGCTGACCTTTGCAGCGGCATTCGTCACGGCCACGACCCCGCTGTTCTATGTGGTCAACTCGCTTTATCTGCTGTTCACCATCGCCGAGCTGGCACTGGTGTTCGTGCTGAGCGCCAAGGTACAGAATATGTCGGTGGGTGCAGCCCGGGGCGTCTTCTTCGGGTACGCGCTGCTCAACGGCATGGTGCTGAGTTATTACTTCGTGGCCTTCTCGGTGGGCACCCTGGTGCTGGCCTTCCTGGCAACCTCGCTGTACTTCGGCCTGATGGCCATGTACGGCACCACCACCCACAAAGATCTTTCCAGCTGGGGTCCCAAGCTGATGATGGGCCTGATTGCCCTGCTGATCACCGGTTTCGTGGGCACCCTGTTCGGCATGGGCTTCGGTGCCACCGTGCTGTACAGCGGCATCGGCCTGGTGGTCTTTATGCTGCTGACCGCCTACGATACCCAGAAGCTGAGCCAGATGTACTCCTACTACGCTTATGACAGCGAGCTGGCCGAAAAGGCTTCCATCTACGGTGCACTGACCCTGTACCTGGACTTCATCAACATCTTCCTGTATGTGGTGCGCCTGCTGGGTATGAACAGCCGCCGCCGCAACTGATCTTCAACCCAACCGAGAGCCTTCCCGCCGGGGAAGGCTCTTTTTGCGTCCGGATGCATAAATCCGGCGGCACTGCCCCACACTACTTCCAGAAGCAAACCGTACGCAAACGGACAGATGGGAGTAACAACAATGGAGCAGATCAAAAAGTTTTTGCGCGGCAAGGGCTTTGCACTGGCCCTGCTGGCCTGTCTGCTGGCAGCTGCCGCAGCAGGTGTGTGGGCGGTGCGCACCGTCCGCGCAGAACTGGCCAAAAACTGGACCGACCTTACCCGGCCGGACAGCACCCAGACCCAGCCCGAACCGCAGGAAGACTGGACCACACAGGAGGATGATGATCTATGGCAGCAGGAACCTTCTCCCGCCGCAGCCAGCAAGCCCGACGTGCCGCAGCCTGCATCCAGTGTGCCGAGCGCCTCTTCTGGTGCGCGGTCTGGGTCTGGTTCGGTATCCGAACCTTCCGCCTTGCACACCGAATCTTCGTCTGCCGCAAGTTCAGCCGCGCCTGCTGCCGCGCAGCCCGTTGCGGGCAGAGTCTTGAACGCCTACAGTGGTGACGAGCTGGTGTACAACAAGACACTGGGAGACTGGCGCACCCACAACGGCGTGGACTACGCCTGTGAGCCGGACGCTCTGGTCACTTCGCCCGCTGCCGGGACCGTGATGCAGACCGGCCAGGATGGCAGCTGGGGCAGCGTCGTCAGCATTGAGGACAGCGCCGGGCGCATCTGGCGGGTGTGCGGCGTCACCGGGCTGGACGTGGCCGAGGGCGACACGGTCTCGGTGGGCCAGCAGCTGGGCAAGGCAGGCACCGTGAGCTGTGAGTGCGCCGAGGACAGCCACATCCACCTGGAAGTGAAACAGGGGAACCAGTATCTGGATCCGGCCAAAGTGATGGATTGAACCTGGACGGCAGAGCGAAAGGCTCTGCCGCCTTTTTTGCGTCAGAGGGAAGGGGCTTGCGCAGCAAGCAGGGAAAGCACCAGTGCGGACAAGGTTCCGGCCCCCAGCAGGATTACCGCCGGATTCGTAACCCAATACTGAAACAGCACACCATAAGCGGCCTGCCCAAGGGGCTGAGTCAGACAGGCCAGCACCGTAAGACAGGCGGTCACCCGGCCCAGCTGGGCCTGCGGCACCCGCTGCTGTAATTGTGTAAAAAACCAGACGTTGAACAGCATGGCCGCGGCCATGACGGCAAAGCCCAGCGCCAGCAGTCCGCCGAAGGCAAGGGGAGGAACAAGCAGGACCAGCCCCATGGCGGCGCAGACTCCGCCGATGCCGGACAGCAGGGGAAGCCCGCTGCGGAACGGATGCCGGGTGAACCAGGTCCCGGCCAGTACACCGCCCAGAATGCCGCCCGCACTGAGAACGGCTTGTGCCAGGCCAAGGGCGGCATCGCTTTTGTGCAGGAACTGCACCACCAGCACCGGGATGCCCACGGTCAGGGCGGGAATCTCCAGCAGGTTCACTGCGGCCATGGTGGCGGCAAGCTGCAAGAGGGCAGGCTGTCCGGTGAGGTAACGGGTGCTGTCCCGCAGGTCGGCGAGGATACCGGACAGGGAAAGCGGGGCGTCGCCGGGCAGGTCCCGGGGAATGCGGATGCAGAGTTCCAGCCCGGCGGATGCCGCAAAACAACCGCCGCACAGCAAAAGCAGGCCCCGGATGCCGCAGGCTTCCAGCAGCAGACTGCCCAACAGCGGCCCAAGAAGTTCGTCCACGGTGTCCACCAGCTGAATGACCGCATTGCCGCGCACCAGCTGGCGGTCTTCCAACACCAGCGGCAGACTGGCCCGCACGACCGGTTGGTACAGGCCCTGAATGGCATACAGCCCGCCCAGCACGGCCAGGGTCAGCGGAAGCAGGGGCAAGTGAGTGATCCCGCAGGCGGCAAAAACCGAAAGGCCGGTGGTGAGCAGGTCCAGCAACGCCATCAGACGTGCTTTGCGGCAGCGGTCGGCCAAGGCCCCGCCGGCCAACATTCCGGCCAGGGCAGGGAGCATGGCCAATGCAGTGACACTGCCATAGAGGGCGGCGGAGCCGCTTTGGCGCAGGAGCACCAGCGGCAGGGCAAACCGCAAAGCCGCATTGCCGAACAGGGAAATGATCTGCCCGAAGACGATGAGAACAAAGTTTTTCATGGAACGCTCCTTTTCACATACGGACTAACGGTCTGTAAAACGAACTAAAAAAGGGCGGAAAGTTTCCGCCCGGAAATATTATGCGGGAAAGGAACTGCACAGCTGGACCAGCTGTTCGGCCTGGTCGTCCTGCAACAGATCCAGGCCCAGCGCCTTGGTCATTTGCCGGAACACCGCGTTGCGCGCCCGCTGCTGGTCCGGCGTGGTAGGACGCGTCTGCGGCGAAAGCCACAGGTCCGCCAGCACAAAGAGCGCTTCGGCCAGTGCGTTGGCGTCGGCGGCATGGATGGAGCCGTCCGCCATGCCCTGCCGGATCATCGGTGCGATGCACTCCGGGGCAAGGTGGGCTTCGATGTTGTTCCATTCCAGCGCGAGAAATTGTGGGTTGTCGGTCAGATGCGGCAGAGTTTGGGTCAGCTGCTGCTGGCGGGTGCCCGCAAAGGATGCCGCAAACACGGCCTGCAGCTTTTCCAGCCCGGTCAGGCGGGGGTCATCCCGTATGCGGTGCAGCGGTTCCCACATCGCATCGCCCAGACGGTCGCCCACCTTCTGGGCAATCTCCTCTTTGGACTTGAAGTGATGGTAGACGGCCCCCTTGGACAGCTTGGTGGCGTCGATGATGTCTTGCAGGGTGGTGTTTTGGTAGCCTTTCTGCAAAAAGAGCTGGGCGGCGGCATCCAGGATCTTTTCCACCGTCTGCTCTGGGTATTTGTTACGCGGCATCGAAATCCTCCTTTTACAAACCGATGGTCTGTAAAAAGCATACCGCAGGCCGGACGGATTGTCAAGCCGGAAAATCCAGCGGTTTCCGGCGGCACTGCATTGCTTTTGCAAGGTGATTCTGGTATGATATACTCGAAATAACAGGCACTTTGGAGGAAAAAGCATGGCAAGGGTTTTGATCGTGGGGGCAGGTGCCGCCGGACTGATGGCGGCGGGAGCCGCTGTCCGGCAGGGACATCAGGTGACGGTGCTGGAGCACATGGAAAAACCGGCGCAGAAAATTCTGGTCACCGGCAAGGGCCGCTGCAACGTGACCAACGACTGCCCGGCGGAAGAGTTCCTGCGCCATGTGCGCACCAACCCTCGGTTTTTGTTCTCGTCCCTGGGGGCCTTCCCTCCGGCAAAGACCATGGAGCTGTTCGAGGGCCTGGGTGTGGAGCTGAAAGTAGAGCGCGGACGCCGGGTGTTCCCGGTGTCGGACAAGGCAGAGGAAATCCGGCAGGCCCTTCTGCGCTACGCGGAGGATGCGAACATCGTCCACGACGGCGCGAAAAAGCTGCTGCTGGAAGAACTACCGCCGGAAACGGAGACCGAATCGGCCCAGCCGGAAAATCCGCGCCATCCCAAAAAGAAAAAAGCCGGCCCGGCCCTGCGCTGCATCGGCGTGCGGGGTGCCTCGGGGCAGGAATACCGGGCGGACGCCGTGCTGGTGGCCACCGGCGGCGTGAGCTATCCCACCACCGGCTCTACGGGTGACGGCTACAGGCTGGCCCAGCAGGCCGGGCATACCCTGGTGGAACCGGTGCCCAGTCTGGTGAGCCTGGTGAGCCATGACGCTGACTGCAAAAAGATGATGGGCCTGGCCCTGAAAAACGTGACCCTGACCCTTTTCGAGGACGGCAAGGCCATTTTTGACGAACAGGGTGAGATGCTGTTCACCCACTTTGGCATCAGCGGCCCGCTGACCCTGAGCGCGTCCAGCCATCTGGGCGACATGAAAAAGCACAAGTACCACGCCGAGATCGACCTGAAGCCCGCCCTGAGCGAGGAGCAGCTCTATGACCGCATCACCCGGGATTTTGCCCTGCTGGCCAACCATGCCGCCCAGGGGGCGCTGGTCAAGCTGCTGCCTGCCAGTATGCAGCCGGTCATGGTGGCACGCTGGGGCATTGACCCTGCCACAAAGGCCAACCAGATCACCCGGGAGCAGAAGCGGGAGCTGGTGCGCCTGATGAAGCACTGGAACGTGCCCATCGATGCCCGGGGCGACCTGGCCCATGCGGTCATCACTTCCGGCGGCGTGTCCGTGCGGGAGGTGGACCCCAGGACCATGCAGAGCAAGAAGGCGCTGGGCCTTTACTTTGCAGGTGAGGTGCTGGATGTGGATGCCTATACCGGCGGCTACAACCTGCAGATCGCTTTCTGTACGGCGCAGAGCTTTGCAAATCACCTCTGAGAGGTTGGACAGAGCAGAGCTTGACCGATGATAAAATACTTATTATATAAATAAAGGAGAATCCTAAATGGTTTCAGTTGCAATCGACGGCCCTGCGGGGGCAGGCAAATCCACTCTGGCGCGGCGGCTGGCCGCAGAGATGGGCTACATCTATGTGGATACCGGTGCCATGTTCCGCACCATCGGCCTGTATGCCCTGCGCAAGGGCGTGGACCCGAAGGACAATGCGGCGGTCAACACTCTGCTGCCGGAGGTCGGCCTGCGGGTGGACTGCATTGACGGGGAGCAGCATATCTATCTGAACGGTGAGGACGTGAGCACCGCCATCCGCACGGAGGAGGCCGGCATGGCCGCCTCTGCCGTGGGTGCCAACCCGGAAGTCCGCGCCTTCCTGCTGGAGCTGCAGCGTGGCATGACCAAGACCCAGAACGTCCTGATGGATGGCCGGGATATCGGCACTGTGGTGCTGCCGGATGCCACTGTCAAGATCTTCCTGACCGCTGCTCCCGAAGCCCGGGCCAGACGGCGCTGGCTGGAATACCAGCAGAAGGGCATGGAGGTCGCCTTTGAGGATGTGCTGGCTGATGTGAAGCAGCGGGACTATCAGGACACCCACCGTGCCGCCGCCCCCCTGAAGCAGGCCGAGGATGCAGTGCTGCTGGATACCTCTGACCTCAACTTTGAGCAGAGCCTTGCGGCGATGAAAAAGATTATTGCAGAAAAGGTTGATTAAATGGTACTATATTACATACTGCTGCCGCTGGCCTGGCTGGTGTTCCACATCGGCTTCCGGGTCCATACCGTTGGCCGCGAGAACCTGCGCAAGGTGCAGACCAAAGGCTGCATCATTGCCCCCAACCACGTTTCAGCCATTGACCCGGTGTTCATCGTCATCAGCCGGTTCTGGGGCAGGCGGATGCTCGTTTTTGCCAAAAAGGAGCTGTTTGAGATCAACGCCCTGCTCACCTGGTTCTTCCGCTGCTGCGGCGCGCTCTGCGTGCGCGGCACCAAGGAGGAGCTGGAGATCATTGACCGGACCGTGGAGGCCTGCCGGGCGGGGGAGACTTTGCTCATCTTCCCGGAGGGCACCCGCGAAAAAGAGGGCAGGCTCCTGCCGCCCAAGAGCGGCCTGTTTGTTATTGCGGCGCAGGCCGGGGTGGATGTGGTGCCGGTGCGCATCCGCTACGATACGCCGGACGGGAAGATGCGGCTGTTCTGCCGGGTGAACGTCATCTACGGCGAGCCGATGCCCGCCGCCCAGTTCGCCATGGAGAGCCGCCGGGATATGAAGGTGCTCCGGGCCAATAAGCAGGCACTGCTGGATGCCTGGGAACAGCTGAATTGAGAACCTCTCCGTCACCTTCGGTGACACCTCCCCTGGTAGAGGAGGCAAGAAAACAACAGCGTAAACTTGGCTCCCCTATTAGGGGAGCTGCCGAGCGAATGCGAGGCTGAGAGGTTTAGAGAAGGAGAAACGCTATGGAAATTCGTCTTGCCAAGACCGCTGGCTTCTGCTTTGGCGTGAACCGCGCGGTGGAGCTGACCTACAATCTGCTGAACGAGGGCCATAAGGTGGCAACGCTGGGCCCGCTGATCCATAACCCGCAGGCAGTGGCCGATATGGAAAGGCGCGGTGCGCTGGTGGCCGATACCGTGGACGATATCCCCACCGGGTACGAGGTCATCATCCGCAGCCACGGCGTGCCCCGCACCATCTATGATACTTTGGAGCAGCGCGGCCTTGTTTACCACGATGCCACCTGCCCCTTTGTGAAGAAGATCCAGAGCATTGCCGCCCGGGCCGAGGCCGAGGGCGCGGTGCTTCTGGTGGCCGGTGATGCTGCCCACCCCGAGGTGCAGGGCATCGTGGGCCATACCCGGGGAGAGGTATTTGTGTTCAGCGATCTGGACGAGCTGAAGGCCTGGAAAGGCCCTTCTGACCCCCAAAAGCCCATTTTTGCGGTTGCACAGACCACATTTCAGGTAACAAAATGGCAAGAAAGTTCGGAGTTTCTCAAAAAAGCCTATACAAACGCCCGAATTTTTGATACAATATGTAATGCGACGTGGGCGAGGCAACAGGAAGCGGAAGACCTCAGCCAACAATGCGACATCATTGTTGTCATTGGCGGTCATCATTCTTCCAATACCCAAAAGCTGGTACAGGTCGCCGCAAAACACACGCGTGCCGTAACGGTCGAGACAGCGAGCGAACTTCGGCCGGAATGGTTTGCAGATGTAAAAGTGGCGGGCGTGACAGCCGGGGCTTCAACGCCATCGTCTATTATTGAGGAGGTACTTAACAGTATGAGCGCAGAAATCAATGACAGCATGAGCTTTGAGGAGATGCTGAACGCATCCGAGGAAAAGCGTGTTCATGCAGGCAGTATTGTGAAAGGAATCGTGACCAGCATCTCTGCCAACGAGATCCAGGTGGATATCGGTGCGAAGCAGACCGGCTTTGTCAAGCTGAGCGAGCTGACCGATGATTCCTCCGCCAAGGTCGAAGACCTGGTGAAGGTTGGCGATGAGCTGGACCTCATCGTCGAGAAGGTTATGGATCAGGATGGCGTCATCCAGCTCTCCCGCAAGAAGCTCGCATCTCGCAAGGGCATGGAAGAGATCGCCAAGGCTGCTGAATCCGGCGAGGTCGTCGAGGGCGATGTCACCGAGTTCAACAAGGGCGGCGTTGTCGTCAACGTCAAGGGTGTTAAGGTGTTCGTTCCCCGTTCTCAGGCCACGATGCGCCGTGACGAGGACTACACTGCTCTGGTTGGCCAGCATGTCCAGCTGGTTGTTACCGAGTGCTCCGGCCGCAAGATCGTCGGCAGCATCAACAAGGTCACCGCTGAGCAGAACAAGGCAAAGCGTGAGGAGTTCTGGGCAAATGTCGAGGTGGGCAAGACCTACACCGGCGTTGTCAAGAGCCTGACCTCTTACGGTGCATTCGTCGATATCGGCGGTGTGGACGGCCTGTGCCACATCAGCGAGCTGAGCTGGAACCGCATCAAGCATCCCTCCGAGGTTGTCTCCGTTGGTGACACCATCGAAGTGTATGTGAAGGACATCGACACCGAGAACCACAAGGTCTCTCTGGGCTACAAGAAGGCTGAGGACAACCCCTGGGAGCAGCTGAAGAACAACTACCCCATCGGCAGCACCTTCCATGCTCCGGTCG
>ENA-ORUI01003385-ORUI01003385.1-human-gut-metagenome-genome-assembly--contig:-NODE-3385-length-11584-cov-46.541157_pt1 | contig 11584 bp, 9 predicted proteins | sample MGYA00242078_ERZ509205 | MGnify/ENA primary metagenome ERZ509205 (study PRJEB26280, sample SAMEA2338828) | human gut metagenome | biome: human gut; feature: human-associated habitat; material: faeces... | reverse complement strand
AGGTCGGAAAACGAAAGTAGGAAGAAAACTGCTTCGTTTTCCTCCTACTCGATTTCTCCGATAATCGTTGCGATGAGGTGTCGGCTTCCGCCTCCCTCTCTGAATTCACAGAGGTAGATCCCCTGCCATGTTCCGAGGTTTAATCTGCCGTTGGTAATGGGAATGGTGAGCGATACACCCACCATGCTCGATTTGGCATGGGCCGACATATCCGTCGGTCCTTCATCCTGGTGTAGGTATCTTGGGTCGCCATCCGGAACCAGTCTTTCGAAGATACCCTTCAAGTCATGTCTCACATCTGGGTCGAAGTTCTCGTTCAGCGACAATCCGCAACTGGTATGTCTTACGAAGAGATTCAGAATCCCTGTCTTAGGCAGCGCTGGCAGGTTTCTCATCACCTCGTTGGTTACGAGGTGAAAGCCGCGAGGAAGCGGACGCAATGAAAATTCTACTTGCTGTATCATATCATTCTTTGTTTTTATATTTCAATTGTTTGTATCTTTCTGATTGTCAATTTACAAAGGTAATTATAATTTTATTATTATAATACTATTATAATGCAAATATAGGAAAGTTTAACCATTAAAGGATTTCTCTTCCTTACTATCTGTTACCCCGAAAAATCTTCTTCTTTAGAAGAAGGAAAAAAACAGGAAAAATAATCCCGAAAAAATTTGGTGGTTTCAGAATAATGATGTACTTTTGTACCCGAAATCAAGCATTAAGAGTTGCCCAGTTGTGGCACACCAACCGAGTTTCGCATAGAGATAACCACGGTGGTAAAAGAATGTGTAAGTGTTTAACAACTTAAAATAATTATCTTTATGAATCCAAATTCAGATTTAAAGAACAATGAGAATGTAATGGCAGTTAATGCCGAGTCATCAACAATTAAGGCAGCTAATGCTGAGTCATCAACTGTTGATGCAGGCTATGCCGAGTCAAGAATTTCAGAGTATGCTGCCCGTTTTGCCGCATACAGCGATGAGCGCTTGAAGCAGACCATAGATCACGAGCGCAAGGTTCGTGGTTGGGGCAGCGAACGCAGCTACTTCCTCGCTGCCCTGCGAGGAGAGTGTGAGAAACGGGGCATTGATTACTGCTAATCAAGCCCCATCTGTGTGAATCTGTGAATTGAAAATCGGCGGCCGAAGGGAAAGCCAAATCTGTGGGAGTTTATGACTTGAATTCCTCGATGAAGGGTTGCAGGTTTCCACCTCTTGGCTCCAGCCCTTAACACGGTAGCATCTGGCACATAGATGCCTCCGAATCTCACAGGCATCGGATAAATACCAAAAGAACAAATTGTGTCGCAACTTGCGACCCAATTGACATGGTCGCATATAATAGAGGTTCTTCCGGTAAAAGATCCTTTAGCTGTAGAGTTCTATCTGACAATGTCGTCTTCTGGTAGATGGGGAACAAATCGAACTTCTCCAACTCGACAAGGCGGGAATCAAGGTCGCCCAATACATGACGGAACTTCCTTCTCGTAAAGTCTTGATAGAGCAAATCAGAAAGTCGCTGGAAATTGCCAAGGAATTGGGTGCTGAGGATGAATAGCAAGACAGAAATTTTCTAATCCCGATTGGAAAATCTTCCTTGATATTTGGAAGTCTCGATTATTTTTCGTAACTTTGCCATCGAATAGGGTGTCGGTGCCTTCGGCTTCGTTCCCTTGTAACATAAGTTGAACAAATAAAATAGAATAATAAGAAACAGAAAGAACAATTTTATAGACATATAATGTATTAATATACAAAGCGTTTACGATTATTCGGAGACTCTCGAAATTTGGCGATTAACAGAAGCATCTCTTAGAATAAGTTCAGTGAACGCCTGCGCTATAGCGTAGGCGGAACTTATCTGAGATGCGGGCCACGCCAAATGCCTGAGAGTCGGATGAGGGAAGCCTACGTTTCTTTTTATCTGTACTCTTGGGCATTTTTGTGTGCTGCCCGTTTTCCTGAATATAAGTTCTACGCTCATTATGCTATAGTGACAAAGTAATGAATAGAGTATATGGTGTGGGACATTTTTAAGTACTCATGCCATTAAAATCTATTACTCTACAAAGTGATTAATTTCACTTGTTGTAGGTTCAAGTTATACTCTATACCGTGGTTATGCTCACTTTTACTAGTTCATATTAGTGTTAGCTATGCTCATATCTATGTCAAGTGATGTAGTTTTAAGCATAGTTATGCTATTTGCTATCGGGGGTTAGCTGGTAAATACCTTTTTTATTTCATTCCTTGTCTCTATTGTAGTTATTATTCAAATTATGATAAGGAATAAATGCGTATTTTATCTTTATTTGCTAATATTGGCGTAGCAGAAGCGAGATTGCATGAAGTTGATGGCGTAGACGTTGTAGTAGCTAATGAATTACTGCAGCGACGGGCAACTTTGTATCAGAGAATTTATCCTAATTCTTCAATGATATGTGGAAACATTTTGGATACAAAGGTTTACGACAGTATTATTAAAACCAGTAGAGAACGTCATGTCGATGTTATTATGGCTACTCCTCCTTGCCAAGGCATTAGTACTGCTGGACAGCAGATTGAAGGCGATGAGCGCAATAGCTTGACTATTCCTGCATTGCATTCTATTCAGGATTTGGAGCCAAAGTATGCTGTACTTGAAAATGTACCAGGTTATTTGAAAACGACCATAGATTATAATGGGCAATTGTGTCTGATTCCCGATATTATAAGCGATACTTTGGGAGATAAATATGAAATATCTTTTAATGTAATCGATACTGCTGATTATGGCGTACCTCAAGTTCGTGAAAGAGCAATAGTATTGCTTTCAAGAAAAGATCAACCTGTATGGGAACTTCCTTCAAAGAGTAATCGGATTGTAACTATGAGAGATGCCATAGGAAATTTACCGATGATAGATCCTTTTATAAAGGATTTGGATCCTACTGAGTTTCAGCGAATGTTTCCAAAATATGAAGAACGAAGGAGGGATGCATTAGCGATTTCTCCATGGAACATTCCACCAGTCCATGTTTATAGGCAAGTTGTTGCCATGTTGCATACACCTACTGGTTGTACAGCTTTTGATAATGAGGTATATAAACCTATAAAAGAGAATGGGGAATACGTAAAAGGATATCACAATACATATAAAAGACAAAATTGGGATACACCTGCATACACGGTTACAATGGATAATAGAAAAATATCCTCGCAAAATAATGTACACCCAGGTCGTTTTTTGTATCATGATGAGTTGGAAGGTGATATTTATTCTGATCCAAGAGCATTGACTTTATATGAATTGATGCGTATAATGAGTCTTCCTGATGATTGGCCAATACCAAAAGGAACGCAGGAGGCTTTTTTACGAAGAATCATAGGTGAGGGCATTCCTCCTTTGTTTGTTAAACGTTTATTTGAAATGATACGCTAATGGCATATTCTAGAAGACTAAAAGGATTATCTTTGTTTGCTAATGTAGGCATCGCAGAAGCTTATTTGAAGCAAATTGGTGTAGATATATTGATAGCAAATGAATTGATTGAGAAAAGAGCTCGATTCTATGCTGATGTATATAAAGATACCCAAATGATAGTTGGGGATATAACTGATGATGACTTGAGAAGCCAAATCGTTAATGCGGCTATAAATGTTGATGTAGATTTTATAATAGCGACCCCTCCTTGTCAAGGTATGAGTATGGCTGGTAATCGAGAGGAGTTTGATGTGCGTAATCAACTTATATATTATGCAGTTGATGTTATTAAGCGAGTAAAGCCGCAATTTGCATTTATAGAGAATGTACCAACTATCCTTAAAACTAAAATAAAGGTAGGAGGGGAGATTATGCTTATTCCTGATTATCTGCATTCTTCTTTAGCTGAATATCATTTTAATGACGAAACTTTGGTGAAGGCGATGGATCATGGAGTTCCACAGATGAGAGAACGCAATATCTTTTTGCTGGTACGTAATGATATTGATTTGGAATGGACTTTTCCTAGTCCTCTTCCACACATTACATTGCAAGAAGCTATTGGATATTTGCCTAGTTTGGATCCTTTGTTGAGAGAAGGGCTTGATTTTACTTTGGAAAAGTTTCCTGATTTTCTGAAAAAGAAGGATCAAGGACTTGCCGTGTCAAAATGGCATTACCCTCCAAAGCATTCATGGAAACAAGTGGAATGGATGATGCATACACCAACAGGTAAGTCTGCTATTTATAATCCAGTTTATTATCCTCAAAAGGAAAATGGAGTTCACGTTGTGGCTCACCACAATCATTATAGAAGAATGTATTGGGATAAACCTGCAAGAACGATAACACAGAATAATGGCGTAATATCTTCTTTGGCTTGTGTTCATCCAGGCAGAGCGTATGAGGTAAACGGTGAGATGTTGTATTCGGATCCGCGAGTGTTAACAATATATGAATTGTTGATAGTCTCGTCTTTACCTATTGATTGGCCAATTCCTGATTGGGCAGAAGAAACTTTCATAAGAAAAGTGATAGGTGAGGGTATTCCTTCAAGATTGGTAAAGGAAATTGTTGAATCTTTAATGGCTAAACTATAATGGATAGAGATATGAATTTAAAAACTCCAAAGCATAGTGTTGATGGAGAGACCTTAAAGGCTGTTTTGGGCATTTATTATGCTGCTAATGACTGGGTGGAAAATTCAGTCTACATTGACAAGGCTCGTAAAGTTTTATCAGGTTTAGGCTTAGATAGCGGAGATAAGGAACCTCAAAGCTATACGAAGAAAATGCAGATCTTAACTTATTATGGTTTTATAGAATGGGAAAATGCTAGTAATTTGAGCAGACGTAGAATTACTTCTATTGGTAAAACATTCTATGAGGCTTGGATAGGTGATAATTGGAATGAGGTTCATAAAATCGTTTTCTATTCTTTATCTCACACAATTTTTGGTCGTAATAATAATGGTATACCAGATAGCGATTCTGATATAGAGATTCCATGCTTAGCCCTGCGTGCTTGTTATGAATTGGATAAGTTGACTTCATTGGTGTATGTGTATTTTATTCAGATGATTCAGAATCATGGCTTTTCTTATACTCAGATAATAAGGAAGTTTAAAGACGAGAAGTTTGAAGTGAATGCAGAGGATATAGAACCATCATGTGCAAAGTATAAGGATTGGAAGCCCATTAGCTTTTTGAAAGATTTAGGGATATTTGAAGAAAATGGAAGAGAACTTTATCTTCCCAAGAATATTTTGGAATCTTATGGAACTCTGATTCAAAATTTGCCTATCTATAATGTTGATAAATATGCCAATGTTGTTCCTGAATATATGAATAACACTTTAGCTAGTGTTGTTGCTTCAAAATATCGCCCCTACATCACCGCCATCAAGTCGAAGCCATTCCTTTTGCTAGCAGGTATATCTGGTACAGGTAAGAGCCGAATCGTTCGTGAGTTGGCTCGTGCTTGTTGGGAAGTTGGCACATCTGATTACAAGGAGCATAAACCGAAGAACTATGAGATGGTGCAAGTGAAACCTAATTGGCATGACTCTTCTGAGTTGATAGGGTATGTTAGTAGATTGGGAGAAGAACCAGCTTTCATAGCAGGAGATTTCTTGAAGTTTATTGTCAAGGCTTGGGAAAATCCTCATGTTCCATATTTCTTGTGTTTGGATGAAATGAACTTGGCTCCTGTTGAGCAATACTTTGCAGAATATCTTAGTGTTGTGGAGTCTCGTAAAAAAGATGAAGAGACAGGTGATGTTGTAACTGACCCAATTTTGAAACCAGAGTATGAGGCAGAACTTGACGAAAAGACTAATGAACGAGTTCCAAAAGCTTGGTACAAGAATTTGATAAATGAACTTTTAGTAGAATGCCCAGATGAAAAGCAGTTTGGATTGTATCGTCAATTTATAGAGAAAGGTATTTCCATCCCTCAAAACCTCATTGTCGTCGGCACGGTCAATATGGATGAGACTACCTTCTCATTCTCTCGAAAGGTGCTTGACAGAGCCATGACCTTCGAGATGAATGAGGTGAACTTGGCTGGTGGCTTAACCCAGAAGCATGAGACAATAGGCAAGCTCAACTATGATGATCTGGTAGGAACAAATGTGGAAGGTGTTGATGTCTATGCCGATTATCAGGCTGTTTGCGACAAGGCTATCGAGTATCTCAAGTCTATCAATGACGTCTTGGAGGGCACTCCTTTCAAGGTGGCTTATCGTACTAGAAATGAGTTCTTGCTCTATGTGGTTAACAATCTCCCTTATCATAAGGATGAGGCAGGTAATGAGTTGAGCGAAGAGGATGTTGTGGCTCGTGCCTTGGATGAGATCACTTCGATGAAGGTGCTCTCTCGTATAGAGGGTGATGACCAAAAGGTTAGCCAAGAACTGCTTGATGGTTTGAAGCAAGTGGTCTCTGATATGCTCCCAAATGATGCAATGAGAGAGGCTTCTGTCTCATTGGCTAAGTTGAGGGAGATGAATAAAAGACGTGAGGCAGGATTTACAAGTTTTTGGAGTTAAGGAATTTTGCGTATGGAACTGCTGAGGCTGGAACATCAAGACTTTGTGATGACCATTGAATGCACCAAGTTTGATGCTATATGGAGAAAGGCTAAGGGTAATGTGGGAGAGGAGCATCTTACTTCCACTTACTCTTGGTCGGAGGGTGTCGTGTCGGTAGAGCGGCTTTTGGAGGATGGTAAATCTTCAGAAAGTATCTTGAAAGATGTGCCTGCGCCTGCTATCTTCTTTGATAACACAGACTATCCTATATGGATTGATTTCAAGGAGAATAGCCATGTCAAGGGTGCGAAGTTCTGTTCCGTAAGCCAAAGTGATAATGAACGATTTGCCTTTAGAAGAGGACTGCTCGCTGGCTTTCTCAACTATGGCAATGAGATTGGGCGTTCGGAAATCAACTTCGAATATGATACAGATAAGGGAAAGCGAAGATTTTCTTTCTCTTTTGAGGTGTTGAGTACCAAACTGGATTATCATAGTCATTGGAAGAAGATAGTGGAAGACATCGAACAAGAGTATCATATGTTGTCGCTTGATTTCTTGAAGCGAACCTTCCATAGCTTTTCTCCTGATGCAAATGGAGAGACGCCTGAGATTATCTGGTGGAGCATCTTTGCGGCTGAACAAAAGAAGTTTTTGAACGCTTGTAAGAATATCATTGAGCGTCCTCGCCATCGATTGCATGGTAGGGAGGCTTTTCTTCGTGCTGATAAGTTGCGCAGAATTCCTATGTCTTTAGAAAATGAGATAGCCGAGCATCGCAGGGAGCCTGCTCGTCTTTATCGGGTGGAGGAGCAAGTGCAATCGAATGATACACAAGAGAATCGTTTTTTGAAATATGCATTGGGGCAAATCACGGATAGGTATGCCGTGTTGAAGGAGCGCATCTTGAAGGTGGAGGGTGTATCTGATACTACAAGGGAGGAACTGGATGATACCTTTCTTGCCCTCAATAGGTTGCGGAGGAATCCTTTCTTCCGTACCATTGGTCGTTTCAAGGGATTGAATCAGGAGAGTCTTGTTTTGCAGAAAGCTTCTGGCTATAGTCAGGTTTATCGCACATGGAATTTGCTTCGTAAGGCTTATTCGCTCAATGAGGGTATGTATCGCTTGCAGTCGAAAGACATCGCCACGCTCTATGAAATATGGTGCTTCATAGAGGTGAGCCATATCGTAAAGCAACAATTGCATTTGGATGATAATGATGTGGAGCATCGCAATCGCATGGAGATGAATGGTCTGTTTACCTGGGAGTTGGGTAAGGGAGAATATTCTCGTATTCTCTTTAGGAAAGATGGGGTAGAACTTGCCGAATTGGTATATAATCCGAAAAGTACGGAGCAGACCAACGATAGTATTGGAATGCAGAATCTGATAGTACCAACAGTACCTCAGAAACCGGACATCGTATTACAACTTACCAAAAACGATCTTCAGAAAGATATGAAGATGACTTATCTCTTCGATGCAAAGTATCGGATAGCCAGCAAGTTGGGCAATGGGGTAGATGTACCTCCAGACGATGCCATCAACCAAATGCACCGTTATCGTGATGCTATTTATTATCGTGATTATGTTGAGGCTCCTCTCAAGAAGGAAGTGATAGGTGGTTATATCCTGTTCCCTGGTGATGGCAAACCGATTGATGTGGAGATGGCTAAGTTCTACCAAGCTATCAAGGAAGTGAATATCGGTGCCTTTCCGCTTCGGCCGAATGATGAGAGAAACAGGTTGCTGTTGGAAAACTTCATACAGGAATTGATAGAAACGAAGGCTAAGGATACTGTGCAACATGTCATTCCGCAGAAGGGAACTGTAATGGAAGTGGATAATCGGGTGTTGGTTGGTGTGGTTCGTCCGAGTCATCGGCGTGGGTACGAAAAGAGTTTTTTGAATCAATCTGCCACCTTATATTATACGGGTGCCAAGTTCCCGTCAACCATAGCATTGCAGGATCTTCATTATTTCTTGCCATATATTAAGGGTAAAGGGATTCGTGATGTGTATGAGATTGTGAGAATGAGAACCATTACGGGTAAAGAGGCAAAGCAGGATGAAGGGGCTGATGCAACAGATGATTTGCGTTTGGCCTTTGAACTTCGTTTTTCTCGCCAGTTGTATAAGGAATATCGTATGATTGATGTCTTGCAAATGAAAGACCTGACGTTTCTGGATACGACATTTAGCGATATTGATGGTTATGTTTCATCGCGTATATAGAAAAAGTTTTTCTATTTTATTGTCACATCTGCCACGCAGATTGTAAGTAATTGATACACAGAAAGAAATGGGTGGCAATAAGACGTATTCTTATTGTCACCTATTGTCACCTATTGCCACGCCTTGTTCTTGCTTATTCTTCTGTAAACTTCTCAGAATCAAGAAGTTGCTTGATTTGCGGCATCAAAACAGGAATATCCTTCTCTATGATATTCCAAAGCTGTTTTGGTTTAATAGTATAGTATCCATGCACCAAAACATGCCTTAAACCTATCATTTGCTCCCAAGGAATCTCTGTATGTTTCGCTCGAAATTCCTTTGTAAGCATATAAGAGGCTTCACCTATGATTTCTGCTAACTTGACGAAACCATAAAAGATAATAGGATCGTCTTTAACTGCATCAAATGTGTACTTGTCTTTTGAGGCAAGTAAATCATTGCAAGCTTGGAGAATATGTTCAAGCCTTCCTTTGTCTTTAACTTTTTCTCTCATAAATCAATATTTTATCTCGGTTTGCTGATTTTGATGCAAAAGGAAGAAGGCAATCCTCTTCTATTAAATCTACAGGGCGCTTGATAATCTTTTTGAGGTTTACCATGATTCCTGAGATGTCGAACAGGGATATGGAGTCACTGTCTTGGTATCTAACCAACAAGTCAACATCGCTCTTTGGAGTTTCTTCACCACGAGAGCATGAACCAAACAGCCAAGCCTTTTCTATGGGCTGGCTAGCAAGATACTGCTGTATCTTTGGTATCATTTCTTGTACATTCTTGCTAAGCATAAGCGATACAATTTGATTTATGTTGCAAATATAATCTTTTTTATCGGTTCTTCCAAACTTTTTATAGAAAAAGTGAACTTTTTAAGCCTTATTGCTTAGTGAAGGCAGAGTGTCTACTATTTCTGTTTTATAAAATAGATACTGTCTACCTTTCTAGTCTATAAAGTAAAAAAGACATCATGTACGCGGGCAAAATATGATGCCACGGATTTCTAGAAGACGCAAGGCAATGCAGAGAGCTGCTGCATGATGGTCTTAGCCATGCGGGAGTGGCCGGCATCATTAGGATGAAGACGGTCGGTATCCGGTTTGTTAAACATCTGCGCACCAGCATCGTAAAGAGGGAAGAGACCCGAAAGGGAGTTGAGGTCGATGACCGGAACCGCCCAGACATTGCCTGTTTCCTTGATAGCTTTCACGTATTCATCGAAGAAGATGCCACGCGCATTCTCGTACATCTCATCTGGCTGGATGTTCTTGTCACCACTGGCAAAGAGAGCACGATGCACAGGAGTCATCACCACGATTTGCTTGGTAGGATACATCTGCTTAAGCTTCGACATGGCGATGTTGATGCGGCCTTTCAATGTATTCTTGTCCATGCAGAAGTGGCGGTGGCGGCGCTGTACCATTTCGCTTGGCTTGTGGCGGGCTACTCTCACGCTGTCGAAAGTCTCCGTATACCATTCGCCTACAGGCACACCGTTGTTGTAATCGTTGGTTCCCATAAAGATGAGGATGGCATCAAAATCATCACCATGTTCCTTCTGCAGTTGGTCTGCCTGACGGGGAATATCGTTCCATTGTCTGCCGCTCACACCATAAACGTAAGGGGTGATGCCGAGCCAATCCTGCAGGAATCCCCAGTATTTTACTTTTGATGCCTTGATGTTAGGGTCGGTGATGGAGTCGCCGAAGTAAGCCACTTTCTTTCCCTTCCAGGGATGCTGAAGGTTCTTGAATGCCTTTTCTTTTTCGGCAATTTCTTTCTTGCTCATCGCCTTCTGGGCGAAGGCGGGTAGGGTTGGCATTGCCAGAATGAGGGCGAGTGCCAGGGTAATCATTGTTTGTTTCTTCATTGCTAGTTTGTTTTTAATTCTTTTTTCTGAGTGCAAAGGTACGGCAAAAATCTCAAACGGCGCAACATTTATTGTTCAAATATCAGTCTTTTTCTGTTTTTTTTTGTAATTTTGCAGCCGCTAATAGAAATGAGTATTTATAATAGGTATATTATTAAGGATGACAATCAGTTTGAGTAATTTAAGTGATTTGGCGCGCAAGCGAGTGGCGGTTGCGGCTTATTATTTTGTGCCGGGAATGGTGTTTGCCAGTTGGGCAAGCCGTATTCCGGATGTAAAACAGATGTTGCATCTGAGCAACGGCCAGTTGGGAACGGTGCTTTTCGCCATTCCTATCGGCCAACTTCTGATGATGGCTTTCTCGGGTATCCTGGTGAGTAGATTTGGCAGCAAGAAGATGCTGGTTTTCTCTGAGGTGCTCTATGCCCTGGTTCTTTTCTGCATCGGTAGCAGTACTACGGTTTTTCATCTGATTTTGAGTCTTATTGCTTTCGGAATGATGGCGAATCTGATGAACATTGCCACCAATACGCAGGCATGTCTGGTAGAGAAGATGTATGGGCGCAACATCATGTCGTCGTTTCATGGTCTTTGGAGTCTGGGTGGATTCTCCGGTGGTATCATCGGTGCCATCTTTGCCAACACTTTGCTTCCGATAGATGTCCACTTTGGAACTATCCTGGCTCTGAGTATTCTCATCGTTGCTGTCGGTTTCCGCTTTCTGATTAATGATGCCATGGCGAAAGCAGAAGAGGAGGATGTTCCGAAGTTCTCTTTCAAGACCATCGACCCGATTCTGTTCCTTTTGGGACTGATGGGATTTGCCGGCATGTTCTGTGAAGGTACCGTTTACGATTGGAGTAGCGTATATTTTTCATCAGTAGTAAAACCCGATGAGGCTTTTATCCGTGCGGGCTATGTGGCTGGTATGGGTGCGATGACGTTGGGTAGATTCATGGCTGATGGGTTTGTTACGAAATACG
>ENA-ORUI01003383-ORUI01003383.1-human-gut-metagenome-genome-assembly--contig:-NODE-3383-length-11587-cov-3.403139_pt1 | contig 11587 bp, 10 predicted proteins | sample MGYA00242078_ERZ509205 | MGnify/ENA primary metagenome ERZ509205 (study PRJEB26280, sample SAMEA2338828) | human gut metagenome | biome: human gut; feature: human-associated habitat; material: faeces... | reverse complement strand
TTATCAAATGGCAAATATTTCCGCGCGGTAGGCGACTCAAAGACAAACTATCCTGTCGGGAAGTGCAGGATTGTAAAACAAAACGAAGGATTAGTTTTTATCTATTAATAGCAGTTAGAAAGGAGAGCGGCCATATCTCACGATTAAAGTCACGAGTCTTAGCCGCTGATTGATAAATGCAGTGTTCCCATAATGGCATTGGAGCCGGTTGCTATCCGGTCTGGCGTTTATTCGCCTTGCAGGTTCGAGTCCTGCACACTGCGCTAACTTACGGTGAAAATCGTAAGCGGTAGAAAAAGTCCGCAAGAAATTGTACAAAATCAGTGACAAAAACAATTTCAAATATAGCGGTCACACTGAAACCGCTACATTTGCCGTATGTCCGGGTGGCGAGGAAGCGGTCTTGAAAATCGTTGGCTGTAAAAGGTTTACAGGTTCGAATCCTGTATACGGCGCTCAGCAATCATAATGCCCTAATTCATTGTGGTTGCATTTTTCATTCATATTGTTTAGGCTCCTTTTTTAAATGGAAAAAGACCTCGTTTGAGGTCTTTTTTCGTGCTCAATTTCATAAATAAGATGCATTATCGTTTCTAATTCAGCAAAATAAAAAAGAAGCAGATATTTTCTGCTTCTAAATGTCTACCAATATTTATTTAATATTGCCATTGATTCTGCATTTTTATTGATAGATAATGTTGTTTTTACAATTCCTCTATTCTCTAACGCTTTCATTGTTTTTGTATGAATAGAAACTCCTAAATTGTAAGATAACCAAACAGATTTCCCATTTGTTTTACATAAATAAAATTCTTCTTTTTGCAAGAGGTTTATAGCCTCTTTCATTTTATCTGTCATCTTTTATCACCTCCCATGAAAACAATCTTTCATCTACTCTATGTTGATTGTATCATCTTGCCATAATCTTCTCACGTCTTTTCTTTATGTCTTTAATATTATAACTAACCTGAAGCTCCTGGATATCCCGCATTCTGACAAGTTTATCAAGTGCTCTTTCTTCTATCTGGCGGACACGTTCCCGTGTTAAGCCTATTTCTTTACCAAGTTCTTCCAAAGTCTTTGTTTTCCCACCGTTAAATCCAAACCTCGCATAAATAATCTGCTGTTCTCTTTCTGTAAGTTTTCCAATGCATTTTTGCATATTTGCCCGGAGTTCTATGTTACTAACTTCTTCTTCTACGTCTTCATCCGACTTTATAATGTCTTCGAATGTATAGTCTTCATTTTCATTTGAAGGGAATTTCGACTGCATGGAAAGCGGGCTTTTTAATACAGCTCTAATATTTGATGTTAATTCTTCGGATGCATCAATTTTTTCCGCAATTTCTTTATCAGAAAGTAAGGCTGCTATATCACCTTCCTGTCCATAAAGCATAAACAATTTAGCGGCCTTAACTCTTGCGTGCTCCGGTAATCGAACTGAAAATTCTAACGATGTTACCATCCTTGTGATTATATTTCTTACCCAGGCTCCGGCATATGTTGCAAATGTATATTCCGTATTTGTATCATATGTCTGTGCAGCTCTAAGCAACCCGATAAATCCACAAATGTATGCATCATCATAATTATTTCCATGGTAATACATCTTTGTGAATTTTTTCACCAAAAGTCTGTTTCGAACGACTAGCTCTGTTTCCGCTTCTTTGTCACCGTTCTTTATTCTTTCACATAACTGACGGTTTCTTTCTTTTATCCCCTCTGCCGGTGCTTTTATGTATTGTGGATATGCTTCTTCCATGCTGCTTACTATATCATTAATAATCGCCATATTAACTGGATCAATTGACATAATTCATCTCTCCTTATTCTACCTCGTGTTAATTTTCTTTGATTGAGTTACTACATATATAATATGTACGATTCATTTCATTTTTCAGAGCATATTACAAAGAAAAATCCCATGGTTACAAAACATAACCACGGGACTTGCCTAATTAAAATCATCGAACTCTGCAAATAATTCGTCGTCTGTATACCCTTTTTCTTCTTCCGGTTTTTCCTCTTTCTTTTCAAATAATTCAACCTCTTTTACTTCCAATGAAGCCTCTTCCTGCTTCACGGTCTCCTTTTTCTTTGTGCGCTTCATTTGCTTTGCTTCTCGACGTTTTTCCTGCTCTTTCTTCTCATCTAACATTTGCGCTAATTCTTTTCTTATATCCTCTTCTGTTTTACCAGTATCATCAGGTAATTCAATTTTGACATCATCTTTTTTGCTCTTAGGCTGTGTTTTCTTTGAAAACAAAAGAAAAACTGGGATTATAGCAATCAATAATACTGAAAGTAATATTGAGCGAATGCTTTTTGCAGATATTTTTTTTGTAGGCTTCACGTAGTCTTTATCATCCTCTATTGAAGTCATGGTAATGCTTTTTCCGTTATAATCTTTTACTGAAAAACCGGCAGCGTTGTCACTTTCAATGATTAATGTGGTATCTGCATCCACTTTTGGAATGTTAATATAAAAAGCCATTCCATCCCACTCATAATTCATGCTAAAGGCTTCACCAGTATATTTTTCTTCTGGGGCTGCTGTTAATACAGTTCCATCGTCTAATGTAATGGATACGTTTGGTGCCTTTTCCAGTGTCTGTCCATAACGAATAATTACTGTTGATGGCTTCCCGGATTTGATAACACATGTATATGCATTTTGTGAGATCTTATTTTCTTCTGTACTTTCAGCCTCTTCTGTGGTATTTTCAATTATTGTTACATCATCGGAACCCGCCATTTCAGTATTTGCAGCGTCTTCTGCATTTTCATTAGTTGTATCGCCACCAATATCATTATTTTCGGTGTTTGTGTTTTCCGTAGTGTCTTCTACCGTTTGGTTATCCGGTAAAGGATCTGCAAAAACCGGTTGTACAGAAAGAATACATATAGACGTCATTAATAATAAAAATATTTTTTTCATTAAGCTGTGCAGGACCCGCAATTTTAAGAGCCGTTTCAAAGCCTTAGCAATTATTGCGGAATATATCTGAGACTATTGTTGTATTGATACATGTCCTGCAACCTCCTTCCCTATTATCTTTATCTATAATATGTACGATTTGCCTATGTTTTTTGTTGAAGCATTATTGCAGCAATATTATTTGGGTAACAAAAAACATTCCACTAGCCATTATTTGACCAGTGGAATGCTTATTTTGTTTAGCGTTCAGTTTCTTGTCTCATTTCTGAGGAATTTCTTGCATTTGTTTCCACAGATTTTAAAGTTGTTGCATTGCTACTTGGATTTGAAAAACAAGCGTCTTTTTCCAGCTGCTGTTTTGTATCTGTTTCTACAAGAGATTTTCGATAATCTTCACGATCTACCTCATCTTTTACTTCTGGAGCAGTTCCCAGCATTTCACCCATGACTCCAAAAGAGGATAAACTTTTTCCCAAGTCATTCGGAATGAAAATCTTTGTCGCACGGCCGTCAGAAACGTCTTTCATTGCCTCAATGGATTTCAACCGCAGAACAGCATCATTTACTCCGGCATTTGCAATTTTCTTTAAACCATTTGCTTCAGCGTCGTATACCAATTCAATAGATTTAGCTTTACCTTCTGCCAACGCTATTGCTGCATCACGTTCTGCTTCAGCAGCCATGATTTTCGCCGCTTTATCACCTTCTGCCTCAGTAACAACAGATTCCTTATGCGCCTGTGCCTGTAAAACAGCCTCACGACGTTCACGCTCTGCTTTCATCTGCTTTGTCATGGCTTCTTCAATTTCTTTTGGTGGAGTGATGTTTTTAAGTTCTACACGAGTTACCTTCAATCCCCATTCGTCGGTTGCCTTATCAAGAGTTTCCTGCATCTTGGCATTGATTTCCTCTCTGGATGATAAGGTGGTATCCAATTCCATATTACCGATGACGCTTCGCAATGTTGTAGCTGTTAAATTCTGTAAGCCTAACATTGGGTCTTCTACGCCATATGTATATTTCTTCACATCGAAGATTTTTGCATATACAACAGAATCAACGCCCATTGAAACATTATCCTTTGTGATGACTTTCTGTGGTGGAAAATCATATACCTGTTCTTTCAGGGAAACCTTTTTTACGATTCGGTCGATAAACGGTATCTTAATATGTATACCAGCTTCCCAGGTTGAAGAATACTGCCCCAAACGTTCGATTACCATACTTCTTGCCTGTGGAACAATCTTTATATTGCTCACAAGTAGAATTGCTACGATTACAACAATTACGCCAATCAACATAATTTTTACCTTTTTGCCTTTCCGGCAACCTTTCTTTGTTTATTATTATTATTATTAAAAATGCCTTATGAAGCATTATTTAATACAATTATTACTATTTCCAGGTATCCTAGAAGAATGCGACCACCTACAAAAGTAGGTATTTTAGTTTTACAAAACCCAAAAACTAACTTTCCATCGGACTAACACGGCTTGGCCCAACAAGTTTTTTTATTTCTTTTGAAAATGCGATATAATCGTCTACAGCATCATGATATTGCTTATGAAGGTCAACTATACTATCTCCAACATAATTAACAAAATCATCAGTATTGACTAATAAGCCATGGTATGAATCATCATCAGGCTCATATTCAATACTTCCGATGTATCCTTTATATTTTGCAAATTGTCCTATTCTCACGAATTTGGATTACTCCTTTCGCCTTTTTTTTGAAAATCATGCCCAACACGCTTCGCTTTAAGGCCTGCAACAGCAGGTGTTTACGGGTGGCGTATATCATTTAATAAAGAAAGGAGTTGGAACCTATGCCTGCAATAGCAGGTATTTATGGGTGGTGTATACCTCACCGGCTGCATAATCCTCTACATCGTCCGCCTGCAACAGCAGGTATTTTTCGGTGATATATCCCTCATACATATTGTAATTAGAACAGCAGCAAGCCTATAACAGTAGGTATTTATGGGTGCTGTATACCCACCTCATTTTCCACCGCCTGCAGGTACCCGCCTACAACAGTAGGTATTTATCGGTGGTGTATACCCAATCACACCAACCATCTGTTTATAATATGTACGAAAACAAAAATATTTTTGGCTTTTCTACAAGAAAATTTACAATTATGTCATTTTTTCTTGTAGAATGCCCGATAAATTTTAAAATATCGTACATATTATAAATGTAGATATTCATAAACAACTTTTTCAAAGCCCACGGTGGGCCTCTCCTTTAATAATTTTTTTGTTTTGAATATCCCACTTTTTTCATATAATTTTTTCTCTGTTAGAAAAAGGTCCCGGTTTCGGGGCCTTTTTCGTTTGGCTTTTTTTCTAGTGTATGCTATAATTAAGTGATTTTAAGGAGGTATGATGATGCATTTTCCACAGCAGCTTGTAACAGAGATATCTGAACATTTAAGTCCTATTGTATCGGATTTTATTGAGCGAAATGAATTTTCATTTCGAGAATTAAATGAAAAAACGATTGTCCGTGAAGCCATGGAACAATATATTTCTGCAACAGCTAAGGATGTTATTAATAAAAATATGCGTAATGAGCGTAAATCTCGTAAAAGAAAGAAAGAAGGATGGACGGAAAGAATCCACAAGGATTGTTCTGCTTTTTCCTATGATGATCCTCAAAATCCTTTCTTTTCTGAATATATTGCATATAATAGTTTGTCACCGGCTGACAAACGCAAACTTGGATGGGCAAATTCATTTGATTTTGTAATAGATGATAAATTAAAACAACTAGATGAATGGTGTAATAACTCTGAAACATACTTAATAGAGTTTCCTGCATTATCTACATTGAAACAGAATAAGATATATAACGCACTTATATCGGACGTGTATATCGATATTTATAATTATCTTAAAGAAAATTATAACCTGAATATAAATAGTTTCCAAAAAATATATACCGATACAATTATTGAGAATCCTCTTTTTGGCGAAAAGAAAGAAAACCTCAATTTGCAGGCTACAGATGAAGAGGGAACCTTGGTGGAGAGACTATTTTTAACGAAAGATTCCGTTTTTAACACGATTGTTAAGATAGACGAAGTTGGTGAAGGCATGCCTATGAAATCTCTTGGGCCAAAAGACCTTGATATGATTCAATACGGCATATTTAATAATATCACCGATAGCTTCTATTCCAACCGAACCGTTATTACAAAATTGAGGGAATTTGCACAAATTTTATGTCCAGCAAAATATAACCGTGTTTATACAAAGAAAGCCGGGGATTTACTCATCTCCTATCAGAAATTTAGTTATTCTGTCAGAGATTTAGAAAATGATATTGCCGGGGACGCATTTAACCTTTTTGACCGAGTTACAATAAAAAATCCAGCGGACTTTATTCCTTCTGAAGAAAACCCGTATTCTCCAGACGCAGATGTAATCATTCATTTTGGGGACCGTTTATATCAAGACATTATTCAAGCTCAGGTAATTGGAATTACTCAGTCTTCCTATGATAAAGTTGACTCAGAGCTGGCTCATTTATTAGCACCAATATTACAAATGCAGCGTACTATTCTTACAAAGGAAATGCCACCTGAGTGTAAAAATGTAGATGCGCATATGACCAAAAATTTTGAGTATGTATTTTTTTCAAGTAGTGTCAGAACTTTGACCAGACGTAAAAAGGACAACGTATTGCGCTTATGCCAGGCTTTAAATGAATATGTCGAAGCTCAACTATTTGTAAAATCTTTTACATATAAAAATAATGTTTTTGTCATTACTTTTTATCCACTTACGACTGATGAATTGGCAGATGTTCGGATTAATAAAAAGGATAGGATTGAAACCAAGCAGCTGACTATGAAAGACATTATTTTAAACAAATAGAAAAAATAAAAAAATAGGACCTAATCGTACATATTATAAGTGTAAGCATTATTTGTCCTCTTGCTTACGGACTCTTTTTTATTGAGGAGGCTTCTTCGGAAGCCTCTTTTTATATTCACTTCTGGAGAGTGTGTCAATTCTGCCCCACTTTTTTAAAAACTGTCCCACTTTTTCCTAACTTTTGCCGTTTTTTATAAAAACTGCCCCACTTTTTTCTACTTTTTCAAAATTGCACGGTCTTATATCTTTCAAAACTGCCCCACTTTTTCCTATTTTTTGGCATGTTTTTTTAAAAACTGTCCCATTTTTTTCTACTTTTTGTCAGTTTTTAAAAAACTGCCCCATTTTTTCCTAACTTTTAATCAGTGTAATTTTTTATCTCATCAAAAACTGCCCCACTTTTTTCTAATTTTTGCTTGCTTTTCTCAAAACCGCTCCACTTTTTCCTACTTTTTGGCATGTTTTAAAAACTGCCCCACTTTTTTCTAACTTTTTACCGGTGTGTTTTTCCATTAAATACATGTTTTTGTCCCCATTTTTTCCTACTTTTTGCAGGCTTTTTTAAAACTGCCCCATTTTTTCCTAACTTTTGTACATACGGATTTTATCTCAATTAAGTGTGTTTCTGCCCCACTTTTTTCTAATTTTTTATATTCAGTTTCAAAATTGCCCCGCTTTTTTCTAATTTTTGACTGTTTTTAAAAACCGCCCCACTTTTTTCTACTTTTTCAAAATTATTTTTTATTGTTCTCAAAAAATTGCCTCACTTTTTCCTACTTTTTAATGCCAATTTTTTTTAATCCGCCCCGCTTTTTCCTACTTTTTGCAGGTTTCCTTTATTTTTTGATTCCACTTTTGTGTTTGGGGAACATTTTTTCCTATAAAAATTTTTTCATATTCGTGATAATACCCATTTTACGGGAGGTTGTGGTTTCTGCCCCACTTTTTCCTACTTTTCTTTTCCCTTATTTTCCCATGTTTTCTTCTGTTTTACCCCATTTTTTCCTACATTTGCATCTGTTTTATAAAACAACTATCATCACAAATAGAAAGGAGGAGTATATTTATGGATTTTAAACCTTTAGTTCAATTATCACAAATTACTTTTCAAACCATTATCGGAAAAGTCTTAGAACCAACTGTAAAAACTTTTCACCGTGAAGAAAGTAAATGTATGGCATCCGGATGTCCTATCGCTTCCGAATGTGTTATTTTGCGTTCTATTATACAGGCAGAGTTAAAAAAAGAAAATCCAGACATGCTCCTTATTTACAGAAACAATAAAGAACTGGAAAGGTTAACTTCCTCCTGTACTTCTGCTATTTGCAAAAATTATAGAATAAAGAAAGTATATCGTAAGTCAGTTGATTTTGGTAAGAGATTACCTAAATCAGCATTGCGGGTATATTTATTTCTTTTTTCTATTCCACAAGAAAAGCTTGGAAAGCTATATTGTATTCGTAATTTGAGCATGGCAGCTATAACCAAAGAATTAAATATTACAGAAGCAACTGTTCGACAAAGCCTTAATGCACTGGAGCGCAATTATTACATTACATATTCCCATGCATACAGCAACAAGCACTTTAACATTATTTTAAGAGATTATGAAAATATGTTTCTCCCGGCAAAACGTGGCGGATCCGGATATATCACAGTATCAGGCGACAATATCAAAAGAATACTGTCCATCAAGCATGTAAATGACCTGCGACTGGAATTATATACCCTTCTCAGGTTGGATGAGGCAGAACGTACTACTGGGACTCCATTTACATCGATTTCTATTCATGATTTAAAACACACTTTACCGCAGCATCAAAATTACACTGGTCATACTTTTGAAGGTATTACGCAAAAACAGGTTCATAATGGAAGACTGGAACTTACCAGTCCTTTTTCCATGCGCTTTTCTATTGATACTTTCAGGGCAGAGAAACTTAATAGCGTGATGGAGAGCCTTTTGCCGACTGGAATTGCATTGTCTGAAGAACAACAAAAGGATGTTGCAAAATTAACTGTTGAATATACTATTCCGTGTTTGATCACTTCAATCTGTGAGATTTTCAGCAATTATTACAACAAGGGCAAATCTGTTCAATCTTTTGGTGCATTGCTCCGGCGTATTTGCATTTTTTCTACTTATGCAGCTGCATAGGTCTTTTTTGCGTGCCATTTTTTATCCTATTCAGGAATTTTCGCACCATAATTCTACTTTTTCATTAATAATCATTATAATTTCTTCTGTTTTTTCTGTTTTCTCTTATATTTTTATCCACATCAGAAAATTTTTCATGCACATTACAACATTTTCCATAAACATCGAAAATATAGTATTCACATAACTGCTTTTCTGATGCACATCAATGACTTCTCATGCACTTTTCTATTTTTCATAAAACAAAAAATCCGCAGACCCTTTATTTATAAGGGCTTACGGATTTATCTTTCGTAATATATGTACTATATAAGAATTATATATGTTTTATAATATATATATTCCTATAAAATATCATAATGCAAAAAGTCGAACCTGTTCTATTGAAACTGGAGTGCAATGTTCCGCTAGATAAGCTCCATATCTATTACAGTCGATTCCATTATACTCTGTAAACAAAAAATATAAATTCGTGCAATAGCTATAAGTACACTTATTCTTATCTACAGTTATATACCAACTTTTATCATTATAATATATTTTGCAATATTTTGTGTCTGTTCCAAGCAGCTGATAAATAGAACAAATATCCTTGGCATTAGAAAATCGAAAACAGGCAAATAAGTTGGTTGGTCTTTTCATGAATGGGGAGTCTCTTTTATTTAAAACGGATTCTTCTACCGCTTCTTCCGGCACCTCTTCATCAGTATCTTCGTCGTCATATTCTTCTCCTGTGTTTGCCTCTTCTGTTGCTTCTACATCTTTTTCATCTTGCAGTGGATGAGTATATCTATCACATTGACCTTGTTTACAAAAGAATAGAGTGACAAAGCTATAATCTTCATCTGATATATTCATTTTGTTTTCACTCTCTTCGAGTTCTTTTGCTAGTTCGATAGCATACTCTTCGTCAACAATTATTGCCCCGTCTTTATCGAAAAACTGACAGGAAAATTGCTCCAAGTCGAGCCGAATACCAATAAGTGCCAATACCTTTGTATTTGGCGCGGCTATTGTTTTGGACATTGGCTCAACAATTTCATCTATTATGTATCCTGGGTAAATGCCTCCAGCAGTTGTTAATCTGATATTTGACCGCATGGTTTCTTTTTTACTAAAGTAGAAACTCACAGTATTTTCCGTTTTAAAAGATTTCATCTGTTTTCCTTTCTCTAATTTCGTAATGAGTAACTTCGTCCGTATCTATGGCCTGCGTCAGCAGGTGTTTATTATGAGCATACCCTATGAACCTTTTTACGTAATAAGAGCAGCCTGCATTAGCAGGTATTTGTGGGTGGTATATACCTTGGAAATTTAGATGGGGTTTATTCAAGAAGCCTGCAATAGCAGGTATTTATGGGTATTATATACCGGAGGATTTAATATGAAAAAAGATACTATTGCCTGCAATAGCAGGTATTATATACCTGAGCACTCCCACCATCTTATTTATAATATGTACGAAAACGAGAATATTTTTAGCTATTCTACAAGGAAATTTACAATTATACTAGTTTTCTTTGTAATAAGTCCGGCAATTTTTAAAATATCGTACATATTATAAGTGTAAACATTCATAAATAACATTTTTTAAAGCCCACGGTGGGCCTCCTCTTTGACAATTAACTATATTTCGAATATACCTCCCTTTATTCAATGCAAAAAGGTCCCGATACAGGGACCTTTTTGTTTTTTATCAATCAGCGGTTAAGACTCGTAACTTTTGTCGTGAGATATGGCCGCCCTCTTTTTTATTTTCTACAGACCAAAATATCGATATCTGTATCTTTGAATACATCCTTAATAATTTCAGAGACTTTATTCCATTGCAACCGGTCTAAGCCGCAACCGATAATTGGCATTGCAATTTTCTTACAATCTGGTGGTAGCTGTGATTTTGCAGCATTTAATGCAGCTTGCAAAGTGTCATAAGTTGGTTTTTGCCAATATCGCTCTTTGGTGATAAGATTGATTACTCGTCCTTCAATAAGTACTGTGCCACCAAGTTGATTACTACGATAATTGTTGATATAGTCCGGGTACTTGTCTGTTAATTTTCTCTTCATATCGAAATTTTTATTAAACTCGATAGCTATTCCTTTACCCATTCCAAAATCTGCACTAATGCAGTGTGCTAAATAATAATCTTCTGAGACAGAAAATAAATCTCGGATTTCTTCTTTGTATTGCATAGTTCCTCCTTATTGTCTTTTCGTTGATGCTTCTTCGCCTGCACCAGCAGGTATTTGTCGGTGGTGTAATACTATATGTTATAGTTATACTGTACTTAAATAGTCTGCAACAGCAGATATTCTTGTGGTATATATCGTATAGCGTTAGCAGAACAAATCACATCCAGCCTGCAACAGCAGGTATTTTCTGTAGTTCTTATTTAAGTTACACTACTTATCTATTTATAATATGTACGAAAATAAAAAATATTTTTAGCTATTCTATAAGGAAATTTGCAATTATACTATTTTTCTTTGTAAAAAGCCCGGCAATTTTTAAAATATCGTACATATTATAAGTGTAAACATTCATAAATAACCTTTTTAAAGCCCACGGTGGGCCTCCTCTTTGACAATTAACTATATTTCGAATATA
>ENA-ORUI01003377-ORUI01003377.1-human-gut-metagenome-genome-assembly--contig:-NODE-3377-length-11593-cov-55.561536_pt1 | contig 11593 bp, 10 predicted proteins | sample MGYA00242078_ERZ509205 | MGnify/ENA primary metagenome ERZ509205 (study PRJEB26280, sample SAMEA2338828) | human gut metagenome | biome: human gut; feature: human-associated habitat; material: faeces... | reverse complement strand
TCACGGACCGATGAAGGCGCAACGCCTTCTCAATCCGTTCCTTCATATCCTCTTGGTAATCAAATAACTTTATTTCCTTCATTCAAAAGAGATTATTTTTTCAATAGATTCTTTTTGAGAATGCCATGATTACAGACATAGAAAGTGCACCTTTGAAATTTAAGCGTTATGATATAGAACAAATTATTCCGTGATTGCCTCGCTGCAGTAATGCAGCAACTAAAAAGATACAGCATGCAACGTTTGTAAGCCAAAAATGCCTACAAATATCATATAAATATTGTAAATTATTCGTTAATTGGTCTTAAATATGTAAAAATCAAAGGGATAAATTTGTTTAAGAAAAAAAATACCCGTAACTTTGCAGCATCTCATTAACCAAGTTGTTAAAGGAGTTACGAGGTCGTATAGCAGGTTGCTATACGACCTTTGCTTTAATCATTTATCCTTTGCATTATATTTTTTATAAGTTCATCAGGTGTTAAAACTCGTCCTGATAGCCTTAACCATTCTTCATATTCCTTTGCTTTCTTCCTCACTTGATGAGGATAATCGGCATAAAAAGCAGTCCATAACAGCACGAAGGTCTTTCTAACATCTAAGACAACAAAATAGTTATCGCCATCATCTACCTCCAGCCAAATGCATACACGATGCTTTCCGCTTCTAGTTTGCTCCCAGCATTTCACCTCACCCTTCTGAGGTAAAATTTCAACAGTAGGCTTTGCCCATGGCATTCTTTCACATCTTCGGAAATCAGGAACTCTTTCATTTTCCACATTTCCCTTATGTGTCATGTGATAAAAAGTATAGGCCCTATCTTGAAACTCAGGGTGCACTTTCATTTGTAAAGGCCAACTTCCGAAATACGCTTTACGTCTTATAAAATCTTTCTCAAATACAGAATATACAGCATCTATATAAGTAGAATAATTCCCGCCATAATCAGACAGGAATAATTTGTCGGGCATATCATTGATACTTACAGCCATATTACACCTGCCTTCCCTTCCACACAAAGATATTAACCTTATCCTCTTTCACCAACGTTGACTTCAGCAGAGAATATTTTGAACGTCGCTTCATTTGTTCCACAAGTTCTAACTTTGCAGCACTAGTTTTTAAATCTCTATGCGCATAAGCGACAGCACCTATCAAGAAATCAGCGAGTTCTATGAGTTCCACCTCATGAGATCGAACTTGTTGTATCTTTCGAATCATTTTTTTATTATAGTCATAAGCATTGTTAGCCAGCACATCTTTCAGCTTTTCCACCTTTCTTCCACCATTAGTATCTTTTATGTCTAAATAAATACAATACTCATTCGATGGAGTCAAGATTGTCTTTAACAAGTCAAAGTACATTTTATAATAAAACTGGTCATGTGTTTGCCCATATTGCTCATGATGTAGAACGGATTTATCTGGTACAACCAACACCCTAAAATGCAAATCAGAATTATCGAAGAAGAAATCCATTACTTCTTGATAATATGCCAATTTGGCTTGAGAGACAGCATTCCACTTTAGTTCACAAGTAGGTTTTAGTCCATACTTCACCTTAATGGCACGAAGTCTCTTAAAGATAGCATCTTTCTTTTGCTCTTCACACCACACACACCCTAAAAGCATCGGCTTAATCCCATCATGTTCTAAATGGCAGCTCTCATCACAATAAATATTTATTTTTGCCATGACTATTAAATTTTATATCTACAAAATTACCTATTAATTTTGAAAACGCCAAAATTCTTGGCTATATTTAACGATAATAAAGAGATAATCTATTCCACCTGATATACAGATGCCGAGCAAAAGGTTGGGTAGTAAACTCATCAGCATATTCTAGAATACCAAGAAATTCACAATAAATCGACAAAATCCCCCAAATACAGTAAACCACCAATACAGCGTCCCCACTATTTATCAGCGGGTTAGCCGTACCAGTATTTTTGAATAAAGTTTTGATTTTCTAAAATTTAACAATCAAGCGACGGCTTGGGATGTCTTCGTTACCTCAGCATCCGTACCATCTTCAAAATGGCGAACATAGTCACATGGCAGGAACGAGGCATCATTGTACTGGATGAGCCAGTCATAATCCACTGCTTCATCTTTGCAATACTTACGCAGGCTACGTCCCTTTCGGTTCTGGTTGTGGTCCTGCATGACCTTTTCAAAATATTCTTTGCTTTCCATTTTATGTGAATTTAAAACGGTTGCAAAGATAATATATTTCATTCAACCCACCTTACGCTGTATTGGTGGTTTACACTATAACCTGTATTCCCCATACGGTCCCATCCCGCACAACATGGCGAGGACTTTGATGCCCCGCCAACCTTATAGCGTAGCGGTTCCGAGCACCGGAGGGCGGTTACATCCCTTATTCCACCGTCACACTCTTCGCCAGATTTCTCGGCATATCCACATCCAGTCCCTTATCCACTGCCACATAGTAAGCAAGCAACTGCAGCGGAACCACGCTCAGCAGCGGAACCAGCGCATTCAGGGTTCTTGGAACCTCCAATACATTATCCGCAATCTCCTTCACCTGCTGGTCACCCTCAGTCACCACGGCAAGGATGCGGCCGTTTCTCGACTTCACCTCCTGCATGTTCGAGATAATCTTTTCATACAACTGATGATGCGTAGCAAGGAAAACGATTGGCATATCCTGATCTACCAGAGCGATAGGACCATGCTTCATTTCGGCAGCAGGATAGCCCTCGGCATGGATATAACTGATTTCCTTCAGCTTCAAGGCACCTTCCATCGCCACAGGATAGTTCACACCACGACCCAGATACAGGAAGTTGTGCGCATAGGTAAACATTCGGGAGATATCCTTGATCACCGGAGCCTGCTCCAATACCTTCTCCATTTTCTGCGGAATCTCAGAAAGTTCCTCTATCATCTGATAGTAGTCAGCATTGTTTAGGGTTCCCAACTCATGCCCCAAAGCCAAAGCAAGAAGCGTAAGAACCGTCACCTGCCCGGTGAAAGCCTTCGTACTTGCCACACCAATCTCCGGACCCACATGGATATAGATACCCGTATCCGTTTCACGGGCTATGGAAGAACCCACGCCGTTCACGATACCGAAAATCAGCGCACCCTTCTCCTTTGCCAGCTTAATCGCAGCCAAGGTATCCGCCGTCTCACCACTCTGACTGATTGCAATCACCACATCCTCCGGCTCAATTACAGGGTCGCCATATCTGAACTCACTGGCATACGCCACCTCCACTCTCTTGCGGCACATCTTCTCAATCAGCTGCTTACCGATCAGTCCGGCATGCCAACTGGTACCACACGCCACGATGATGATATGCTTCGCCTGAACCAGTCGGTCACGATAATCACGAAGCGCAGAAAGAACGATGCGGTTGTTCTCAGGATGTTCCTTGTCAGCAAAGAGGCGACCACTCATACAATCCTTCAGACAGTTAGGCTGGTCATAAATCTCCTTCAGCATAAAGTGATCAAAACCACCCTTGCTCAACTTGCTGATGTCCAGATCCACGGTCTTGATATCGTAATGACAGGCAGAATGCTCCAGGTTGATGATATTCAACTCCTCACCTACCCTGACGTCAGCAATCTGACCATCCTCCAGATACACCACCTTATCCGTATGCTCCACAATAGGAGTCGCATCACTGGCGATATAGAAGTCCAGATTATCCTTACCCACGCCAACTACCAGCGGACTAGACTGGCGAGCAGCCACCAGATGGCTAGGGTTATTCTTCTCGACAACAGCAATGGCATACGCACCGATGGCATCGTTCAAAGCCTGACAAACGGCAGAAACCAAGTCCTTGCCATTTTGCTGATAGTAGAAATCAATCAGCTGCACCAGCACCTCAGTATCAGTAGTACTTTTAAACTCATAGCCCTTTTCAATAAGCTGTTCCTTCAAAACCTGATAGTTCTCGATGATGCCATTATGCACCAGAGCCAAGTCACCACTCATGCTCACATGAGGATGCGCATTGGTAGCAGAAGGCTCACCATGGGTAGCCCAACGGGTATGAGCGATACCTACATGACCACTACAATCCTTCTCGGCAGCCATCGCCTCCAGGTTACTCACCTTACCCTTTGTCTTATACACATTCAGCTGGTCCTGACCATTAATCAAGGCCACACCAGCACTGTCATATCCACGATACTCCAGTTTCTTCAACCCCTCAATAAGAACAGGATAAGCATCATTCTGTCCTATATATCCAACTATTCCACACATAGTTTACTTTCTTACTAAATTATTTTTTTATTTGTTTCTTCCAATCCAGGAATCTCAGTATGAGCGAGATCTGTTCCTCCCACTTATCACTCAATCTCATCGCCTCCTCCTTGCTATAAGCAGGATGACTTTTGGTAAATCCACTGAAAATTTCATCAATACATATATTCCCCTCCGTTTCATAGAGGGAATTCACAAAATCAAACATCCGCGCCTCATCACTGGGATGAAACGACTCGGGATGTTCAGACAGCCAAAGATTGAATTTACTTTTACTCTCGTTATTCATATATTTTTATTAAATATGACATATTTTTCTTTCAACAGGCAGCTTTATTAAAAATAGGTGAGCAGAAGTTGCAAATATATTTATTTTTATTACTTCTATTTAATGATTATAATTTGCCTGAATTGAATTTTAAAGGGCTACTAGGCTCCATCCCCGAAAAGTAGCTTAATTAAAAAGGGGAGAGAGCCGTTCGCCCATATATCTATTATTTCTTATATTTTATCCTCCAGAAGAAGTGCCAAATGCGAAACAATGGCTCACAGAGGGCTTCTGCAGGAAAATACGTCACGAGTCTCATATCCCTATAAACCCTTTGAAGATTATGACCCAGCTTTGATCTTCCGAAGCGATTCCTTTCATCATGCTTACCGAAGTTCCCAGCTTCCAGCACTTCATTCAGCACAAACTTACCATACTTCTCATTAGGAGGAACGATAAGGCGAGAGGTAGGCATACCGAACACCTCGTGCATAATATACATGATAGCCCCAGCAAACTTCCACAATCCCAACTCCTTCAATTCCTTCTGCACCACATCTAAAGCAGTAGAGGCAGAAGAAGTAACAGCAGTAGTAGAACCTGCTGAATTATCTTCCTCTATAGAAAGGCGGTCCCATCCCGCACAATTTGGCGAGACCTTTGATGGTCCGCCATCCTTAGAGCGTAGCGGTTCCGAGCACCGAGTAGGGCGGTTTCCTCCCTCTCCCCTGAGGGTGAGAGGGTCGGGGTGAGAGGTGGAGCCCTCTTTAAGGGTAAAGAGGGACGGGGTGATTTTCGAAGAATTTTGATAGACTTTATAAAAGTCGCAAAGAACATAGTAGTAATCCAGAAGCTGTCTCAACCCAATCCCCTCGTTCATCAAATGTGTAAAGATATGAGTCAATTGGAAGATGAGGTTGAATTCCACTGTCGGAATCGCAACCTCCTCTTGCTTTACCAACATTACCCGATGCGAGAACTGATCCTCCTTCACCCTATCATAATATTTCTGAAGTTTTCTGTTATGCCAGAAGCACAGCAGGAAGCTAGGCCGATAATGCACTTCCACCTCCACACCCTTATACGATGGGAACTCGATGTGGTGATAGCACGCCTTTTCATGAGGCGAGATAGAGCGGACAAAGGAGATTACCCGTTTATCACCACCTTCCACCCAGATATCAATATCACCAGGCGTACGGGAACAAGGATTCGGATACATCATTGCATTCCCCTGCCCTTTCAGGATACAGGTTCTGAATCCCTTTTTCCGGAACCACTCAGAAACATGAATGGCAGCATCATTCAACCGAACATTCGCTTTTTCCAACATCTGGCTTTCCGCCATCCATTGGAGCAGCAACTCCTTTTTCATCCCTACATATTCAACAGGCAACTTCTTGATACCATCAAAGAGAACACCCACCAGGCATTGCTTCTTGGCAATAGCATATAGCTCCTTCCAATCCACCTCCTTCAAGGAATCAGGAATATCCTTAGCAGAGCTTATGCAGAATCGCAAGAAATCAAAGAAAATCTTTTGTTGTTTGCCCATAAGTAAAATACAACAGTTTTACACTTTAACCCATTGTTGAATATTATGATCAAAACGCTTGATGATTTTAGCAGGTATTCCTACTACCATACAATCGTCAGGAATATCCTTTGTTACAACAGCATTTGCACCAATAACCACATGATTGCCTATATGAACTGGTTTAACGATCTTCACCCCTGGAGAAATATAGCAGTCATTTCCAATGATACTTCCTCCCATACCGATATTAACATCAGCATTAATATTGCAATTTGCTCCAATGCGACATGCAGGATTTACAACAATTGTTCCATAATGCATTATATATAAACCTGGTCCAAATTGGTTTTTATATAAAGTGAAGCCAAGTTTATACGATAAATGCTTGTGAATGAAATAATGCCATATTGTCATCAAAATAGTTATAGGGTCTCTAAACTTTCGATTAGACCAATACTCATAATGTCTCAGATTAAGGGTGAAACAAAGTCGGGGATTTAATAGAATTTTAATCCATGAACTTGCCCCCCCATACACGAAATTTCGCTCCATATCCTTGCGGATATATTCATGCATCTCCTTACGTGATTTAATCATTCCCTGTCAATATTAAATCATTATAATAGAGAGGGAGTTATTTCCCTCTCATCTTAAAGTATCTATCATATCCTGCAAGCAAAGCCTTGCTGGTATGCTCCCAACTCAATTCGTTGATGACACGATTTCTACCATATTCACCCATTTGCTTACGCTTCTCAGGATTATCAAGCAATTCTAGAATCTTCTTTGCCATATCTTCTGCATCATTTCTCTTAGCATAAAGTGATGCCTCCTGTGCAGAATATCTCCCCTCTGTCAAATCAAACTGAACTAAAGGTTTGCCCAATGCCATATACTCCAATACCTTATTCATGGTACTCTTGTCATTCATGGCATTATATTCATCAGAGTTGACACAAACATCAGCAGTATTCAAATAGTCAAGCAATGTCTGATCAGGAACACGACCGGTAAATTCTACGATATCGTCCAAGCCCATGTCATGACTCAGTTTCTTCATGTGCTCTACATCAGGGCCACCACCAACGATACCCCAGAACACATCATTTCTTCCAGGTAACTCCTTGATATATTTAGCTGCCTTCAAAAGATATTCAATACCTTCCTGCTGACCGATTACACCAAGATAGCCAACCATGAACTTCTTGCCACGCTTGATTTCATTCTTTGGTTCCTGAATCTTCAGACGCTCCAACTTTGGACCACTTCTCAATACAAAGACATCCTCTGGTTTCATACCACCACGTTCTATGGCAATCTTCTTATAACTTTCATTAGTTACAAAAGCAAACTTACAGTGCTTATAGGTCTGGCGTTCCAACCACAACTGGCTCTTATAGAACATTCCCGAAGTCTTACCAAACTTAGCCTCATACAACTCAGGACAGATATCATGATGGTCAAAGATATAATCAACGCCCTTATTCTTAAAGAGTTTAGCTACCATCCAAATATCGTCAGGTGGATTACAACCGTGAATACAGTCGAAACCTACTTCCTTATAACATTTCTTTGCCAAACGATACTCATGCCACAAAGCTGCGCCATACTCACGAGCATATCCTAAAGCACCATTCCCATCCTTTGGCAATTTATGGCGATAAACATGTACACCCTGCAGGAATTCATACTCCTTGTCATAGCCCTTACCTGTAGGACTAATTACAGAAACCGTATAACCGTTAGCTGCTAATGTTGTTGCCTCCTGCCAGACACGAGTGTCAAATGGTACAGGCAAGTTCTCTACGATAATCAATACTTTTCTATCCATATTGTAGTTTTTAATTTATTATCATTTAAAGGATAGCACAATTTGTGCGTTTCCTTCTCTTTTCCATATTCTTCAGAATACCAACATTTCTCTATTGTTGGCTCTATATTTGTCTCTATACAAACCGTAATGGCTCCTCGTTGGATGGCTGCTTTTCCATTTTCAACTTTCACTTGACAAGCAGGATGCAACACCAAAGTAGCATAACTATCACTTGTTGTCGCCATATCATCCTCAATAACCAATTTGTCTGCCTTATTAAAGCAGAAAGAGCGACTATGCTTATTACCATTCTGCCAAACGCATTCGGCAAGAAGGAAATCCTGATTTTCCGTCAAATCAGACTTCAAAAGTTTAGTATCAGCCTTCTTTCCCCAAAGGAAAGCCCCCATCATCTGACTTTGTTCCTGATTCATAGACCAAACTGTATTATGATTACATGAACGTCGGTATTCATCTCTTTTCTGAATATTGCAATGATAGATATATGTTCCAGGATCTCCTAAGATGCAATTGCCATCTACATAGAGTTGAAAACTCAATGCATCAGCATGTCCATGGGCAGCAATACTACCAAAACCTAAAGGTGCATGATCAATACCAATTACCACTTTACCATTCTTACTTCTCAGGAAAGTATAACCACCTTCCTCAAAAGTCCTACTTTGTGAAGGCTTCCATAAAGGCAATTGCTTTAAGGTTTCGATTTCTGTCTCAGAATAGAGCCAAGATATTGTCTCGGACAAATGTTCAAAGTTTTCATATCTTTTCCCCAATAGCAAAGAACAAAGTTGAAGAAGATAACGGTAATGGCAGATTTCTCCACCTTCCAAATCTAATATCTTACCCTCATCGTTATCACCAAATTCGCAAGCCTTAGTCTCATTCACCATAGAACAAGCAACAAACTCACATTGTTTTTCCATCAACCTCTTCCAAGACTCAGGAATCTTCATACCATAACATTTCATCAGGTGCATCACCAAAGCGTATGCCTCCATCCCGAAGGTTTGATAATGCAAAGCCATCTCCATATTCACACCATCCTTATAATTCTGCTTCATCAATTCTTCATCGAGGATGCGGATGGCTAACTGCGTCCATACCTCATTGCCAAAAGCAAAACCGGCATAGGCGATGGCTGTAGCTTCAACCAGCAAATGATTATTGGCCGAAGAGTATCTGGAATAATGCTGTGCGATATAAGAAGCCATATTCTTGATGCCATTCTCCATATCCATGATCAAGGCACCATTAGGCGTATATCCTTTCTTGCGAAGAAAAGCCAAAGCTACAGTCCATTGGATACAACGTATGGCAACCTCCATCACACTAGTCCAAGAAATACCATGGAGAAAAGGATTTTTTTTGTTCCAATCCAAGTACAACCCTTCTAGCTCTTTTGCATATTTTTCCTCTCCTGTAGCATAATAAGCCTTAGCTAACAAGGCAAACTGGAAGTGCCTATTCAATTCCCAATTCGTTCTTGCATCACCTATTTCGTCTTTCTGTTTATAGCTTAAAGAATAGCTGAAATCCGTCCCCCATTCTTTATCTGTCTGGAATCCTGCACTCCATCTTTCCTTATATATATGATAATCATACCCACCAAGGATATGAATGTCTGTATTCAGATGGAAAGCAATATTCCTAAAATTCAGACCAACATGATCGGGATCAAATCTCAGAGATTGTAGCCGACTATCGAAAAGGTAAGCCGTTACGGCTACATCACGCTTACCAAAAAGCTTCTTTTCCTGCCCTTGCAGATGTTTTTGTTGAAGTCTCCAACCGACTTCCGGCAAATTCATTGCCCGAAGTCGATTGAAGTACCATTGTAATTTACTCATCAATGATTGTTAATCATTAATTACATTTTCATTTTCACTAATTAGAACTCAGTCTGTTTGAAGTTCATCTTGTGCTCTTCATTCTGAGCTTCATGATTCTGGTTGATGTCTCCCCAGGAGATACCCTCATACTTGCCATCATAGTTCACTTCTTTCCACTGGCGAACCAAGTCAATGACAATCTTGTTAGGATAATTCTTCAAAACATCCTCAAAGTCCTTTTCCTTATTAGTTACCACAAGCACATCGCTGTTCTTGCATACATCATCCAAGTCGGCAGTAACGAAATGCTGCAAGTGTGGAATCTTAGCCATGATAAAGTCCTTGTTGGTACCCGTCAACTCAGAAATCTTCACGTTACGGTCGTAAATTTTGATTGCAAAGCCCTTACCCAACAAACTTTCAACAACATCAACGATAGGAGAACAACGCAAGTCATCGGTACCAGCCTTGAAACTCAAGCCCAAGATACCAACCTTACGCTGACCTTGATTCATGATAAGTTGAACTGCACGTTTCTTCTGATTTTCATTACTTTGAAAGATACTCTCAATAACAGGAACATCCACATAGTTGTCATGTGCCAAGGTCTTCAAAGCCTTCATATCCTTAGGCAAGCAAGAGCCACCATAAGCGAAACCTGGCTTGAAATAGTAAGGAGAAATATTCAACTGCTTATCCTTGCAGAAGATTTCCATAACTTTATGAGAATCAACACCTACAGACTTACAGATATTACCAACCTCATTACCGAAGACAATCTTCAACGCATGATAAGTATTGTTGACATACTTCATCATTTCAGCCACCTTGATATCTGTGCAAATAAACTCTGCATTGATATGCTCATACATCTCACGGAATACCTTTTCTGCATACTCAGAATCAGTACCAATCAATGTCAATGGTGGATTAAAATAATCCTCAACAGATGTACCTTCACGAAGGAACTCTGGATTGCTAACAACATTGAAGTCTACACCACGCTTCAAGCCACTTTCCTGCTCAATAATCTCACCTACCTTCTTGTTGGTACCTGGAAGAACAGTTGAACGGATTGCAACGAGATGCATGTTTGCAGGCTTCTTATCACCAGCAAATTTCTCTTTCAATGCACGACCGATACGTCCTGCCACAGTGTAGATATAATTAAGGTTCAAATGACCTTCAGGACTGGAAGGAGTACCTACAACGATGAAAGATACTTCGGTTTCCATAATTGCCTCTGCAGCAACTGTAGTTGCAGACATCAGCCCCTTTTTGTGAGCTTCCTCACAAAGTTCAGCGATGCCTTCCTCAATGATAGTAGGCTTGCCCTCATTCATCAGGCGCACCTTATTTTCATTTACATCAACACCGATCACTTTGTGACCCAACTTTGCCAAACATGCCGCACCTACGCAACCTACGTAGCCGAGGCCAAAAATACTAATGTTCATAATTCTAAAAAATGTATTTATGAATTTATTTTCTTTAATTATACTTTTTGATAAAATGGGCTGGTACGCCAGCCCAAATTTCATTTGAAGGAATATCCTTAGTTACTATACTTCCTGCTCCTACAATAACATTATCTCCTATTGTTACAGACTTTGTTATAATAGTATTTGCACCTAAAAACACATTATTACCTATTTTAATTTTACCATATTCATAATCATGATATTTTCCTCTAGGCACAACATAATGTGTTAATAAAATACAGCGCATTGTTATAGCACAATAATCACCAATTTCTATATTCTCGGGATGCTCACTATCAAAAATTACTTGCTGTCCAACAAAAGACTTACCGCATTTCACCCCCCCAGCCCGTCCGAGAACGGCCGTTTTGGGGTGTATCATAGAGGGCAGA
>ENA-ORUI01003371-ORUI01003371.1-human-gut-metagenome-genome-assembly--contig:-NODE-3371-length-11616-cov-12.380503_pt1 | contig 11616 bp, 9 predicted proteins | sample MGYA00242078_ERZ509205 | MGnify/ENA primary metagenome ERZ509205 (study PRJEB26280, sample SAMEA2338828) | human gut metagenome | biome: human gut; feature: human-associated habitat; material: faeces... | reverse complement strand
AGCAGCACTTGAGGGTGCAGCCGGAGAAAAACACCGTGCCGCTGCCCCGGGTGCCACTGATGCAGGGCTCCTCCCAGAAGTGCAGGGCAGCGCGGGCCGCTTTCAGGGTGCGACCCGCCCCGCAGAAGCCCGTCTGCCCGGCGACCCGGTCGGCTTTGCACTGCCGGGGGCAGAGAGTGCAGGCTTCCGGCACGGCAACAGAAATGGTTTTGGGCATAATATCCAAGTCCTTTGCAAAAGATTTGACAGAATTACTCTTGTTTATTATACCATTTATGATATGGAATGTGGTATACTATGATAGAATATTATATATCATGCAAAAATACTACATATCAGACGGAGGATGTCATGCGCACCGAAAACGAGGAGATCCGGGATCATTTGAAATATCTCTCCCTGCTGGCACGGGATTACCCCTCGCAGGCGGCCGCTGCCAGTGAGATCATCAGCACCCAGGCCCTGCTCAAGCTGCCCAAGGGCACCGAACATTTTATGAGCGACCTGCACGGTGAAAACGAGGCTTTTGTCCACATCCTGAACTCGGCTTCGGGTGTCATCCGGGAAAAGGTGGACATCGTGCTGGGGGAGAGTGTGCCGGAACAGACCCGTGCCGAGCTGGCAACGCTCATCTATTATCCCAACGAGAAGCTGCCCCAGCTCAAAGCCGAGTGCGCGGATGAGGAAGCGCTTGACCATTGGTACACGGAGACCCTGCTTCAGCTCATTGATATCTGCCGGTTGGTGTCCTCCAAGCATACCCGGCAGCATGTGCGCTCCTGCCTGCCGTCCAGCTGCGGGTATATTCTGGATGAGCTGCTCCATGCCCACTTTGAGGACCACGACAAGGACCTTTATTATGGGCAGATCGTGGGCAGCATCATCGAAAATGGCCGCGCCGACCGGTTCATTGTCCGGCTGTGTGAGCTCATCAAGCGGCTGGCTGTGGACAAGCTGCACATCGTGGGTGACCTGTTTGACCGCGGCCCCCGGCCTGACATCATACTGGACCAGCTCATGCGCCACCACCATGTGGATATCCAGTGGGGCAACCATGACGTGGTCTGGATGGGTGCCGCCGCCGGAAGTCCCATCTGCGTCTGCACTGTGCTCAAAACGACACTGGCCTACCACAACCATGCCATGCTTGAGGACTGCTACGGCATCAACCTGCGGCATCTGCAGCGGATGGCCGAGCAGTTCTACGGAAATGACGACCTGACCCTCTGGATGCCCCACACCGACGCGGCGCGCGGCCCTTACACCGAGGGAATGCTCCACCGCTGTGCCGTGATGCACAAGGCCGTGACCATTCTGATGCTCAAGATGGAGTGCAAGGTCATCGACCGCAACCCGGATTTCAAGATGCAGGGTCGGGATTTCCTGCGGCACATCGATTGGGAAAAGGGAACAGTGACCCTGAACGGGCAGGCATACCCCCTGCGGGACACCAGCTTCCCCACCGTGGATCCGGCAGACCCCGCCGCCCTGAATGATGATGAGCGGCTGGTGCTCCGCAAGCTGGTGGAATCCTTCCGGCAGAGCGAGCGTTTGCAGCAGCATGTGGAATTTTTGTATGCCAAGGGCAGCGTTTACCACATCGAGAACGGCAACCTGCTCTACCACGGTGTGGTGCCCATGACCAGGACCGGCAGCTTTGCCGTGGAGCGGTTCGAGGGACACAACTACTCGGGCCGCGGCTTGATGGACTACTGTGACGAGCGGGCACGCCGCGGTTACTTTGCCCCTGAGAGCAGCGCGGCCCGGCGGAGCGGTCAGGACTTTTTGTGGTATCTGTGGTGCGGCAAGCTGTCGCCGTTGTTCGGCCGCAGCGCCATGACCACCTTTGAGCGGCTGTATATTGCCGACCCCGCCACCCATGAGGAAGTCAAGGACCCCTATTATACATGGTACAATGAAGAGGCCGCCTGCCGCCGCATCCTGGCGGAATTCGGTCTGCCCGGCACCAGCCACATCGTCAACGGCCATGTGCCGGTGCGGGAGAAGAGCGGCGAGAGCCCCATCAAGGGCGGGGGCCGTCTGGTCGTCATTGACGGCGGGTTCTGCCGCGCCTACCATGAAAAGACCGGCATTGCAGGGTACACGCTGGTGTACTCCAGCCGCACCATGTCCCTGCGGACCCATCAGCCCTTTGTCAGTGCTGAAAAGGCCGTGAACGAAAACATCGACATCGTGTCGCAGAAGAATATACTGGAAACGGAGAACCACCGCATTCTGGTGGAAGAGACGGACGAGGGCGAGAACCTGCGGGAGCGGGTGCACGACCTGAAACAGCTGGTCAAGGCCTATCAACTGGGCTGGATCAAGGAGACCTGCAGCGAGGATTGCGTCTGGTAAGGGGCGCTGATTGTAAAATTTTTGAAATAAGAAACAAAAATGTCGAATATCTCCGCAGATTCTGGGCAAAACAGAAAATAATCGGGCAGGGGAAAAGGGGGCTTTGCTTTTTGCCCGAAGTTGTGTATAATAAGATAGTTGTATCGTGAGGGTGTGTGCCCAGCGGTGCGCGGAGAGATCAAGCAAGAACCCTGAGTGGCCCTGCCGCTGGCGGGCCTGCGACAAGGAGATTATAAAATTGGAAAAGTTTGTTATTACGGGCGGCAAGCCCCTGCATGGCGAAGTTACCATTTCCGGTGCAAAAAATGCGGCTGTGGGCATTCTGCCTGCCACCATTCTGGCGGCAGATGTCTGTGTGATCGAAAACCTGCCGGACATCAGTGATGTGGCAGTCAGCCTGAAGATCCTGAGCACCCTGGGTGCCAGCATCAAGATGCTGAACCGCAATACCTACGAGATCGACACCACCCACCTGAACAGCACCAACGTCCCGGACGATCTGTCCCGCCAGATGCGTGCCAGCTACTACTTCCTGGGTGCGCTGCTCTCCCGCTTTGGCAAGGCACAGGTGGCCATGCCCGGCGGCTGCAATCTGGGCCCCCGCCCCATCGACCAGCACCTGAAGGTGTTCAGCGCACTGGGCGCAGAGGACAGCGTGGATTACGGTATGATCACCGTGCGCACCAAGCAGGAGCTGACCGGTGCCCATATCTTCTTTGATAAGGTCAGCGTGGGCGCTACCATGAACGGTATGCTCTCTGCGGTCATGGCCAAGGGCCAGACCATTCTGGAAAACTGCGCCAAGGAGCCCCATGTGGTGGACTTGGCAAACTTTTTGAATATGTGCGGCGCAGATGTGCGCGGTGCCGGTACCGATGTCATCAAGGTGCGCGGCGTGGAAAAGATGCACGGCTGCACTTACAGCATCATCCCGGATCAGATCGAAGCCGGCAGCTACATGGTGGCTGCCGCTGCCACCGGCGGCAATGTGCTCATCAAGAACGTCACTCCCAAGCACCTGGAGCCCATCACGGCCAAGCTGCGCCGTGCAGGGATCACTGTGGAAGAATTTGACGATGCAGTGCGGGTATCCCGCACTGGCGATATTCTGCCGCTGAAGATCAACACCATGCCGCACCCCGGCTTCCCCACCGATATGCAGCCCCTGATGGGCGTGCTGCTGAGCGTGGCTAAGGGCACCAGCACCATCACCGAGAGCGTGTGGGATAATCGTTTCCGCTATGTGGACGAGCTGCGCAAGATGGGTGCCAGCGTACAGGTGGACGGTCAGGTAGCTGTGTTTGAGGGCGTGGAAAAGCTCAGCCCCGCACCGCTGCGCGCTTCCGACCTGCGTGCCGGTGCCGCTATGGTAGTGGCTGCTCTGATGGCCGATGGCACCAGCGAGATCGAGGAGATCGGTCATATCGAGCGCGGCTACGAGAATATCGTGGAAAAGCTGCGCGGTCTGGGTGCTGAGATCAGCAAAGTGGAGCGGACGCCCGCCGCACTGGAACAGGCCCTGTAACACAAACAACAAAACAAACAGCCTGCCGTAAGTTCTGTGCGGCGGGCTGTTTTCAGGTGGTAACATAAGAGGTTTTCATGGCAGAGTTCATTTCATTGTATTCCGGTTCTTCCGGTAACAGCAGCGTGGTGCGCTGCGGTGCGCAGTACCTTATCGTGGATATGGGCAAGGGGGTACGCACCACCACAGCAGCGCTCAAATCGCTGGGGCTAGCCGTCAGCGATTGCGCGGGCATCCTTGTCACCCACGAGCACAGCGACCACGTCAAGGGGCTTTCCACTTTCCTCAAAAAGAACCCGTTGCCGGTGTACGGTGCAGCGGCTACGCTGGATTTTCTGGATGCCAACGATATCGTGCCCGCCAACTGCGAACTGAACGCGCTGGAGGGCAGGGAAGAGGACATCGGCTGCTTCGGGGTACAGTCCTTCCCCACCAGCCACGATGTGCCCTGCGTAGGCTACCGCATCCATACCCCGGACGATAAGACCATGACCATCGCCACCGACCTTGGCACCCTGACCCCGCCGGTGCACGAGGCACTTTCTGGCTGCGACCTTGTGGCGCTGGAAAGCAACTACGACCTGCACATGCTGCGCAGCGGGCCCTACCCCTATTATCTGCGCGCCCGCATCGAGAGCGTGCGGGGGCACCTTTCCAACGATGAATGCTCCGCAAAGCTTTTGGAGCTGATCCAGAGCGGCTGCAAAAAGTTCGCCCTGTGCCATCTCTCGCAGGAGAATAACACGCCCAGCCTTGCCCTGCAGACCGTGTTCACCACCTTGGGTGCAACCGGTGTTGTGCCGGAAAAAGACTGCATCGTGCAGGCACAGCGCCGCAACGAGGTAAGCCCTGCATTAGAGTTCTGATTTGTCACAAAATAAAGCCATCTGCAACAGCTGATTCCAAGGGTTTCGCCCCCGGTCATGCTGCGGCAGATGGCTTTTTCTTTGCGCGGTGCTGCGCATTTATTTTGCAATGGTTTCTCTCAAGAGATGTACAGCTCCGACAGGAATAAAACGACTTATTCTGCGGCCTTCTGCACCCGGATATCACTGCCTAAAAACTGGATCTGTACAAAGGCTGCAAGGCGGCTGGAGATCTTCTCTGTATACAGCTTTTCCAGCAGCGCACCGTCCGTGATGTTGGTGGTGACGATGGTGGGTAGCTTTGCGCCCAAGCGGTTATTCAGCAGGCTGTACAGATTCGTCAGGAAGAAGCTGGAGTTGAACTCGGTGCCCAGATCATCAAGGATCAGCAGATCGGCGTTGCAGGCAGTCTGGAACAAAGTCTCCTCCTCGCCGCTGGGGTCTGTGCCAAAATGCAGCGCTTCCAGCTTGCCGAAAAAGTCTGGGCAGGAGACATAGATCACATCATAGTTCTGCCGCAGCACCTCCCCGGCAATGGCAAGGGCGGCATGGGTCTTGCCCAGACCTGCGTTGCCCACCAGCAGCAGGCTTTCGCGGGTGGCAGGGGAAAAATCCGCAGCGTAATCCAGCAGGTCGGCCAGAACCTCGGCCATGTAGCTGCGCACGCTCTCGCCCAGCGTCTTGTCCACCGTGTTGGGGTAGTAGTCCAGCTGCATGGTATCAAAGCTGGAGATGGACAGGCTGGACAGCTCCTCGATCTCCTTGCGGCGCAGCTGCTGCATCACCCGGCGTACACAGTCGCAGGTATGGCCGTTCACCGCGCCGGTGTCCTCGCACCGCTTGCAGGTGAACTTTGGCTCCAGCGCATCCGCAGGACGTCCGCTCTCAGCCAGCAGCGCGGCCAGCTTCTGCTTTGCCGCCGCAAGCGCAGCGGCAGCTTCGGTGCGGTCTTTGCCGGAGGCTCCGGCAATGGCACAGCGGATGCCTCGCACCCGCACCTCTTCCTCGGCGTGACGCAGCCCGGGAATCGTGGCTTCGGCTTCAGCCTGTGCATCCTGCGCCAAAGCGCGGGCGGTCTGCCGCCGCATGGCTACGGTGCGCAATGCCTGCTGATATAATTCGTTTTTGGTACGCATATAGGCTCCTTACTCCGGCTTCTTGATCAGGGGACGGCGGCGGGTGGCGTTTTTCAGGATATCGTTTCCGCTGGGCGTGTCGCGGTCCACCCGGATATTCCGGCTTGCACCGGCTGCGGCCACCGGGCCGCGCACATCATGGATGTTGCGCAGACCCTTGGCGTTCCATGTTTTCAGGATGCTGTTCCAGTACCACAGATCCCGCTTGGGGCCGGCCTGTACGGCGGCTTCCTGCACCATGGCGTCATCATAGCCGTACACCTCGTACCAGCGTGCAATGGCCTTGCGCCCGCCCAGCGTCAGCTCCTCGGGGGTGATCTGCAGCAGACTGCTGACGTATTCCTCGCGGCTCTGGCGTAGCGCCAGCAGCTTTAAGTGGGCATCGGCCTGCTCGCCGGTCTCCACGCCCTCGGCGCGCCAGACCTTCAGCTCGTGGGTTACGGCAGCCATGGTGCGCTTGCCCCGGCTGGCCACATAGGCCACACAGAGCATCACAGTCTCGGGTGCAAAGCCTTCCTGCACATACAGGTTCACCAGTTTTTCCATCTCGGTATGGGTCAGCGGACGGGCAAAGCTGGTCTGTGCGCAGTCGATCAGGCTGGAGATCATAGGATCGGTGCGGCTGGCGGCGGCGATCTCCGCCCAGCGCATAGGGGCAGGGGCGCTGGGCTCTGCGCCCGGCGCGGCGTTCTCCTCGTAGCGCTCCAAAAGCCCCGCACCCGCCCAGAACGCCAGCGCACTCTCGGCGCTGATGCGGCTGCGCAGCTTGAGGTCGGCGCAGAGCTTGTCCGGGTCGGTCACACCGGTGGCCAGCACATACAGCGCCACCCGCACATTGTATTCTTCGGCAATGCCCAGCTTGGAGAACACCAGCTGCGGCACGGCGATGGTATCGCCCTTCAGTTCTTTCAAACGGTAGATCATGATTTCCTCGTTCGGTTTATTCGTTGGCAGTATCCGGCTCGGCGGGCGGCTCCCAGGGGTCGCAGTCCATCATGTCCGGGCAGTTGTTCCAGCGCTCTGGTTCGGCATCGTAGGCGTCTTTCAGATACTGCGCGGCGGCGGCACGTCCCTCGTCGGTCAGCGGAAACACCTCCCGGCGGCGCAGGGCGGGGTCGGTCTTGTCGATCGTCCAAGGCGCGGGCCAGTAATCCACCGTGAGAATTTTCTCCTCCTTGGTGGCATCCGCGCCGCCGTCCGGGTCCGGCACGGTGCGCTTGCCGGGGATCATCCGGTATCGCAGGCCGTATTCGTTGCCGCTGTAGGAATTTTTGCATTTGAAGTAATGCAGCAGGGGAACAAAGATCATGGCAGAGTCCTTTCGTATTTTGCAGGGAGCGGCTGTAAGCAAAAACGGCAAACCGATATTCCACGGTTTGCCGTTTGTTTTTGGAGCAGGGTACGGGACCCGAACCCGCCGCCTGCTGCTTGGGAAGCAGCCGCTCTACCGGATGAGCTAACCCTGCAAGTTGCTCATTTATTGTAGCAAAGAGGGACGGGATTGTCAAGGGCCGGAGAATGTCAGTTTTTCTGGGCATCGGTCAGGTCCAGCACCGGCGTGAAGGGGTCGAACACAAGGCCGGTGATGCCGTCCGCCACCAGCAGACGCCTGTTCTGGCCCAGCAGCGGCACCACGGCGCAGCCTTCCAGCAGCTGGCGCTCACAATCGGCCAGCAGGGCACAGCGGGCGCTGCCGGTCTGCTGGGCACTCTCGGCCAGACGCTGAGAATAGATGGGGTCGGACCAGCCGGTCAGGCCGCCGCCCTCGGCCGTGAACTGCTGCAGCATCTGGTATACGCTGCCGCCTTCGGCGCGGATGGGAGCCAGCGCAATGGTGTAGCTGCCCGCTGCAAGGCGTTTGTCGAACTCCTCCTGCGGAACCTCTTCCACTGAGAAGAAAAGGGAGCAGTCCTTCTGCCATGCGCCGTTGATCTGCTCGGCCAGTTCGGTCAGGCCGGCTTCCTTCGGCAGCAGGATGGTCACGCCGGAAAAATCCGAGCTGGCCATGCCCTGCCGTGCATTCAGGTACAATGTACGGGGGTCGGTGATGGTGGGCAGCGGGTTCCTGGCAGACTTGCGGTAATCGATGCCGTCCACGGAAAGGCCGGTGGGCACAAGACCCTCGGCAGCGGTGTACAGACCGGAAGAGGGCACATCCACATTCTCCCGGGCGATGCCGGCAAGCGCCTGCCGCAGTTCCTGATTGGCAAACACAGGATCTTCGGCGCTGTTGAACAGCAGTGCCCAGGTGGTGTCCGAATAGTTCACCGCCCGCAGGCTGGTCTCCTCGTCGGTATCGTCCAGCGCGGCAGAGCATTTTTCGTCCGCGATGAGCTGGGCGGCGCTTTTGCCGGAATTGCTGGTGTTCTGCACCAGACGCAGGCTGCCGATCATGGGGGAGGAGACATCCCGGTGCAGGAACAGGCCGCTGGCCGTCCAGTTGTAAAGATAGAAGCTGCCGCTGGAAAGGGTGGTCTTGGCGGTCAGGCCGTAGGTGCCGCGGGTGCTCTCAAAAAATGCTTCATCGCAGGGCATGGCACCGGGCAGGGTGAGCTTGGCAAGGAAGTTGTCGTCCTTTTCACTCAGGCGGAACACCAGCGTCAGCGGGCCGGCGGCCGAAACGCCCAGCGTGCTGGCATCGGCTGTGCCAGCCAGCACGGCAGCACTGTTCTCAAGGGCGGCAAACTCCACGGCATAAGGGGAATTTGTCTGCGGCTGGAATATGCGCCGGAATGCAAACACAAAGTCCTCGGCAGTGATGGTGTGATCCGTGGAAGCGCCCTTGACGGCCTTGTAGGTCAGGCCGTCCTTGATCTGGAAGGTGTAGGTCCTGCCATCGGAGGAGATCGTCCAGCTCTCGGACAGATCGGGCACGATCTCGCCATCCGCTTTTTTGCGGACAAGCCCGCTGTAAAGGTTCTCGCAGGCGATCACGTCCGGGGCAGCAGAAGCCACCTGCGGGTCGAGGTTTGCGGGAATGGTATCCACGAACCATGTAAAGCTTGGCGCACTGGAACTGCTGCCGCAGCCGGTGAGCGCAAGCAGGAACGCAGCAGCAAGCAATGCTGCGGTAATACGGAAGAACTGTTTCAAGGGGATGACCTCATTCTATGGTATTTGCGAAAAAAGGCTTTTTGTATACAAAAAGCACTCTGCTTCGACAAGTGTAGCAGAAACAGCGGCAAAATACAATTGCAGAATTGTGAATTTACCTTGCTTTTTGGGGCAAAAAGGGCGTTTTTCCGTTGCCAATTGCGGCTAAATGGACTATAATGGTACAGCGAAACATCTCTGCACCTATTTTGAGGTGCGTTCTGAATACGATATTATGGAGGAGGAACTGTTTTTATGCAGAAGGATCAGCAGAAACTGATTGAACTCATCAAAGGCAAAAAAGTGGCCTTCATTGGTGCCGGTGTCAGCCACAAGACCCTCATCAAGGAGTTTGTGGAGCTGGGCGCTCATGTGACTTTATGCGACCAGAAAAAGAGCGTGGAGGACTTTGGCGATTACGCCGCCACCATCCGGGAATTGGGCATCGACCTGAGCCTTGGCGAAAACTATCTGGACGGCTTCAAGGGACAGGACATCATCATGCGCACCCCGGGCTTTGTGGGCTATTTTGAAAAGCCTCTGCAGGATGCCATGGCTGCTGGTACTATGGTCACCAGCGAGGTGGAACTGTTCTTCGACTTCTGTCCCTGCGAGATCGTGGCCGTGACCGGCTCGGACGGCAAAACCACCACCACCACCCTTATCTCCAAGTTCTACGAGGCTGCAGGCCGCAAGGTGCACTTGGGCGGCAACATCGGCGCAGCCTTGCTGCCCATGCTGCCGGAGGTATCCCCGGAGGATGTGGCTGTGGTGGAGCTTTCCAGCTTCCAGCTGATCAGCATGCACGCCAGCCCCAACATCGCCGTGGTCACCAATGTGACCCCGAACCATCTGGATCACCACAAAGATATGCAGGAATACATCGATGCAAAACGCAATATCCTGCTGTACCAGAAGCAGCCCTGCCGCGCCGTGCTGGGCTATGAGAACGAGATCAGCCGCTCCATGCAGGCAGACTGCAAGGGCAAGCAGGTGTGGTTCACCCGCCTGCACGATACCGACAACGGTGCCTTCCTGCGCAAGGATGGCATGCTCTGCATGGCAGAGGATGGTGTTGTGACCCCCTTCCTTGCCCAGAAGGATGTCAAGCTGCGCGGCCTGCACAACATCGAGAATCTGCTGGCTGCTGCCGCTGCCGTGTGGGGCGAGGTGCCCGTAGAAGCTATCCGTCAGGTGGGCAGCACCTTTACCGGCGTGGAGCACCGCATCGAGCCGGTGCGTACTCTGGACGGCGTGCTGTACTATAACGATTCCATCGGCACCAGCCCCACCCGCACCATTGCCGGTTTGCGCAGCTTTGACCAGAAGGTCATCCTCATCGCGGGCGGCTACGATAAGCACATCCCCTACGAGCCGCTGGCACCGGAGATCATCGCCCACGTCAAGGATCTGGTGCTGATGGGCGCTACCGGCCCCCGCATCGAGCAGGCTGTACGGGAGTGCTCCGGCTTTGACGAGGCCGCTCTGCCCATTCAGCATGCAGATAATATGCAGCACGCCGTAGAGCTGGCACGTGCCGCCGCAAAGCCCGGCGATATCATCATCCTGTCTCCGGCAAGTGCTTCTTTTGACCTGTACCCCAACTTTGAGGTGCGCGGCCGCGAGTTCAAAAAGATCGTCAACGCGCTCAAGTGATCGCACAGGTAAAGGATGCAAAGCGCCGTACCCGGTTCGCGAATGCCTGCCGGGGTCTGCCGGTGCTGGACGCTCTGCTGCCGCTGGACTGCGCGCTCTTTCGCAAAAGTCAGCCGTGGCGGTTCTACGCGGGCCCCACGCTGGCACTGGAACTTTCCGGCAGCACGGCATGGCTGGCCGGGCACGCAAACCCCGCAGAACTGGCAGGCTTTTTGTCCTTCTGCGGGTGCGAGAGCGCCATTCTGAACGATGCCACCTGCCCGCCGCCGGACGGCTGGCACAAGGCGGAAACGCTGACCGTGTTCGGTCTGCCGCAGGGTAAGCCGCTGCCCCTGCCCGCCGTGGACGAGGCTTTGTGGGCGCAGCTGTCCCTCTGCCGGGAAGCACCCGCCGCCCGGGTGGCAGAAGCACTTTATCCCGCAGACCTCACCCGGCAGGCAGACGTTTATTCAGAGCTGTGTACAAAGCGCAGCCGGGGCAGGGCAGCGGCATGGACATTGGAGCAGGGGCGTACAGTCGTCTGCACCGTGGGTGCTTATGCCCTGTGCAACGGGCAAGCCTACATGGCCTGCGGGCAGACCGCTGAGCCGTTGCGGGGCAAGGGCATCGGCGGGCGGCTCATTGTGGAAATGGCAAACAGCCTTGACGCCGAGGGTCTGCGCCCGGTGTTCCTCTGTGCACCGGAGCGGGTGCGGTTTTATACCCGCCTTGGCTTTGCAAAACAGGCAGAGTACGCCCGCTATGTGCCCGAGAAATGCGAAAGCTTCTTGCACAAAGAACCCAATAATAACAGGAAGGAACTATCACGTTATAATGTCGATTCTGAACCACTTTTTTGATTATAAGCCCGAGGTTCTGGCGTTGGACGAAAAGGCCATGGAGCTGTGCCAGCCCTACTTCCGCCAGATGGAGGAAATCCGAGATTTTAACCAGCTGAAAATGCTCAAGGCCTTTGCCGATACCCAGATGTCCTCCACCGATA
>ENA-ORUI01003365-ORUI01003365.1-human-gut-metagenome-genome-assembly--contig:-NODE-3365-length-11638-cov-2.938444_pt1 | contig 11638 bp, 5 predicted proteins | sample MGYA00242078_ERZ509205 | MGnify/ENA primary metagenome ERZ509205 (study PRJEB26280, sample SAMEA2338828) | human gut metagenome | biome: human gut; feature: human-associated habitat; material: faeces... | reverse complement strand
TAAAATGCACACACATGACGGCTGTTAGTCTCCATAAACAGCCGGATGCACAGCTTGAAGCATACCGTACAATTATCCGCCAGTCTGATATGGTGCTGGCTGTTTATGACCCGGCTTCCGCGCGCGGGGATGATGCAGATAAGGCGATTGCCTATGCGCGGGAGCTTGGCAAACCGATACTGACGATCCATCCGGACACACTGAAAATTGAATACGCCTGCATCGAAGTTTGATATGTCGAGGTGTTGAGCCAATAATGCAAAAGCAAAAGGACTCTTGTTTTGGCACTTTGGTCACAACAAGAGTTCTTCTGAAATATTCTATTGCCAAACGAGTTTGCAAAAGGATGTACTTTCAACCGTCGCAATCATTAAGAGGCTCACTCAGCAGACAAGCTGTCTTGCTGCTCGAGCAGTATGTCAATCATCTTAGAGGCAACATTCAACGTAGATGGACTGCATTTGGCCAGCTTTTTTGATATTTCCCTATTGATGATCGTCTCAGCACAAGCATAGGGCGTATCGAGCAGAAAATACTCTATGCTTTCTTCCAGAGCATAGGACAGCTTTAGGAGCATTGAGAGTGAAACCTTACATTGTGCTGTTTCTATCAACTTTTAATTGTCAGAAGACTTAATTTCCACAACAATAGCAAAACAGGGATTCAGCCTTTAGGTTGAGTCGCTGTTTCTATATGACTTAAATAGTTATTAGAACAATCTACTAGCGCGCTAAGCTCGGCTTGCGTCATGTTTTTTGATTGTCGAAGACTACGAATTCGTTGTCCAATTTTTGCGTAGTCAACTTCCTTCGGAATCATTCTCGTCACCGCCATTCACGATTATTTTACCTGATGACGTTTTTTAATAAACAAACTAAAGCGGCATATTGCAGTAATAATTAAAATTATGTATAATAAAACTGCAAGCTGCCGCGCTGATTGTATTACACAGCAATTATCACATCAATACAATCTGTGAATCGAGCAAATAAGCTGTGCATATGGTCAGCAAAGAGGAAACGTGCTTTGAGCTTCTCTTTGAGCGCACTTAAAATATTCGCATTTTTATGAAGTTATCTCCACAGTGAAGTGCATTGAAATAATCAATATTGCAGATAAAAATTTTGAAAGGTAGAGGTAGCAGATAAAAAACAGCCATTGGCAGGATTTTCTTTCATAATGGAAGGTGCTGTGAAAACAGACGACTTGATTTATGGAGGAATACTACATGAAACTATCAATGCAATACGGCTACATTAGGGTGTCATCTAAGGAGCAAAACGAGGAACGGCAATATATCGCCATGCGCGAATTTGGAATTCAAAATGAGAATATTATCTTAGACAAACAATCTGGGAAAAATTTTGAGCGTCCCGGCTATATACAACTCACAGGTAAGCTAAAGCCGGGCGACACTCTTGTAATTAAGAGCATCGACCGGCTTGGGCGTAATTATGATGAGATTCTGGAACAATGGCGGTATCTTACAAAAGAACGACAAGTCGCCATTGTTGTTTTGGATATGCCCCTTCTTGATACGCGGCAAGGACGCGACTTGACTGGGGTGTTAATTGCTGACATTGTCCTGCAGCTTCTTAGCTATGTCGCAGAAACAGAGCGGACTTTTATCCATCAGCGTCAGGCTGAAGGGATTGCTGCGGCCAAAGCGCGGGGGGTGCGTTTCGGCCGCGAGCCAAAAGAAAGAACAGCAGAGTTTTATGAATTGAAGGCCGCATGGGAACGTGGAGAAGTGTCTGCGAGAGCTGCATCTCAGAAACTCGGAATCGCCCATGGCACATTCAAATTATGGGCAACAAGCTAAAACTCCACTTTTTACAAAAAAGTACACTTTATCTGCCGCTTGTGAAAGAAGCCTTGCCATCTTAGATTCACAGAAAAAACAACAGATTTCTCACTTTTTTATTGTACAACAGTTGCCAAAGGATTGCAATGGTGAGGCGGTGGATAAAGTGTACTTTAACTGCCACTCGTTGCTCTCAAAAAAACAGACAATGAGTGGTCAGCAAATGTGCGTATTTTATTTTGACATTTGTGTAATGAACGTTCCATCCACAAATGTTAAGAAGGAGTCGCTGTCCAATGGAACAGGCATCCGAACACAAATTTGATCGAAATTAAAATAAGGCATACCGGAAGGCACAGAATAAGACACAGGAAGAGCTTGCGGCGGCCTTGGAGTGCGATCAGAAATATGTTTCCCGGATCGAAAACGGACAGGCAAAACCGAACCTCGCGATCTGTCTGCGCCTTGCCAACTTCTTTCATGTATCTCTGGAGTTTTTGCTGGAGGGCGCATGTGAAGTGCAGTGTTCGCCAAAGGATCGGGAACGTCTCTGCAATCGTAAGATGTTAGAGGAAATTGGAAAAGTAATTACGTCTTATATGGGCTGAACCGCAGAGCAGCATGCCTGCGGACAGATGGGAGGAAGTCATGAGAGTCAGGAGAATTGGAGCCCTATGCGTCACGCTCTGCCTGCTGCTGGCAATGATACCATTGGTATCGGCGGCAGGGGCAAGCATTGTCGTGCAGGCACCGGACAAGCTGCCGGATGTCGGAGAAAGCTTCATGGTCACCGTGTCGCTGAACGGAAACCCCGGTATTGGAGCGACGCAGGTGCGGCTAAACTACGATGACACGGTACTCGAATGCACCGAGGTCAAAAATGGAGTGCTGGTCGAGGGCATGATGACTGTGAGCAATCCGCATGGCACCCGCGATGGCAGTGCCGCACTTCTCGCAGCAGCGAGCACCACGACTGTGACCAAAGACGGCACACTCGCCGTGTTCACGTTCAAGGTCAAGGCCAGCGGCGACGCGAAGCTGTCGATCTCGCAGACAACGATTGCAGACGGCAATGGAACCGATATCCCATTTACATACGCGCTGCCTGCGCTTGTAACAGAGAATAAAACGGAGTCGTCCGCACCCGGATCTAGCGCGCCGGAACAGAAGCCCACGGAGGACGAACCGCAGCAGACGGCAGGAACGTTCCGCGATGTACCCTCCGGCCATTGGGCGTTTGCGTCGGTGGAGCGTGCAGCGAAGCTCGGGCTTGTAACGGGCTTTTCGGACGGGAGCTTCCACCCGGACGCGCCGGTCACGCGGGCGCAGTTCGTGCTGATGCTCTGGCGGATGGCCGGGAAACCGGCAGCTGCGCAGAAAGCCGAGTTCACGGATACAGCGAACGGCGGCTGGTATCAGCAGGCGCTCGACTGGGCGGTTGAGACCGGCTGCGTCAACGGCATTTCGGCCACACAGTTTGGCCCGGATGCCCCGATCACCCGCCAACAGACCACGGCGATCCTCTTCCGCTATTCCGGCGGACAGGTTGGCGCGGAAGCAATGCTGACCGGGGTTTATGCGCAGAGCTTCACCGACAGCGGCAAGATTGCTTCGTGGGCAACGGACGCCGTCTGGTGGGCCGTGTATCACGGGCTGGTATCCGGCACAGGAAACAACCAGATTGCACCGGAAGCCAACGCGTCCCGCGCGCAGATCGCGGCGATTTTGCTTCGGTATATGGATCAGTTTATGACAGAAACGGAGGCGGCAGCATGAAACGAAAACTTCCCGCGCTCCTGCTTGCGGCGCTTCTGCTGGTCTCACTCAGCATGACAGCGCTGGCGGCAGACACACCGACTTATGGCGCGTATAACGTCAAAGCCGAAAGCGGCTATACGCTGATGCCGGACGGAACTGCAGACAGTGGATTTTATGCGAATGCAAGCGCTTTCACACTGAGCTGCCCGGCAGGCACGAGCGGTGAGCAGACGCTGGTGCTGCTCCTTATGGGCGATAGCCGCGTGCCGACGGCGGAGAATCTACAATACATCGACCAGCAGGCCAGCGACGGCAGCATCAGCTTCACGCTGAAGCCCAAAGAGCTGACCGCCGGTATGAGCTATAGCGTCTACCTCAGTACAACGAGCAGGGCCGTCACAAGGGTCGCGTCGTTCCAGTATGGCGAGAAACCGGCGTATACGCTGGGGGATGTCAATGGTGATGGATATATTGATTCTCGTGATGCACTGCTGGTGTTGCAGCATGCGGCAAGACTGGATGGCAGCGAGCTTTCAGGAAGCAATTTCTCAGCGGCAGACGTAAATAAGGACTCTGTTGTAGATTCCCGCGACGCCTTGCTGATTTTGAAATATGCGGCACGACTGATCGATGAATTTTGAGGGACAGGTGAACGAATATGAGGATGAAATGGAAACGAGCGCTTGCGTTGCTGCTTGCTATTGCGACGTTAACCAGCCTGTGCAGCATGACCGCACTTGCTGGAGAGGTTGTTAAAGGCAACAACGGAAAAGAAATCTATTTGAGTTGGACATATTATGCAGATGATGACTTTACACAAAAAGTAGCAAGTCTTAATGCGGAACAAACTTACTACGCAAGACTGGATTATTACAATAATCCGACAGATAGCGTTGCAAACTCAATTTGCGCGTACTCCCTGCATAGTGCGGTTGATTCCACGAAGATTACAACTTCTATCGACGGTGTGTATGATGGCGATTATGTGTCAAATACATACAATGTAGATAAGAACGAGATTATTCTTCAGTGGGCCAGTCAAAATGGCATCATAGATAAGAAAAAAGTGCTTCAGCCCAACGGCATGCTGGCGTATGTAGAATTTAAGACGCTTGCAGCAGTCAATGAAACCGAACTGCTTGATTTAATTCATCTGAGTGCAAGCAGTATTACTGGTGTGCCTACGAATATGAGTGCCGGTGATTCGTCCCTGTTTACGATTGTTGAGACACCGGCCTTTACGGCTTTTGCAAAAGCGGACGTAACCTTCTACACTTCTGACACCGAAACCGACGTAGCCAAGAAGCTGACCGGCACGTTCATCGATGCAAACGGCACATCTACGGTAGTAGACGTGGTCTCTGTGACTTTTAAGGATGCACTCACTGCAGGCGACAATGTGGTAACGGCTTCGTATGTGGATAATGACGGCATCACCTACACCTGTGATGTTGCGATCAATGTTACGGCAGATGCGCTGACGAAAATCGAAGTTAAAACGCAGCCGCAGCTGAAATATGCCAGCGGAGAAGCGCTGGATCTGACCGGCATGGTCGTCACGGCCACCTATGCCAGCACCAGGACCAAAGAACTGACAAAAACCGAATACACGACCAGCCCGGAAGAAGGTACAGTTCTGAAGATGGCTGACAGCGGCAACGCCGTTACTATCACCGCAGACGGCCAAACGGCTGAAACGAGCGCGCTGACAGTTACACCGAAGAGCGTGACGATCCCGGTCGCTGCCGGAAGCTATACCTATAACGGCGCAAAGCAGGAGTTCGGTTTTGCAGAAGGCACAGATGCTGACAGCAGCTACTATACGCTGTCTCCTGCAGCCGAGGGCAAGAAGGCCAGAACCTATACCGTGACGGCTTCTCTGAACGACAAAACAGAAACTGCATGGGTCGGTGGATCGACCGAGGATATTTCCCTGACTTGGGCAATCAATCCGAAGGCAATCGAACCCACCATTGCCGACATTTCTGATCAGCAGTACACCGGCGAGCAGATCACGCCGGAAATCACTGTTACAGATGGAGAGACACCGCTGACAAAGGACGACTACACCGTTTCCTACGGTGACAACATCAACGTCGGCAAGAACAGCGGTTCCGTTACGATCACGGCCGTGAGCGGCGGCAACTATACCTTTGATTCTGTCACGAAGGAGTTCGATATTGTCGCGCAGGCGGGCAGCATTTCCGTTACTGCCAAGGACGCAGAGTACACCGGCAACGCCTATGCGGAAAGCAATATCGAAGTTGCTAAAAACAATGAAACGGCCAGCGTGACCTTTACTTATTACACCGATGCAGACGCCACCAAACTGACCACGACGGATAGCGGGGCGGCCAGCGACGGTGCAGCGCCGAAGAACGCCGGTACGTACTATGTGAAAGCATCAATGGCGGCCAGCGGCAACTATGGTGCTGCCACGAGCAATGCCGAACCTTTCACGATCACCAAAAAGGCATTGACCATCACGGCAGAGGATAAGACCATCACGTTCGGTGATGCAGTTCCAGCCTACACGTTCACCGGTAACGGCTATGTTGCTGGTGAAGATAGCAGCGTCGTAAACGCCGCGTTTGACTGCACCTATGAGCAGGGCAGCAACGCCGGAACCTACACGATTACAGTCACGGCAACTGCTGCGAACTACGAGATCAGCTGCAACCGCGGCACACTGACGGTCGCAAAGAAGCAGCTCACAGCAGCTGATCTGACTGCGTCCGAAACCAATCCGACGAAAAAGGAATACGACGGCACCACCGAACTGGCCGGCGTGACCTATCAGGTGACAATCAATGAGCAGACCTACACCGTACACGGTAAGGCTGCGTTCGCAGATAAGAATGTCGGAACCGGCAAGCTGGTGACGTTCACGCCGAACGCGTTTGATAGCACCAACTATGAATTTGAGACAGATCTCACGATGACCTTCACGGCAGATATCACCGCAAAGCCCCTGACCGTCACCGGCCCGACAGCCACAGACCGTGTGTATGACACCACAACGAATGTCGCACTGACCGGCGGCGAGCTGAAAGGTGTGATTTCCGGCGATGAGGTTTTTGCTGAAATGCCGACGAGCGGCACGGTCACAGATCCGAACTCATCTGAGACACCGAAGACTGTTATCTTTAATGAAATCACGCTCACCGGCACTGACGCTGGAAACTACACGCTGACCCAGCCGACCGTCACCGTCATCATCTCCAAGGCCACGCCGGCGCTTGGCACGGTGTCCTATACTGGCAGCATCTACCCGACGACGCTGAAAGAGACTGTTACGCTGACCAGTGAAGCAACCGTTGCCGGTTCCTTAAAGCTCGACGAAACCGGCGCGTTCAATACGGTCGGCACGGCGGAGTATGCCTACACCTTCACGCCGACTGACGAAGTCAATTACAATGCTGTCCATGGCACTGTCTCGATCACAGTTCTGAAGGATACGCTGACAGAGCTTATTGTTGACTCGACGAATGTAAAAACGGAGTACACATACCCGCAGGCATTTGATACGACTGGCCTGACCGTTACTGCGAAGTACAAAAGCGGCAATACGGCTGCGGTCAACGTGGCTGACCTGACATGCAACTTGACCGGCCCGATTCCGTATGGCACGGATAAGGCCACATTCAGCTACACGGTCGATGGTGTGACAAAGTCGTTTGACATTGCAATCACCGTTGCCAAGGGCAAGGTCGATCTGTCCGGCTACCAGTGGCCGGAGAGCACTACCTTCACCTACGACGGCAAAGAGCACAGCATCGAACTGACCGGCAGCAATGAACAGGTCGCGAGCATTTCCTACACTGGCAATAAAGCGACCTATGTCGGAACCTACACCGCTGAAGCTGTGTTTACGCTCAAGGATGCAGACAACTACGAGATCGATGAGGCCAAAAAGCCGGGAACGGCGACACTGACCATTTCCCCTGCGAAGCGTGAACTGACCTCCATGGCTACCGAGACGAACCCCGCAACGCTGACAAAGGACGGCCGCACGCTGGATCTTGCAAACCTCGTTGAGACGAACGCGGGCGAGAAGACCGAATTGACGTTCACATGCACGGAACTGCATGGCTGCACATTGGATGGCAGCACACTGAAATCCGGTGCAACCTACGACGTGACACTTGCGATCACAGTCAGCGCAGGTGCCGTCAATGTCAATAACGACGGTACGCCTGAGTATACCGCGGCAGACGACCTGACGATCCATGTCAAAATTGTAAACAAGCAGGACGCCGAACTGCACGTGACTGGCATTTCCGAGACCATGACCTATGGCGACGAGATGGAGTGGAGTTACAACGTCGAGCATGGCGCCGAGGACGGCACGATCTCCTGCGCGGCAGCTCCGACCGGAATTGTAGAAAACATCATTGAGAACGAAAAGCATGTGCTGAAGGCGACAGGTGTCGGCAAAGCCACGGTTACTGTTACCTATGATTCCCCGGAATACCACGCGGAGCAGACCTTCACAATCACGGTTCAGCCCAAGGCTGTCACGGTCAAGGCTGACGACAAGAGCAGAGCATACGGCGAAGCGAATCCGGAACTCACCTGGAGCGTGCAGGATGGCTTCTCGCTGGTCGGTCAGGATACCCTGAATCTGAACATCAGCACGACCGCTGTCTTGGAGAGCGCCCCCGGCAGCTACCCGATCACGCTGACCGAAGTTGAGGGCGCGACCCCCAACTACACCGTCACAACGCAGGACGGCACGCTGACGGTCACGCAGAAAACGCTGTCTGACAGCGACGTTACGATCAACACAATTCCTGACCAGACCTACACCGGTCAGGCAATCGAGCCGGAGGTTGCCGTAAACGGCTATTCGGCGGATGATTACGATGTGACCTATGAAAATAACATCCGCGTCGGCAAGGCTACGGCAACGGTACGCTTCAAGGGCAATTATAGCGGCACCGTTTCTAAGACCTTCCAGATCACGCCCAAGGCGCTGACCGTCTCCGGCGTGGCTGCCAGCAACAAGGTCTATGACGGCACAACGACGGCGACCATCACCGCTACGCTTCAGGGTGTAGTAAACGGTGATTCCGTCCAGCTCACGCCCCCGGCGGCAGACTTCGATACGAAGGATGCCGGTACAGGCAAGGCTGTTACAATTGCCGCGAGCGGCAGCTTCACCATCTCCGGTGCAGACGCTGGAAACTACACGCTGACGCAGCCCACAGTTTCCGGCCTGACCGCCGATATCACCCCGGCGACGCTGACCGCGCCCGGTAACCAGACGGTCACGATCCGCAACAACGTCACAACGAAGCAGACCGTTTCGCTGCCCGCTGTGATCGGCGTGGAAGCCGACGGCACGCTGATACCGGCGAGCGTCACCGTCAGCGAAAACAGCGCAGCATGCTTCGCAGTTGCTCCGACGTATGAAGCAGGCGTGATCACCTATCAGCTGGCCGACGGCCTTGATGCCGCGCACGTCAGCGAAACGCAGACCGTCACAGTCACGCTGGGCTTCGGCGGCAACTACAATACCGTCTCCTATCAGCTGACAATCAGCATTACAGACCGCCAGCCGCAGGCAGAGCTGACCTACACCGGCGCAACGGTCATGACCTACGGCGAAACGCTGACGCTCCGCAGCGCGGGCGGCTCCGGCTCCGGCGCAGTCAGCTACACCGTGCGCGAGGATACCGGCAAGGCAGAGATCACCGGTGATCAGTTGAAGGCAACGCAGGCCGGCACGGTCTATGTGATGGTCCACAAGGCCGCCGACGCGGACTACACGGAAGCATCCTCCAGCGAGGTCGCAATCACCATCCGCAAGGCAGTTCCGACCGGCACGCCGGCATACACGAAGATCACGAGCGTAGGCAAAACGCTGGCTGACGCGAATCTGACGACGGTCGGAGGCACGTTCTCCGTACCCGGCAGCGTGACATGGGCGCTCCCGGACACGACGACGGTGGTCGCGAACAGAGCCTACACATGGATTTTCACCCCGGACGATACGACGAACTATGAATCCATCTCCGGCGAGATCGTGCTCTACAACTTTGTGGATACGCCGTATCTGCCCGCCATTATCGACAAACCTTCAAAGTTCAATTTCCGTGATGTTAACCGGTTTGACTACTTCTATGATGCAGTCAAGTGGGCCGTCGATCATGACATCACCTCCGGTACAGGCCGCTTCACGTTCAGCCCGAACATAGCCTGTACCCGCGCGCAGACCGTGACTTTCCTCTGGAGAGCTGCGGGCAGCCCTCGTCCGGTGAGCACGGTAAACCCCTTCACAGATGTCCACTATGGAGATTACTTCTATCAGGCAGTCCTGTGGGCCGTGGAGAATGGTATCACGATGGGTACGAGCGCAACTACGTTCAGTCCGGACGTGACTGTGACCCGCGCACAAGTCGTGACGTTCCTCTGGAGAGCGAACGGTCAGCCCGCCGCATGGAATAGCGGCTTCACGGATGTGAGCGCTGACGCGTACTACGCAAAAGCAGTTGCATGGGCTATGGAGAACGGCATCACGACCGGCATCGGCTTCGGTGTCTTCAGCCCGGAGGCAGCCTGCACCCGCGCGCAGATCGTGACGTTCCTGTACAGATATCTTGGATAATGGCATCTAATTGAGAAATCGGGATATTGTGCCTCGGTACGATATCCCGATTTTTGCAATCTGACTTATGAGAGAGAGGAAAAAGAATATGAAACAGATTCGCAATTCGCTCCTGAAGCTTCTCATATTGGCATCCCTGTTTGTACTGTTCATCGGAGTGATTCCCAGCGTTTATGCAGCTGATATCGTTGCTTCCGGCTATTGCGGCGGAGAGGGCGACGGTACGAACTTGACGTGGACGCTGGATTCCGAGGGCGTACTGACAATCAGCGGAACAGGAAAGATGAAGGATTATACTTCGAAAAATGCACCGTGGCAGGAAAATGGAACGGATATCAAATCAATAGTGTTTGCTTCCGGCACAACGTATATAGGAAATTATGCGTTTTATTGCTGCACAGCAGAAGGTTTTACAATTTCGTTCCCGGATACTCTTGAATCAATTGGTAAGTATGCGTTTTATAAAACGGCATTGTCAGGAGAATTGGTATTTCCACAGCAATTAAAAAGTATCGGAACTTCTGCGTATGAAATGTGCAACAACATAACTGGGGTACGCTTTTGGGGAAATCAGATGAGCTTAATTGGAGACCGCGCTTTTATGAACTGTAGCGGGTTGAAGCAGCTGCAAATCTCGAATGGCTTACTTCAAATTGGTGAATATGCGTTTGCTGGATGTAAGAATCTTACTGGGGATTTGATTATTCCGGATAGCGTGACAACAATAGGAAGTACGGCGTTCCAAGACTGCACAGGACTGAATGGAACACTTACTTTGGGAACCGGATTAAAATATATTGAATCATCAACTTTCAGAAGTTGCCGTTTCACAGGAAAATTGATAATTCCCCATACCATTACGGGAATAGGCAGCCATGCGTTCACCGGTTGTAAATTTTCTGGTGTGCTTTCAATTCCGGATAGTGTAACGCAAATAGGCGCTTTTGCGTTTTTTAAGTGTGATGCACTAAGCGAAGTTTATATCCCAGAAGGAGTAAGTTCCGTAAGCGAGGGTGCATTTCGTGAGTGCACACTGCTAAGGAAAGTGCATCTTCCCAAAGAATTAAGGAAAATAGGAAACTCTGCATTTCTGCAGTGTAGCAATCTTGAGGAAATTGTTATTCCAGACAGTGTTACATCCCTTGGTAAAAAGGCGTTCTATGAATGCAAAAACTTAAAAAAAGCAATAATAGGAAACGCGGTTCAAAAGATTCTCGACGAAACATTTTATAAGTGTACTTCGTTGGAATCCGTTGAAATAGGAGACGGTGCAACAAGTATAGGAAAAAATGCATTTTGGTCATGTAGGAAATTAAAAAACGTAATAATTGGAAAAGGCGTTGCCAGCTTTGATGAATGCGCATTTGGCGGTTGCTCGTCTTTGCAGGAGGTCATCTTGCCACAAAGTGTAACCAAGATAGGAGATTGCGCTTTTGATTATGTGCTATATGCCTATTTTGAGGGCG
>ENA-ORUI01003362-ORUI01003362.1-human-gut-metagenome-genome-assembly--contig:-NODE-3362-length-11648-cov-2.201673_pt1 | contig 11648 bp, 10 predicted proteins | sample MGYA00242078_ERZ509205 | MGnify/ENA primary metagenome ERZ509205 (study PRJEB26280, sample SAMEA2338828) | human gut metagenome | biome: human gut; feature: human-associated habitat; material: faeces... | reverse complement strand
TTATGCCGATGGATTTGGTGTAGGAGAACACGTTCAGCTGTGGGGACGGATTCAGAGCCGTGAATACCAAAAGCAGGTTGGTGATGAGGAATATGAAACACGCGTTGCTTATGAAATTTCCGTCAGCAAATTGGAGTGTGTGGAAGAGAGTAATGAGATTACTGCGGCCTGTGTGATTGATGAAGAAGATAAAAAAGAGTGAACTAATGCTTGACCGCTAAAGGGAAGAGTGATATTCTTTTATATAGAAAGGTAGAGGCGCGGACTTTATCAGTAGCAAATCGGACATGACAGGATGGATGATGATTTGTGAAAGGAACGTCTGCCGAAGGAGAGGATTGCCTGCACATGATTCTTCTGGGCATATGGTAAATAATCATATGACTGTCATCGCTATGATGGAGTGCTACTCGTTATCGAAAACAATGAGGAGTTGGCACGTGTGTCAGCTCCTTTTTTTGCAATCCATTCATAAGCACAAAACGTAATTCAGAAAGGATGAAGAAAATGGCTATTTTTACTGGAGCAGGTGTTGCATTGATTACACCAATGAATGACGACGGAAGTGTGAATTATGAAAAATTGAGAGAACTGTTAGAGTTTCATGTGGCAAATAAAACAGATGCCATCATTATTTGCGGAACAACCGGTGAGGCATCGACACTGTCAGATGAAGAACATTTGGAATGTATTCGTTTTGCCTGTGAAGTAATTAATAAACGGATTCCGGTTATCGCAGGAACCGGTTCGAACTGCACACAGTCGGCAATTGAACTGTCAAAAGAAGCAGAGAAAAGTGGAGTGGATGGACTTCTCTTAGTTACTCCGTATTATAACAAAGCAACACAGAATGGTTTGAAAGCACATTACAAAGCCATTGCAAAAGAAGTTAATGTTCCAATTATTTTATATAATGTACCAAGTCGTACGGGTACCAGATTAGCACCACAGACAGTTGTGGATTTGTGTCATGAAGTACCAAATATTGTCGGCGTAAAGGATGCGACAGGTGATATTTCAGAAGTTGCGGAATTAATGAGTTTAGCTAAGGGAACCGTTGATGTATATTCCGGAAATGATGACCAGATTGTGCCGGTTCTTTCCCTTGGCGGTAAAGGCGTAATTTCCGTATTATCAAATATTCTGCCAAAAGAGACCCATGATATGGTGGCAAGCTATCTTGATGGTGATGTGGTAAAGAGCTGTGAGATGCAGTTGAAATATTTTGATTTGGTAAAGGCTTTGTTCTGCGAAGTAAATCCGATTCCTGTAAAGAAGGCATTGAATCTGATGGGAATGGAAGTGGGCAGTTTGCGTCTGCCTCTTACAGAAATGGAAGATGCAAATGCAAAGAGACTGGAAGAGGAAATGAGAAAAGCCGGCGTTATCAAATAATTAGTTACGATTGAAAAAGAATTAGGAGGAAGACGATGACTCGAATTATTATGTGCGGATGTAATGGTGCAATGGGGCGCATGATTACCGGAATTGTAAATGAAGATGCTGAGGCAGAAATTGTAGCAGGAATTGATATGGTGGATACGAAAGAACATTGTTATCCTGTTTTTCAGAAATTAGCAGACTGTGATGTAGAGGCAGATGCTTTGATTGATTTCTCGACACCAAAAATTTTGGATGATATTCTTACATTCAGCAAAGAGAAAAAAGTGCCGGTAGTACTTTGCACAACCGGATATGACGATGAGCAGCTTGCTAAAATTGAAGAAGCAGCAACACAGACAGCCGTTTTGAAATCTGCGAATATGTCACTTGGTATCAACACACTTTTGAAGCTGGTGCAGGATGCGGCAAAAGTATTTGCTGCAGAAGGATTTGATGTGGAAATCGTAGAAAAACATCACAACCAGAAACTGGATGCTCCATCCGGTACGGCACTTGCATTAGCGGATTCCATTAATGAGGCAATGGGAAATCCATACGAGTATGTTTATGACCGCTCGCAGAGAAGACAGAAACGTGATAAAAAAGAACTTGGCATTTCCGCAGTGCGTGGTGGTACGATTGTCGGCGACCACGATGTGATTTTTGCCGGTAAAGATGAAGTGATTACATTTTCCCATACTGCCTACAGTAAAGCTGTATTTGGAAAAGGCGCTGTGGCAGCGGCAAAATTCTTAAAAGGAAAGCCTGCAGGACATTATGATATGGCAGATGTCATTGCGGCAAAATAAACGGGAAGAGAGGCACTGATAATCAGTGCCTTTTTTGCGCAAAATGTTTGACAGTGCAGCTGGTTCATATTTATAATGGAAAGAAGAAACCTGACGATAAGAAAGAGGTAGAAAATGAAAAATAAAACCAGAAGGCTTGCAGCATTTTTGCTTTCTGCAGCAGTTGTCATAACTGCTGTTCCGGGAATGCAGGAACGGGTTTATGCCCAGAAAACCGGCGGATACACAGAGTCACCCAAAAGTGAAAATGTTCCGGTGGTAAAAGAAACAAAATCCAGGCTGAAAAAGGCAGAAGCAGTGCCGTCCGCCTATATGAACAAGTTGTCGGAACTTACGATCCGCTATCCTGGCGTGCGTGATCAGGGAAAATATGATACGTGCTGGGCATTTTCCGCAATCGGACTTGCGGAGTTTGATCTGATTGCAGACAATCAGACGGCAGACAAAAGCATTGATCTGAGTGAATTGCAACTTGCCTATTTTACTTATAATAATGTAGAAGACCCGCTGGGTGGAACATTTGGCGACTCTTTAAATATTATGAACCATAAAAATTATCTGACCATGGGCGGAAATCTGGATTTCGCGAGCCGGACGCTTCTGCAGTGGGAAGGGGTGACGGACGAAAACCGTGTACCGTACGCCCTGGCACCGACCACCACGACACTGGCAAAAAGTTATGCTTTTGATCAGGATGTGGCACATCTGCAGAATGTATACATTATTAATATTCACAAAAATGCTACCCAGGTGAAACGTGAGATTATGCAGCACGGATCTGCCGGACTGGGACTGTATATGGACGGAACGACCAACTATGTGGGATCTGCAGTCTATGCAGAAACAGGAGAGAATGTGGCAACCTATTACTGCCCGACAAGCAGTGTTGCATCGAACCATGCCGTAAATATTGTGGGCTGGGATGATAATTTTCCGGCATCTTCGTTTAAGAATAAACCGGCAGGAAACGGAGCATGGCTTTGCAGAAACAGCTGGTCAGACAAGACGGAGAACAGTATCAACAGTTATTTCTGGCTTTCCTATTACGATAAGGCAATTGAGGATGCTGCCTGGATCTTTGATTTTGAGTCCGCGGATAACTATGATTATAACTATCAGTATGACGGTGGAGCGGATGTGGGAAAATTGTTGGGAATTTCGACTTCTGCGAATATTTTCAAGGCAAAAAAGGCAGACAATGAGCTGATTAAAGCAGTTTCGATTTCTCTTTCCAAAGATGCCAGTGTCCCATATACGATTAGTGTATATACCAATCTGACAAACTTGCATAATCCTAAGAGCGGCGTGCTTGCTGCGAAGGTATCCGGTACGACAACCTATGCCGGAACCCATACCATCAGGCTGGATAAAGCGGTATCCGTACCCAAAGGAACCTACTATGCTGTTGTGGTAAATCTGCAGAAAAGCGGTGCCGGACTCGATATGGAATATGCAGTCAGTGACAGCAGTTTGACCAGCAGGGTATATTGTGATTATAATCAGAGTTTTCTCTATCGTTACGGCAGCTGGGAAGATGTGGCGGATGTAAGCACCAGTTACGGCGGCAGAATCGGAAACATCTGTATCAAGGCATATGCGGACAATGCAGGGACAAGTATCGGTGCGGTAAAGAATATAAAAGCGGTCCGAAGTGCAAAAAATGCGGTACGCATTTCCTGGAGCAAAACGGCAGGTGCGAAAGGGTATGAAATTTATCAGGCATCCAGCAAGAATGGAACTTATAAAAAGATTGCAGCTACAACGTCCACAAAGTACAAAATTAAGACAACCTCAAAGAAGTCGGTATATTATAAAGTACGCGCTTATAAGACAACGCAGGGTATTCGGATCTGTGGGAATTTTTCGGGATCTGTTGCTGTGAAACGTTAAAAGAAAGGAAAAAGAATGACCATTTTAATCAAAGGGGGACATGTCATCAATCCGGCAACACAGATGGATGAGGTGGCAGATGTCCTGATCGAAAATCAGAAGATAAAAAAGATTGGAAAAGAACTTCCGGAAAAAGAAGCCGAACGTGTGATCAATGCGGACGGATGTTATGTGATGCCGGGATTTATTGATATGCATGTACATTTCCGCGATCCGGGATTTGAACAGAAAGAGGATATTTATACCGGGATGCAGGCCGCTGCGCATGGTGGATATACGACAGTGCTGACCATGCCGAATACAAAGCCGGTAGCAGACAATCCGGATATTGTCAATTATGTGCACAACAAAGCAAAATCCGGGAACTGTATTCATGTCCTGCAGGTTGGTGCGGTGACAAAGGGACAGCAGGGAAAAGAGCTTGCGGATATTGAAGGAATGGTTAAGGCAGGAAGTCCGGCAATCAGCGAGGACGGAAAATCTGTCATGGATGCCGCTTTGTATCGGGACGGTATGCTTGAAGCAGCGCGTCTGGGCATTCCGGTACTTGCCCATTGCGAAGATATCCATATGGTACGCGGAGGTGTCATGAATGCCGATGCAAAAGCAAAAGAACTGGGACTTCCGGGAATTACCAATTCCGTGGAGGATGTGATTGTTGCAAGAGATATTATTCTGGCAAAAGATACCGGGGCACAGCTTCATCTGTGTCATTGTTCCACAAAGGATTCCGTGCTCATGGTAAAAGTGGCAAAGGAAGAAGGTGTCCGGGTGTCGGCAGAAGTGTGTCCGCATCACTTTACGCTGTCCACAGACGATATGAAAGAAGCGGATACCAATTACAAGATGAATCCGCCACTCCGCACAAAGGAAGACGTGAAAGCACTGCGTGAGGGACTGCGGGATGGCATTATGGAAGTGATTTCAACAGACCATGCGCCACACACATTTGAAGATAAAAACCGTTCGATGCAGGAAGCACCGTTTGGAATTGTCGGACTGGAAACCGCCGCATGTCTTACACATAATGAACTGGTACTCGGTGGATATCTGACGCCGATGCAGATGGCAGCGTGTATGAGTTACCATCCGGCACAGATTGTCGGTATTGATAAGGGAGATATCCAGCCGGGAAAAGCGGCAGATGTCGTGATCTTTGATCCAGAGGAAACCTATCGCATTGACAAAAACACATTTGCTTCCAAGGGAAGAAATACACCGTTTGACGGGAAAGAAGTTACGGGACGTGTAAAGTGCACGATCTGTGACGGCGAAGTTGTATTTAATGAATTAAATAAGTAATAAATTAAGAAGGGAAATCAATCACATGATCAACAAATTAGTAGAAAAAATTAAAAAGACCAACGCACCTATCGTTGTGGGACTCGATCCGATGCTTTCTTATGTGCCGGAGCACATACAAAAAGCAGCGTTCGCTCAGTTCGGTGAGACGTTAGAGGGAGCAGCAGAAGCCATCTGGCAGTACAATAAAGCTATTGTCGATGCAACATACGACCTGATTCCAGCAGTGAAGCCGCAGATCGCGATGTATGAGCAGTTTGGTGTGGCCGGTGTAGCGGCATTCCAGAAGACGGTAGATTACTGTCACGAGAAAGATCTGGTTGTGATCGGAGATGTAAAGCGTGGGGATATCGGTTCCACATCCGCAGCCTATGCGACCGGACATCTCGGAAAAGTACAGATCGGAAGCAAAACATATACCGGTTTTAATGAGGATTTTGCTACAGTAAATCCATATCTGGGAACCGATGGTATCAAGCCGTTTGTGGATGTATGCAAAGAAGAAAAGAAAGGAATCTTTATTCTCGTAAAGACCTCCAATCCATCCAGCGGAGAGTTCCAGGATCGTCTGATCGACGGGCGTCCGCTGTATGAACTGGTTGGTGAAAAGGTAGCAGAGTGGGGAAGCGAATGTATGGGAGATTCCTACAGCTATGTTGGAGCAGTTGTCGGAGCAACGTATCCGGAGCAGGGGGAAATTCTTCGTAAAGTGATGCCGAAATCGTTCATTCTGGTGCCGGGTTATGGTGCACAGGGAGGACAGGGCAAGGATCTGGTACATTTCTTTAATGAGGATGGATTAGGAGCAATTGTAAACTCTTCCCGTGGTATCATCTGTGCTTACAAACAGGATAAGTATAAAGAGCAGGGAATTACACCGGAGAACTTCGCAGATGCCTCCCGTCTGGCAGTCAAAGATATGATCGCAGACATATCCGGAGCACTTGCACAGAGATAAAAATAAAGTCGTGATTTTACAAAAGGGAGATAGTTGGATTTTATGAGCGAAAAATTTCAGGAAAATGTTACGGTGCTGAAGCAGCAGTGCATCGGAAAAGATATCTATGACATGACAATCCAGACGAAGCATATTGCAGGACATGCAAAGGCAGGACAGTTTGTATCATTGTACAGTAATGATGCCAGCAAACTTCTGCCACGTCCGATCAGCCTGTGTGGGATTGATGCAGAGGCAGGAACACTTCGTCTGGTATACCGGGTAACGGGAGAAGGAACCGGAACGGAAGAATTCTCCCGGTTAAAAGAGGGCGATAAGATCCGGGTACTGGGACCGCTTGGAAACGGATTTACCGTGGAGCCGGGAAAGAAAGCTTTCCTGATCGGCGGAGGAATCGGAATTCCTCCGATGCTTGAACTTGCAAAGAGCATCAAGGCTGCCGGCACCTGTGAATTTGTCAGTGTGATGGGATACCGGGATGCACAGACGTTTCTTCTGGATGAATTTAAAGAACAGGGAGACTGTTACGTGGCAACGGAAGATGGAAGTGTCGGTGCAAAGGGAAATGTGCTGGATGCCATCAAAGAATATAAGTTAAATGCAGATGTAATATATGCGTGCGGACCGACACCGATGCTGCGGGCGTTGAAAGCGTATGCAGCAGAGCAGGGCATGACCTGTTATATTTCCATGGAAGAACGGATGGCATGCGGAATCGGTGCATGTCTGGCATGTGTGTGCAATTCCAAAGAAAAAGATGCACATTCCAATGTGAAAAACAAGAGAATCTGTAAAGAAGGGCCGGTATTTCTGGCAGAGGAGGTGGATCTGTAATGAATACAAGTGTGGAATTATGTGGTGTTACCTTAAAAAATCCGGTAATGACGGCATCCGGAACCTTTGGCTCCGGAGCGGAATACAGTGAATTTACAGATTTAAACCGGCTTGGTGCGGTGGTTACCAAAGGTGTGGCAAATGTACCGTGGCCGGGAAATCCGACTCCGCGTGTGGCAGAAGTCTATGGTGGAATGCTCAATGCCGTGGGATTACAGAATCCAGGAATTGATCTGTTCTGTGAGAGAGATATTCCATTCCTGAAAAAATATGATACTAAAATTATTGTAAACGTATGCGGACACTCGACAGAGGAATATGTGGAAGTGGTAAAACGGCTGGCAGAAGAGCCGGTGGACATGCTGGAAATCAATATTTCCTGCCCGAACGTAAAAGAGGGTGGAATTGCTTTTGGACAGGATCCGAAAGCGGTAGAAGCAATCACAAAGGAAATGAAAAAGTATGCAAAACAGCCGGTGATCATGAAACTGAGTCCGAATGTCACAGACATCACAGAGATGGCGCGTGCAGCGGAAGCAGGTGGTGCGGATGCCCTGTCTTTGATTAACACGATCACGGGAATGAAGATTGATATCAACCGGAGAAAATTTGTTCTTGCAAACAAGACCGGTGGGATGTCCGGTCCGGCAATTCATCCGGTAGCCGTGCGTATGGTTTATCAGACGGCACAGGCAGTAAAGGTTCCGATCATTGGAATGGGAGGAATTATGAATGCTGCAGATGCGATTGAGATGATACTGGCGGGTGCGACAGCTGTATCTGTCGGCACCGCCAATTTCCGGAATCCGGCAGTGACCATGGAAATTGTAGAAGGCATTGAGCGCTACATGGAAAAATATCATGTGAGCGATATCAAAGAACTAATCGGTGCCGTTTCGGAATAAAGATATGGTAACTGCTTACTGTTTTTGAATATATTGTACCAGGGATTTCATTTTGGCAGCAATGTTTTCCAGAATCTGTGTGTTTACGGTCTCTGCATCCATTGTTTCGGATGCATGGGCGGTCAGTTCTTCAGAAACTGCGGAAATTGTCTGTACGGAATCTGAAATTGCCTGATTAGAGTTACGCAGATCTGTGGTATTGCTGGTCAGTTCCTCGATACTGTTCTGAATGGAAACAGAATTTCGCTGGATGACAGAAAAGCTTTCGGCAGTATTCTGCGTACTTTCTTTTTATGATTCGCGCATTGAAAACCCACCGGAAGTATGCTAAAATTTAATAGAAAACTGCGAAATAACAAGGGCAGAATGCCTTTTGATACAGGAGGAAAGTATACAATGGAAAGTTACAAGAGTGAGTTCATTGAGTTTATGGTAGAGAGTGATGTTCTCAAATTTGGCGATTTTACACTGAAGAGTGGAAGAAAATCGCCATTTTTTATGAATGCAGGTGCATACGTGACAGGTTCCCAGTTAAAGAAACTCGGAGAGTATTATGCAAAGGCGATCCACGCCAGTTACGGGGATGATTTTGATGTGTTATTCGGACCGGCATACAAGGGAATTCCACTGGCTGTTGTTACCGCAATTGCATTCAGTGAATTGTACGGAAAAGAGATCCGTTACTGCAGTGACCGCAAGGAAGCCAAGGATCACGGGGCAGACAAAGGCGGATTTTTAGGAAGCAGCTTAAAAGATGGAGACCGCGTGGTGATGATCGAGGATGTGACGACATCCGGCAAGTCCATGGAAGAAACTGTTCCAAAAGTACGTGGGGCTGCAAACGTTGAGATCGTTGGTCTTATGGTCAGCTTAAACCGCATGGAAGTCGGACAGGGCGGCGTAAAGAGCGCACTCGATGAAATTCATGAGAAATATGGTTTTGAAGGAAAAGCAATTGTTACCATGGAAGAAGTGGTAGAACACTTATATAATCGGGAATGTCAGGGCAGAATTGTAATTGATGACACGATCAAAAAAGCAATCGATGCCTATTATGAGCAGTATGGATGCAAATAAGCAAAAAGGTTGTATAGGAAAGAGAGACGCATATGAGAAACCGGAGAAGACGTGGCTATAAGTTTACCGAGAAAAAACATTCCAGACAGGGAATACTGGCCACGGTATTAGCACTTGCTCTTCTGGTATGGTATCTTGTGTTCCTGAAGCTTGCTTTTCAGGGAGGCGGTTCGCTGTCTGCTTATTATGGGAGCGCAGGAGTCGTTGCGATGATCGCAACATTTGTTGTTCTTGTCATCGCAGCCAAAAGTCTGCGGGAAGAAGATTCCTTCCAGTTGTTTCCGAGACTGGGACTGGGACTGACCCTTTGGATATGGTATGCTGGATCGGAACCTATATCTGGGGATTTTTGAGCTAAAAATTATAAGAAGGAAACAAACTATGAGCTTTAGAGAGATCAATCACAAAAATAACGAGGAATACTGGGAACGGCTGGAACTTGTGATGGAGCGCATTGAGGCGGTCAGCGAGGAGGAAGCCTCCAGTGTGGAAGAACTGTACCGGGGATATTTCTTTGAAATGTCGGAACTGTTTCTGGTTTTGTATAAATTAGCAGAAGCGTCCCTGAGTGGAAAACTGGCAGAAATTTCCACGCTGGAAGGGAAAAAGATCAATCGCCGTCTGTATCTGGATGTGCAGGAAGATTATGCGGACAGTTATACAAACCCGGCATATGCCGTCAGTAAGATGGGCTGGGAATACGGACCGCTGCTCTCGGCATTGGATGCCAGACTGCATGGAATTTATACCAGCTGTATGGAAGGAAATATCCGTTATCTGTGTATTTATGCGGAACTGTTTGTGGAAATTTACAACTGTTTTGAGGATGCACAGAATCTGAATGTGCACGAGATCAGAAAATGCATTTATTCTTTTATGCATGATTACACAGAAATTTTTAATGCGGATGCGATCTGCAGACTGATCGATCCGGAATATGATTATTTCACCCAGATCGTGATGGAAGCGGAGCTGGATCATCCGGCATATCTGTACCGTTATGGTCTGTATATCGGAAAAGATGAGACGGAGTCCGCACATTTTCTGCATTCCTTGACAAAGCAGCAGATGCAGGCAATGGCGGATACATTTACCGAAGGATACCGGATCGGATTTGAAACAACCGGAAAAGATATTTCTAAAAAGTCGGTAGTGGAGATCCGTTATCCGCTGGGATTTGAGCGGATGGTACGCGCCGCCGTACACAATTTTAAAAAGATCGGATTGCAGCCGGTGCTGCGTCCGTACTCTATTTCCCTGAACAAGCAGTTTACTTACGATCACAAAGAGGATCGCGGGCTGTGGCTGGATAAGGCACTCATCGAGCGGGGACTCGAAGTTGACCGTACTGTCTGGGAAAATCACAAAGCGATTGCTCCAAATTACGGAGGACCGGCAGTGATCGAAATTTTCGGGACAAAGCCGTTTTCGCCGGAGCAGAAAGAGGAGCGCGTTACCTATACCGACAAACAGAGGGAAATCGATGTGTATGAGCGCAGCGAGAAGAGCCAGCTGATCAATCATTACATTCACGGGGAGGAACGCAGTTTTACGATTATTGCTTACCCGGTTCCGTCCATCGGAGAAAAATACGAAGAAATCTTTGCGGAAACGGTGCATATCAATACGCTTGATTATATGCTTTACCGCAATATGCAGCAGAAGATCATTGATGTGCTGGATACGGCGGACCGTGTGCACATCAAAGGCTGTAACGGAAACCGCACGGATCTGTATGTAAAGATTCATCCGCTTTCCGATCCTGCCAAAGAGACCGCATTTGAAAACTGTGTGGCAGATGTCAATATTCCGGTCGGGGAAGTGTTCACATCTCCGGTATTGCAGAAAACAGAAGGAAAGCTGCACGTCACACAGGTCTATCTGGGGGAATTCCTTTTCAAGAATCTGGAACTGGATTTTGAAAACGGAAGAATTACAGCTTATTCCTGTACAAATTTTGATTCTGAGGATGAAAACCGCAAGTATATAGAGGACAATATTCTGTTCCATCACAAAACACTTCCGATGGGAGAGTTTGCAATCGGAACAAATACCACCGCATACCGGATGGCACGGAAATATCAGATCGCGGATAAGCTTCCGATTCTGATTGCGGAAAAGACAGGTCCGCATTTTGCGGTCGGAGACACCTGTTACACGTACGATGAGGACAACATGACATACAATCCGGATGGAAAAGCGATCATCGCAAGGGACAATGAAATTTCGATCCGGCGCAAAGAAGATATTTCAAAAGCATATTTTAACTGTCATACCGATATTACGATTCCGTATGATGAGTTAGGAGCGATTACGGTAGTACGTGCAGATGGCACGACGACAGATATTATAAGAAACGGGCGGTTTGTCGTTCCGGGAACGGAACCGTTAAATGAGCCGCTGGATGTAATGGAACCATAAATTTTTTCACATATAGGAGGATATTTAAAATGGCACAAGTAGGAATTGTAATGGGCAGTGATTCAGATA
>ENA-ORUI01003354-ORUI01003354.1-human-gut-metagenome-genome-assembly--contig:-NODE-3354-length-11674-cov-2.431448_pt1 | contig 11674 bp, 6 predicted proteins | sample MGYA00242078_ERZ509205 | MGnify/ENA primary metagenome ERZ509205 (study PRJEB26280, sample SAMEA2338828) | human gut metagenome | biome: human gut; feature: human-associated habitat; material: faeces... | reverse complement strand
GACAGCGTGCTCAGACAAAAATGATGCAGCAGATGTGCCGGAAGTTTCACAGGCAGAAGAAAGTACAGAAAATACGGATACAGATTCATCTGCAGAAGCAGCGGAGGAATCCACAGAGAATGTCGAAAAAGATTCGGAGGTCAAGGATTCAGACTATGTGATGCCCGAAGAGTACCAGAATGTTCTGGATAAATACAAGACGATGATTTCAGAAAAATGGGATGTGAGTAAAGCATTTGATGAAGGAATGTCTTCTATGGTGTCAGAGTTTTGTAATATGGATGCACAGGATCAGATCGGTTATACTCTGTATGATCTGGATGCAGATGGACAGCCGGAGCTGTTGATTGGTGAAATGGATACAGAATTACCGGCAAACAGGATTATTTTTGATGCGTATACTTTGAAGGATGGAAATGCTGTTCAGATATTTGAAAGTGAATCCAGAAACCGTTATTATCTTGTGGAAGATGAAGCAGGAGCGATCCTGATCGCAAATGAGGGATCCAATGGTGCGGCGAGCTCCGGATGGTTATATTACACAGTGTCAGGGGATCGGCTTACAGTTCAGCAGGCAATCATGTATGATGCAGCAGCAGATGAAGAAAATCCATGGTTTATGGCATATGATGATGACTGGGATACTTCTAATGATGAGCCAGTGGATGAAGATATGGCACAGTCTGTAATCAATTCTTATACGGACAATTATGCAAAGCTTGATTGGACAATACTTGTACAGGAATAACATATAATATGAACAAAGAAAGATAGATGACAATGAAGAAGAAATATTTAGCTGTATTTATGATGGCAACAGCATTGACATTAACGGCATGTGGAGAAAAAGATACAGCAGGAGATTCTCAGCAGGCAGAAGAACAGGTGACAGATACTGCAGATGAAACCACAGCAGAGGCTTCACAGGATACAGAAGATACAGAGAATGGTGAAACTGCAGAGAACAATGAGAATATGATCACGGAGCTGACGGCTAATACTGCAGCGGAAATCTCAGGCAAAGAATTTACGTTGAAGACGGAACAGGCATATCCGGATGACGATGAGATTATTGCAGTTACAGCTGTGTATGGAGATCAGGAACTGAAACTGGATGAAAGTCTCTATGTGAATGGGGTCTATGAGGTATCTCTGGATGGTCAGGAATATGTGATGACAGAGACCACTACCTTTGATGACTATGGAATGATTTATCTTGTGAAGCTGGATGAGAGTGGAGTGACACTGGTATCCACACAGGACGGACATCTGCGTGAGGTTCCAGCAGATCCGACCGAAGGATTTGAAATTGAATCCAAGGTAGATGTGCTTGGAACCTATGGTGGAATAAGAACCTATTTCATACAGGATGACAAACTGACTGCCAATGATACTATCTATGAATTTGCAGGAGATCCATCAGGAGAACTTCCGGAGCTGACTGTGAAAGAAAGTGTCAACTGCAGACTGGAGGGCGGTAACACGACTCTGAAAGCAGGAGATGTGATCATTCCGCAGGCATATTCACCGGATGATGGTACTTTCTATTTTGAACTGCCGGATGGAACTGCAGGAAATCTTCTAGTTGATCTGTCTCCCGATGGATCAGAAGGTCAGATGACGTATTCCGGTACTATTGGTGGTGTGGATGAGAATGAGCTGTTCGAAAACCTTCCTTATGCGGGCTAAAAAACACTTGCAATAGAAGAAATGCAGCGTTACAATAGGTAGGACAATTGAAGGCAGGGGAGCTTGTATGACAGGCTGAGAGGAAGGTAGACCTTCGACCCTTTAACCTGATGCGGATAATGCCGACGTAGGAAGTGGATATGATTTTTTGAGGCACCGCATTGAGTGGTGCCTCTTTTGGGCAAAGAATACAGTATTTTCTCTGTACAACAAAGGAGTGTAGGAACATGAAAAAAATTACAACGAAAAAAATGGCATTAACTGCTATGCTTGCGTGCCTTGCATTTGTACTGAACACATTTGTATATTTTCCGGCTATGGCACCTTTTCAGCATTTTGTTGATGTGCTGGCAGCTGTTCTGGTAGGTCCCTGGTATGGATTTGCGGCATCCTTGCTTTGTGGAATCATGCGGATGATGTCCGGCAGAACCATTCAGGCGGTAACCGGGGCAATCTTTGGACCTGTTCTTGGTGGATTGATTTATCGGAAAACAAAAAATGTCTATCTGGTATTTGTTGGTGAAGTGTTTGGAACCGGAGTGATCGGTGCCTGTGCTTCTTATCCGCTGATGAAGATGTTCTATGGACTGGATGCTCAGTCTCCGTTTTACTATATTCCGTTCTATACACCGTCAGCTATTGTGGGAGCAGCCATGGGTGTGGTTGTAGTTCTGATCCTGAAGAAGACAGGGGTGCTGAACCGTATGCAGAATGAACTTTTTGCGGAGTTTCTTCTCCTGTCTGGCCGTGAGCGGCGCTTCGTCGGGTTGCATCTGCGGGGCGGGAACCGGAATTTTGACGTTCTGGTCGGCTTTCAACACGTCGGCCATCGTCGGATTGTACGCCACGAGCGTCTGCTCGCTCACGCCGTAGAGCCGCGCGATCGAGTAGAGCGTCTGGCCGGGCTGCACGGTGTGGATGTAGAACTTCTCGCCGCCGATATAGACGATCGTCTCCGACTTCTGCGACTGCGGAGCCGACGCCGATACGGGCGTCAACCCGATGCAGAGACATGCCGCCGTTATGAGAATGGTAGTGACTTTCATCATGGAATAGGGGAATGCAAAATTAATATACGGAGCTCCCCCGGCGCCATCTTTCATTCATATAATACATCCTTGCGTATAATGCAAATACATATGTCATCCGGCATCTTCCGCTTGACCTGGAAGGCATGTTTTTTCATAGTCGACTCGCCCTGTACGGGATTATCCCGCAGCCCCGGTCCGAGTGCCAGGTTTTCAGTCCCGTGAAAAGGAAAAAGCGAGGCGTTCCTCCACCGGCTGTCTCAGGGCTATGCCTTTATCCACTAGTTTTTTATGTCATCTTTCTTTCAGAAAATTGTCAAACTTTTCTCCTATGACATTGGCATTGACCTGGGCACCGCCAACACCCTGGTCAACGTCAAGGACCAGGGCATCGTTCTGCGCGAGCCTTCGGTCGTCGCCGTCAAGGGGGACAAGGTTCTGGCCGTGGGAGACGAAGCCAAGCGCATGCTGGGCCGCACCCCCGGCTCCGTCACGGCCATCCGGCCGTTGAAGGACGGCGTCATCGCCGATTTCTACATCACGGAGGAAATGCTCCGCTACTTCATCAAAAAAGCCACGGCCAGGTACTACCTGATCAAGCCGCGCGTGCTCATCGCCATCCCCTCCGGCATTACGGAAGTGGAACGCAGGGCCGTCAAGGAATCCGCGGAAGCGGCCGGAGCCCGCCGCGTGCATCTGATTGAAGAACCCATGGCCGCCGCCATCGGTGTGGGCCTTCCGGTTCAGGAAGCTGCGGGCAACATGATTGTGGACATCGGCGGCGGCACGACGGAAGTGGCGCTTATTTCCCTTTCCGGCATCGTTTACAGCCGTTCCGTCCGCTGCGCCGGGGATGAACTGGACGACGCCATCATCTCCTACATGAGGAGAACCTACAATCTCATGGTCGGGGAACGTACTGCCGAAGACATCAAAATCCGTATCGGCTCCGCCTATCCCCTGCCTCAGGAACTCTCTATCGAGGTCAAGGGCCGCGACCTGGTCGCGGGCCTGCCCAAGACAGTGACGATTCGATCGGAAGAAGTGCGTGAAGCGCTCACGGAACAGCTCAACACGATTGTTGACGCCGTGCGGACGACTTTGGAACGCTGCCCCCCTGAACTGGCCGCCGACCTTGTGGACCGGGGGATTGTTCTGGCTGGAGGAGGCGCTCTGCTGCGCGGTCTGGATCAGCTCCTGCATGACCAGACGGGACTCCCCATCCACATTGCGGAAGACCCTCTGAGCGCCGTTGCGGAAGGTACCGGGAAAGCCCTCCAGGAACTGGACTTCTTCACCAATGTTACTGATGCGGAAGACTAAAGACGGAATCTCCGGAGCAAACGCTCCGGCCTTGCGTCTGCCGTACTGCCGCATCACATCAACGCAACTGCCTGCATGATTCCTTTCCGGCCATCCCTACAGCTTCAACTCCAGCCGCTCCTGACGGGAGACGGCCCACCGGAAACATTACGGGCAATAGCACACCCTAGCTTATTCTCACCCCGTGTTTACAAAAATGCTTAAAAAAATCAAACGGGCCTTCGGCTTCGGATCCTGCGATCCCATGGAAGGCTCCACTATCATCATCAATGCCGAAAAGCTCGAACGCCGCGTAGCCCTTCTGGAAAACGGCGTATTGGAAGAATACACCATCGAGCGCGAAGGCGAAGACAACATTGTAGGCGGCATTTTCAAAGGCCGCGTCAAGAACATCGAACCGGGCCTCAAAGCCATGTTCGTGGACATCGGGCAGGAAAAAAACGCCTTTCTGCACTTCTGGGACGCGCTTCCCGCCGCACTGGACTCCAGCCTGGAAGAAATCGAACGCGAAGGCCGTCCGAAAAAACAGCAGCGCAAAATCACGTCCAAAGACATCCCGGACATCTATCCCATCGGCTCTGAAATCATGGTGCAGGTCACCAAAGGACCGATCGGCACCAAGGGGCCCCGTGTCACAACGAACGTATCCCTGGCGGGACGCTACCTGGTCCTGATGCCCTTTACGGACCAGTTCGGCATCTCCCGTAAAATTGAAGACCCCAAAGAGCGCCTGCGCCTGCGCCAGATCATGCAGAAACTGAATGTTCCGGACGGAATGGGCATCATCATGCGCACGGTGGCCCAGGGCCAGCGCTACCGCCACTTTGTCCGCGACCTCGCCATGCTGCTGGAACAATGGTACAGCGTGGAAGAAAAGAAGGAGGCCAATCCGGCCCCCGTCTGCGTGTACAAGGAACCGGACCTGATTGAACGCACGGCGCGGGATTTCCTTACGGACACCGTGGACAACATCATCTGCGACAACGCGGAAACCACGGAACACATGCGCGCCATTGCCGGAAAAATCTCGCGCCGCGCCAAGCGCCACATCCAGCACTTCCCCGTGCGCACGCCTATCTTTGAAGAACTGGGAATTGAAAAACAAATCAATGAAGCTTTCCAGCGCCAAGTGCTCCTGCCCTGCGGAGGCTACCTGGTGATTGACGAAACGGAGGCGCTGATCGCCATTGACGTCAACACCGGACGCAACAAGGGCACCAAGGATCTGGACAAGACCATTCTGGATACCAATCTGGAAGCCGCCTATGAAATCGCCCGCCAGCTTCGCCTGCGCAACATCGGCGGTCTGGTGGTGGTGGACTTTATCGACATGCGCCACAGGAAGGACCAGCAGGCCGTTTATAAGGCCATGAAGGACCGCCTGAAACGGGACAAGGCAAAAACCCAGGTACTGCAGATCACCCCCATCGGCCTGATGGAAATGACGCGCCAGCGGCTCAACGAGAGCCTCAGGGAATCCGTTCATGATCCGTGCCCGTACTGCGGAGGCAGGGGCCGCGTCAAATCCGTGATGACCATGAGCGTGGAAATTCAGCGGCAAATTTACGCCTGCATCCAGAAATACCGGGACACCATCGGAGACATGGTCATCGTCGTCAACTCGGAAGTGCTCTCCCGTTTCAAGAATGAAGACGCCAGCCTGCTCATGGAACTGGAACGCCAGCACAGCGGAAGGCTGATTTTCCGGGGCGACCACAACCAGCACCGCGAATCCTTCGCCATTTACGACGCCCGGTACGACAACAAACCCCTCTACCAGTCCGGGCAATAGCCTGAAAATCAAATCCGGCTTTCCGGGCCGGGCGATACCCTCGCCCGGCCTTTTTTACGCCGCCATGAACAACATCCCCACTTCCCCCAACGACCCCGTCAACACGGACATTCTGCTGGTGGCGGAAGACCGCATCAAAGGGTTCCGCCGCCTGCCCTTCCACGCCATTTCCGAACAATGCGGACATCCTGTTCCGGTGGTTATCCAGCGGCTGAAAGCCATGATGGAGGCCGGAGTAGTGCGTCGCGTGCGCCAGACGCTGCTGGCGACCAAGCTGGCCCAGGGAGCCCTGGTGGCCTGGTCCCTGCCGGAGGAAAAACTGGATGCCGCTTTTGACTGGATGAAGGAGCTGGACCCTTTTACGGGCCATGTGGTGCTCCGCAATACGGATGCGGCCAACCCCGGCGCCAACTACAGGCTCTGGACCACGGTCAAGGTGCCCGTGGGGTGCGGTACGCCGGAGGAACACTGCGGCATCCTGAAACGCCATATCGGCGCAGACGGTTATGTTCTGCTGCCGGCACGCGGCGTCTTTGCGCTGGGGGTGGGGCACATGCGCCGCAGGGGACTCAGGCCCGGAGAAAAAACTCCGGAACCGGCTCCCATGCAGGAAACGAAAACCGTCTCTCTCTCAGAACTGGAATGGAAGGTGCTCCTCTCCATCAAGGAACAGCTCAGGCCTGAGGAAATGGTGGAAGATCCCTGGTCCCTCCGGGCCGCACGGGCAGGATTGGAAACGGAAGAATACTGCCGTACGGCGGAAGAACTGGACCGGAAGCAGGTCATCGGCCGTTTCGCCACTTTTCTGGAACATGTGAGAGCCAAAACGGACGACGGCCCCGTTACCAAATACAACGGACTGTTCCATTGGACGGTTCCCTCCGGCATGGAAATCCGGGCTGGAGCGGAATGCGGGCGCCACATCTGCATGACCCATTGTTATTGGAGAACAGGCGGAGATGTTTTTGGAGGAGCGCAAATCATGGGTGTGGTACACGGATTGGAAAAAGATGCCGTTCTGGAGCACAAGGCGGCGATTGACCGCCATCTTGAGGCCTCCGGCATTCCCATCCTCCACACGGCTGTTTTCTGGGGTGAACGTTCGGAAATCAAGCCTTCCGAGATTTCTCCGGAACTGTATAGGAAATGGATGGAAGAAGTAAAAAAAGCTCCCGTTCTGCAGTAACTCCCTTCTCCACGCCTGCCTCCGGCAGTCTTCCCCTGGGGTAGAACAGCTTTTCCCTCCGAACTCCCGCGAATGCCGTCGCGAAGGCACAAGCATTTTTAATGCCGCAACTGAGATGCCGGCTGTTTCCCCTCCCTCCGTCCTGCTGCACCGCTTAGTTCCCTATTCCCGGCCTACAGCGGCTTAATACCGTTTTCCCGGACGTTCCAGGATCTTTGATATATTTTCCTGTCAATTCAGGAAACGGGACTGAAGAAATCCGTTTCAAGCCTTCAGGGAGACGCACGCCTCAACCTGATGAGCTATTCATGTTCTCCTTTGCTCCGGCGCTGTTTCCTTTCCGGGATACACTGGGAGAGGCTTCTGCCTGCAGAAACAAGAAAAACTCAACACAAGGGCCGTCTCCCCCCTTACGGGGAGACGGCCCTTATTAAAGAAATATCGGCCGGCGAACAACCTGCCGCGAAGCTTTATTACTGCTTTTTCTGCGGCTGTGCGGGAGCCTGGTCAGGAGCCTTGGCGGGAGCAACAGCGGCCGGATGCTTGTAGGAAACCGCAAAACCGTCATACTTGGCCGGCAGCTTCCTGTCCGGGAACATCAGTTCATGCAAACGGTACAGGGCAGCCGCTTCCTTGACAGGAGCGGGACGGGACTTCAGCCGTGAATCCGGAATCACAGCTTCGGGATTATTCTTCCTGGATTCCACGGCAGATGAGACGACGGGATTCTCAAAGAATTTGACAACATCCGGCATGCGCAGGTAGGCATCCAAGGAGCGGGCCACGCAGGCAGACGCCAGTTCTTCATCGGAACCATGCAACAAAACCAGGGCTTCCGCAAAATAATCCAGCGCCTTGTTCCAATCCTGGGCCACCATGGCGGCCGCACCCAGGGCATATTTCATCCGCGCCTGCTGGAGGCGGGTGGCATTCTTTTTGGTTGCCAGGAAAGAACCGGCACGGCTTTTCACGCCGTTCCAGTCCTTATCTGGAATCAAGGCCATGATTTTTGCCACCTCCAGGTCATTCTGGACGGAAGGGGACAAATTGGCCCCTCTGACGGGAAACTTGGCCGCCAACCCCTTGACTCCAGCCCAATCCATCATGCGCATGGCGCACTCCAGTTCATAGACGGCCGCCCGGGCGGACAGGCTGTCCTTGATGGAAAGCGTTGAAGCATACTTATTCACCAGAGCATGGAATTTGTTGCGGGCTTCCTGGTACTTCCGGTTTTCCATAGCCACCTTGGCATCCACAAAGTCGTCCGTTTCAAAAATATACAGCGTCTTGAAGGCGCTGGCCATCTGCTGAAGGACTTCCTGGGATTCCCTGCTCTCCACAAACTGGACCGTGGGTCCATTGGAGGAAAGAATGTAGATATCCGTCGGACGGCCATTCTTGATGGTCGGTGCGGCAACTCTGGCGCGCAGGCGCTGGGGATTCTGGGCATTCTGGGCCATGGACGGAACCAGGGAGGACAGTCCGGCCAATACCATTATTACTGAAAGTGCTTTCATATGATTGATTACTAAACCTCTTGTTATTATTTCTGGCCCTTGGCGGCGCGGACGGCTGCTTCATAGGCGGCAATGTCCGCCCGTTCCTGGCTGACGGCTGGATCGGAACCGAACTTGGCCGTCTTATCCTTCACCTCATTGACCAGGGCACTGTCCTCCGCCGTCATCTTCTTGCGGTTGGCGGGAGTATCCAGCAACTGCACGTACTGGCTGCCGGCCTTCCAGGCAACGTACCTGTCGGAAGGCTGCTTGCCCGCACCCTGGGACATCGTATTCCTCTTCCACAGCGTATCCATCTGTGCCAGCACGGCGGGGGCGGACCACTTCACGAGCCCCTTGTACGTACCCGTGATGTTCATGAAGTTAATCAACGCCTTGTCCAGCTCATTCTGCTTCAGGTAGGCTTCACCCTGCAGATAGAGGACTTCCGGCAGATTCTTCTTATAGGTCTTGTTTTCGCGGTACTTGTCGGCAGCGGCAATGACGGCCGGCCAGTCCTGGCGGGCGGAAGTGAACTTGACCAGATTGTACTGGGCGTCTTCCATGGCCTTGCGGTCCGGGTTGGAGCTGGATTCTTCCTTGCTCAGTTCATCCCTCATCATCTTGATGGCGGTGTCCACCTTGGCGTTATCCTTGCTGCGCCCCAGAGCTACGGCTTTCCCGAAGACCGCATTCTTGCGGTACTTGGACATGCCGTTGATGCGGGCCTTCTTACGCACCGGGTCAGGTTCCGACGGGTCCAGGATTTCATCAAAGTAGGAGATGCTTTCTTCAGGCTGGGAAGTGCCGGCCAGGTGCATGCCAAGCTTCACAAGCGTGTACGGGGGCAGATCGGAAGGCTTGAAGTCGCGCTTCAGCTCCACGAAGAGCTGCTTGACCAGACCTTCCAGGGCGGCTTTCTCGGCACGCTGTTCGTCCGTCTCCACAGGAGCCTTTTCATACCGTTCCTGAGTCTGGGCAATAACGGCCATGCGAAGCATGGCGCTCAGCGTCTTGTCTTTATCATTGTCCACGCCGGGGAACCGGTAGAAGTGGTTGCGCATGGCATTGGCATCCAGATTGCGGCCCAGGGCCTGATTGCCGGCCATGTACGTCTTGGTATAGGAATTGACGGCCTCTTCCAGAAGAACGGTCATCTTGGGATCGTCCTTCTTGCCTTCCCTCACAATAATTTCCTGCATCTTGACGGATGCCGGGTCAAACATCTCCTTGTCATCCTTGAAGAAGTCCATGGCGGCGGCGGCCAGCTGGAGGCTGTAGCGGCTGCCGGGCTGGTCGCTGTCTTTCCAGTACTCGTCATACCATTTCTTGACCTCGTCCCGGCGCGCCGTCCTGGCCGTTTCCACGGCTTCCTTCGGTTCTACCGGAAGAGGCTTCTTGGTAGCGTTAATAAACAGGTTGTACACGGCTTCCGCAGCGGGACGCTTGTCGCCCAGCTTCTTGGCGGACTCCAGAGCGGCCAGGAAATAGCCTTCCGCTTCCTGCTCATGCTCCTTGCTGCCGGCACACAGATTAGCCAGCAAATTGTTGGCATACGGGAACAGGCGGTGGTCCTTGAAATTGTCCACAATTTCCTTCGCATCTTTCGCAGCAAGCTCTTCGTCTCCGGGGTTCTTGCGGTTCAGGTAGTTGAAGGCCCGGTCATACAATACGGCGGCCATATTGGCCTCCCCCTTGTCCGGGAAACGGGCAATGTAATTGGTAAAGGACCGGATGGCTTCATCCGTATTGCCCAGGTTCGTGTAGGTTTCACCAAGAAGGTACATGGCCGTTTTCAGATAAGTGCTGTCACGGTATTCCTTCACGAAGCGTTCCAGCACCGGCACCGCTTCCTTATAACGGGAGGCGTCGGCAGCCCCCAGGTTGAACAGGGAGGCTCCTTTGCAGTACAGGGCCAGTTCATAGAACTTATGGGTGGGGTCATCCTTATGCAGCTCCATGACCTTGTCCGCCTGCTGGACGCAGAGATCGAATTTCTTTTCCTTCAGAAGCCCTTCCAAAGACAGCGTATTAAGCATGGGGGCATACTTGGAATTGGGGAATTCCTTCAGGTGCTGCGCCACAAGCTCGCCACCCTTGTCCGCTTCTCCCAGCTGCCAGGTGGTCATCGCCAGATAATACAGGTTATCCTCCCTGCCCGGAGCATCCGGGTAGGATTCATTGATAAGCTGGTAGGCGGCGCGGGCAACCCTTTGGGAACCATGCACCAGGGCCTGGTTGCCCATAAAGCTGAACGTGAAGGCGTCCATGACCTTTCCTTCCTCCTTCATCTTGTTGAACTGGTCGATCAGGGCCGTCACCTTCGCTCTGTCCAGCGTATGGGAAAAATCCGTCACGCCAGGCACGGCGCCATTGGCACGGCCCAGACGATCCAGGGAATAATTGGCATCCGCCATTACTCCGGACTGATCGGGAAGAAGGCCCATCAGCACCATCGCCAGGGAAGCATAATCTTCAGACTCTTTCTGCTTTCCATCCTGAAGCAGGGAACGGGATTTCTCCAGCACTTCCGCAACGTAACTCACCAGCCGCGGGGCGTACAAAGCCACACGCGTGGGGCTGATATTCATCACGGAAGGGTAGTTTTCCACAAACTTCACCGTCTCACTGCATTTGCCGGTCTTAATGGCGGCATCCACCATCGCCAGGAAGCCATTGGTAATAACGGCATCCGTAATGCGGCGCCCCTTGTAGCGCGACGTGACGCAAGAGGTAAGGTTTTCCATCCCTTTTTCAAAAGCAGGCGGGGACATCTTGAAATAGCACTGGGCCAGAAGCCCCTGCACTTCACCGGCATTGACGTTTCTGGCGACAGGATTGCTGCGGTATTCTTTCAGGAATTTTTCCAGTAGCTCCGCACCCTTGGCAAAATCCCCAAGACGGCAGTAGTTTTCCCCTTCCCGGAACAGGGCCATTTTCACGAGCTGGTTTTTAGCGCTCGGGAACTTGGTGTAACAAGCCTTGAACGCTTCCACAGCTTCCTTGTAATTCTTCAGCTGGGCCAGACAGACGCCCTTCTGGTAATAGAACCAGCCGAAACCGTCATCCAGCCCCAGCATTTTGATACGGGGTTCATAAACGCGGATGCAGCGATCCACGGCATCCAGGGCTTCCTGCCACTTCCCTTCTTTGATGGCCG
>ENA-ORUI01003347-ORUI01003347.1-human-gut-metagenome-genome-assembly--contig:-NODE-3347-length-11699-cov-2.534267_pt1 | contig 11699 bp, 9 predicted proteins | sample MGYA00242078_ERZ509205 | MGnify/ENA primary metagenome ERZ509205 (study PRJEB26280, sample SAMEA2338828) | human gut metagenome | biome: human gut; feature: human-associated habitat; material: faeces... | reverse complement strand
TGATTTCCCATGCATTATGGTTATCAAGATTACCGGTCGGCTCATCTGCCAGAAGGATGTCCGGGCGGTTTACCAGTGCTCTGGCAAGAGCAACTCTCTGCTGCTCACCACCGGAAAGCTCATCCGGGTATGCCTTATACTTTCCTGCAAGTCCTACCTCCTGGAGAACCTCCGGCACACGTTTGCGTATCACACGGGTAGGTCTTCCTATGACACGCTGCGCAAATGCTACATTCTCATATACATTACGGTCTTTTAAAAGACGGAAATCCTGAAATACTACCCCAAGCTTTCTGCGATACTTGGCAACGCGTCTGTGTTTCATCTTCTCCAGACGTTCCCCGCTGACTGTGATCGTTCCGCTGGTAGAATCCAGTTCTTTCATCAGCAGCTTGATCAGTGTGGATTTACCGGAGCCACTGCTTCCTACTACAAATACGAATTCCCCTTTATCAACATGTAAGTTCGCATGATTCACAGCCGGAAGACCCGGACCGTAAGATTTGCTCACATCTACAAGATCGATCATATATATCCTCCTCTATATTATAAAAGCATAATTTTCTTAATTTTTTTGTAACATTATTGTAATATATTTTCTGTTTAAATGCAAGAATAAATTTCCCGGGCCCTACAACGGTTACTGTTCACGTTACTGTTCACTCCGTTCTCAGTAACACGCTTCGCGATGCACAGAATTTATGCTGATCGCATAAATTCGCGCGATATGTCTCGGGTTTTCTGTGACCTTCGCTCACAAAAAACACCTCACGGGACATTACCAGTGAACAGTAACCTGTTCACTCCATTCTCATTAATGCGCTCCGCGGAATATTACCAGTGAACAGTAATCAACAGCCCTCTTCAAATTATTTATTTTAACGTAAAAATACCAAAATTACAATAGAGTTATGGATGTTATCTGTGAAGTTCATGTGAATTCGTTACTGCTCACTCTGTTCTCAGTAACACACTTCGTGAATGCTTCCAAACAGGAGGGACATTTACACAATATTCCATGATGAAAAACGCTCATACAAAAACTGCCGCCTATTCCGGGAAGGAATAAGCGGCAGTTTAAAAGTTCTAATATGTTGCCTTAATATATCAAACTATCATCCTGCATTCCGAATGCTATTAATACTCTAATGTCTCCATATATTTCATATATCGAACAACCATCAGCGCGATCTTAAATGTAATGGCATCCTCAAACACTCTCAAATCAAGGCCTGTACTCTTCTGGAGTTTATCCAGACGATATACCAGCGTATTTCTGTGGATATACAGCTGACGTGAAGTTTCCGATACGTTCAGACTGTTCTCAAAGAATTTATCGATGGTGACAAGTGTCTCCTCATCGAAATCGTCCGGAGATTTGTTGTCAAAGATCTCGCGGATAAACATCTTACACAGAGGAATAGGCAGCTGATAGATCAGGCGTCCGATTCCAAGTGAGCTGTATGCGATAACTTCCCTGTCTCCGAAGAAGATCTTGCCTACATCAAGGGCCATACGCGCTTCCTTGTAGGAACGTGAAACTTCTTTCAACTCATTGACAATGGTACCGTATGCCATGTGGACATCCTCACCATCTTTATTCAGATCCAGAGTATCCATAATCGTATGAGCCAGCTTATCCATCTCCGGATAGCCCTCTCCCTCTTCCAGTTCCTTGACTATAATGATGCTCTTCTCATCAACAGCAGTGATAAAATCTCTGCTCTTTCCGCCAAAAAGGCTTTTCACGCTCTCTACAGAGCTGTGATCTTTCTCCTGGTTCAGTTCCAGGATCATAACTACACGACGGACATCTGCTTCAATATGAAGCTTCTTCGCTCTGTTGTAAATATCCACCAGAAGAAGATTATCAAGAAGAAGATTCTTGATAAAGCTGTCTTTGTCAAAACGCTCCTTGTACGCAACGATCAGATTCTGGATCTGGAAGGCTGCAAGCTTGCCTACCATATAAGTATCCTCATCATCTCCGTGGGCTACCAGGACATATTCCAACTGATAATCATCACAGACCTTAAAGTACTGAAATCCCTTGACAAGCTGGCTGTCCGCCTGGGATTCTACAAAAGCCTGGATATCTGCCGGCTGGATCTCAAAATCAGAAAAGGTAGACGCAAGTACCTTGCCGTCTGTGTCAATGACACAAAATTCCGTCCTTGATATTTCTTTAAGTCCCTCGAGCGTATTCTGTAACACCTGATTCGATATCATTCCGTTCAATCCCTTCTCACTTATGTGTATGCTTATCTTCTGTCTTTCCCTCTCTATCTATGGCTATTTTAATACAAAATCACCAAAAATGAAAGAGTAAAACTGAAAAAATTTACAAATTTTTGTTGAAATCCGCCTAATTTTTCTCTATAAAACCTTCTCCATGAACTTCTCTTGCATCGGAAACGATCACAAAAGCGTTGGGATCAATATCATCTACCAGCTCTTTCAGCTTCACAATTTCCTTTTTGTTTACCACACAGAAGATGATCGTCTTCTCCTGACCGGAATACATCCCCTTGCCACAGATCCCTGTCGCTCCGCGATCCAGGTCTTCCATAATGACTCTGGCAACCTCATCCGGCTTCTCCGTGACGATAAATGTCTGTTTGGAAAACTTCAGACCTTCGATCAGACTGTCGGATACTTTTGTTACCAGATAAACCGCAATGATGGCATACAGGGCCCGCTGGATACCGAACACATACATTCCTACGATCACAATAAGCCCATCAATAAACTGCATGATCTGTGCGATGGAATAATGACGCATATACTTCTGGATCAGTGCTGCCATCATATCCGTTCCGCCTGTGGTTCCCTGTCCAAGGAAAACCATTCCAATGCCGATTCCCAGGATCACACCACCGTATACAGCAGCCAGAAGGAGATCATCTCCCGCAATATTCCACACCGGCTGAATGGCAAGCCAGGTTGAGAGGGAGATCTCACCGACCAGAGCTTTTTTTACAAAGGAAAAGCCTTTGATCCGCCATCCCAGAAAAAACAGCGGAATGTTCAGCGTGATATTGGTAAGCCACAGCGGAACCCCGCCATCTATGATCTCACCGGTCCAGTGCTTCACCAGGATCGCTATACCGGAAAAGCCGCCTGTTACCAGCCCGGTTGCATCAAAAACGGAATTGATGGCAAGTGCCATCAGCCCGGTTCCTACTATGATCAGAAGATAATCCAGATACCAGTCCTTTTTTTTCACAAGACTCATAAAGTGCTCCTTTCATTTTTTACAGCAATTCCCGGAATTTATGTCTTGAAGTGTCCTCAATATTTCTATTCCGCTGTGAAAATCCCGGAAATGCTATAGTATCATATGACAACTGCATCAGTTTCCCGCACTGACGTGTCATAAAAAGAACGGGACCGTACACTATTCTGCGTCCGTTCCCGTTCTCCATGCTATTTTTCTGTCTTTTTATTTATAAAATGAACAAATTCATAGCTTTCCATTATCTGAAAGTATTTTACGATTCTCGGATAAAGCGGTTCTGCCTTATCTCCGAAATGCTCTTTCACCAGCAGGGCAAGCTCCTGCACGGTTTTGGCTCCATCGATCTCAGGCCAGATAAAAGTTCCCATTTCATCAAGATGAACCTTGGAAAACCTTGGCTTGCCAAAAACCTTCTGCGCGATGGTATTGAACATACCCTTATTCTCTATCTCAAGAATGATCCGCTGCTTCAGGTCCCGGTGCCACCGGATCGACTGGTTTGTTTCCGGGATCAGATCAAGATAGTTGATATCCTGTTTCTTATCCTTTTTGTTTTTTCTCATCAGGCTTTCTTCTTTCTCCAGATAGAGAATTTAAGCAGTGACAGGATCATGATGATCATCAGCACAACGCCGCCGATATTTCCAAGGTTTACAACGCCGGACATATCAAGGCTGATACCGACAACTGCAAAGATCGCAAGAAGAATTCCAACAAGACCCTCGCCGGCGATCATACCAGCACAGTACAGGGTACCATCTGTGGACTGAGCTGTCTTGGTTTTTTCGTCAACACCTTTTCTGCTGTCAAGTAATCCACGAACGATACCACCGATCATGATGGTTGCGTTCAGGTAGATTGGAAGGTAAAGACCGATTGCGAAAGGCATTACCGGGATACGGAGGATCTCAAGGCAGATTGCAAGGAATACACCTACAAATACAAGTCCCCATGGAAGGTTTCCGCCCATGATTCCCTCAACGATCATCTTCATAAGCTGAGCCTGTGGCGCAGGGATCTCTGCTGTACCGTAGCCCCATGCTGCATCCAGAAGATACAGAACACCGCCGATAGCAAGACCGGAAACAACAACACCGAGCATCTCGCCCATCTGCTGCTTCTTAGGTGTAGCACCGAGAAGGTATCCTGTCTTAAGGTCCTGAGAGGTATCACCGGCGATCGCTGCGATGATACAGATAACAGAACCAACAGCGATCGCTGCTGTCATTCCGTCGATACCTGTTTTACCGGAGCTCTTGATCGCAAATGTAGCAATCAGAAGAGTAGCGATAGCCATACCGGAAACCGGGTTGTTGGAGCTTCCTACAAGACCTACCATACGGGAAGATACTGTTGCAAAGAAGAATCCAAAAACTACGATGATACATGCACCAAGAAGAGTTACCGGGATTGCCGGAACGATCCAGATGATAAATACCATTGCTATAACACCGAGAAGGATGAACTGCATCGGAAGATCCTGTGCGGTTCTCTCTGTGCTTGTGTTCTTGCTTCCCTTCATGCTCTTCATGGAGTCACGGAAGGTTGTAACGATCAGCGGCAGGGATTTGATCAGGGAAATGATACCACCTGTTGCGATAGCACCTGCGCCGATATATTTAACATAAGTAGACCAGATCGCTGATGCTCCGCCGTTTGCGTAAAGCTGGGCAATGGTCGTTCCCTCTGCTGCCGGATACATCCATGTATCAGGTCCGAACAGGCAGATCAGCGGAATGATGACCATCCAGCCGATAAGAGAACCGGTAAACATGTAGGATGCGATCTTCGGTCCTACGATATAACCAACACCGAGAAGTGCCGGATAAACCTCCATACCGATCTCACCCTTGAAGGATTTAAATGCTGCAGAAACATCTGCCGGAAGAAGCTTCAGTCCATCAACAACAAATTTGAAGACAGCTGCAAGTCCCATACCGGAGAATACTGTGGAAGCATTTGCTCCGCCTTCCTCACCGGCAAGAAGAACGTCTGCGCAGGCAGTTCCTTCCGGATAGAGAAGAGTTGCATGCTCTTTAACAATGAGGGCATTACGAAGGGGTACCATGAAAAGTACACCAAGGATACCACCGCAAAGTGCGATCAGAGTGATCTCAACGATGCCTGGTTTGCTTGTAAGTCCTTCCTCTGCCCAGAGGAACAGTGCAGGCATGGTGAAGATAGCACCTGCTGCAAGAGACTCACCGGCTGAACCGATAGTCTGGACCATATTGCTCTCCAGAATGGAGTTTCTGCGAAGAATCACGCGGATAACACCCATGGAGATAACTGCCGCCGGAATGGAGGCAGATACTGTCATACCAACACGAAGACCAAGGTAAGCATTGGCTGCGCCGAAGATGACAGCAAGAATACATCCCATGATCACAGATGTAACTGTGAGCTCCGGAGTGATTTTCTCCGCAGGAATGTAAGGTTTGAACTCTGTGTTTTTGTTCATATTTCCTCTCCCTTTATCTAGTAAATTAGTAACGTTATATAGTATAGCAAATTTCGCAGTATTTTGCAAGAAATTATATCTGAGATATTATATATTATTTACAATTTTCTGTATAATTATAAGCAAATAATTGGTCACTATGCAGCTTTTATGCTAACATAGTGACCTTATTCCTTACAATTGAATATTATACATTTAAAATAAAATACTTTTTTTTTTCAGTTGTCCGTTTCCAGCTGTTTTGTCAGATATCGCCCTACGATCTTCGAAAAATTTCCGATATCCCGGATATAGGCAAAATCCTTTCCAAAAATCTTCTTTTCCGCCGGAAGATCCTTCTCTTCGCCTGCAAATACCCCCAGAACACTGACGCCCTGGCTCCGAAGACGCCGCACCTCTGTTGCAGTATCTGAAATGGCATATTTTCCCTGATAAGGGGCCGGATTTTTTGCATTGGGGCGGTTTATGATCACATCGTAGGGGCGTCCGTCACTTAAGATGATCAGGATCTTTTTTTCCTCTTCCCTCTGCAAAAGACTGTATCCCGCTGCTTTTATGGCAAGCCCGTCCCGATTATTGGAGGAAGTCACATAATTGAAAATATCCTCATCTGCCGAAACCGGATCATCATATTCCCGGAACCTGTGCAGGATCGTATGATCCCAGAATGTGCAGTAGCTCATAACCCGATGAGGGATTTCCACATTGCTCAGGGCAGAGCTGATCATATAAGCCTGCAGTGCCACATCTCCCTGTCGGCTCATCTGTGAACCACTGGCATCGATCAGTATATCCACCACAAAATCCGTATTGTCTCCACGAAGAATCCTCTTAAAAAGATTTGCCTCACCGCTTCTGCCTATACGCCACAGCCTGGAAGGAACGATAGTTCCCCGGTCTGATAGGACTTCCTGGTTTTCACTTCGGATCACCAGTGCTTTTTTCAGGAGTTCAGTCAATATGGCAATATTTCGTTTTGCAATTCTGTGCTTGTCATGATAGATCCATATGTTCTTATTACGCAGACGCTTTGCATACTGATACTGATAATTATCACGAACCGGATTTTTCAGGATTCCTTCTGTAAAATACAGGCTGCAGTCTCCGTGTATTCCCCGGCACATAAGATGGTTCATTCTTTTTTCTTCCGCAGGTGTGAGATAGGTTTTTCCAAAATTCAGTTCCACATAGGTATGAGCTTTCTGAAGAGCTTCCTCTGAAATCACCGTGATCTTGTTTTTCACCTTACGTTTTTCTTCCATATCCTGTGTCAACGAGGAATCTTCTATATCTGTCATCCGGTCTGTGAGCTTTTCCACGTAATTTTCCAGAGCTTCCTCATACATCTCTTCATTAAGGTAGTCTTCCCAGCCAAATTCCGTCAGTTCTTCCAGCGTCACCGCCATTACCCGTTCAAGGGAACCGTTTTTCTTCTCAAAGTCCGGATCGATGACCGCATTATAGAGGCTGTCGATGATCCGAATCAGTTCCATGGTGTCTCTGCTTTCTGCGCAGGCATAAATCTGATCCCGGAATGCAGACAGTTTTTTCTCCAGAGGCTGTACGCTTCCTGTAAGTACATCACGGAATACTGCAATTTTCAGCCTGTCTAACAACTTATCGTAGGAAGGCAGGGTTTCATATTCCTGATCCAGGATATCTTCCAGAGCTTTTTTTCTCATGCGGCGAACCCCGGGGCGCTCTTCACAGATCCGCTCTCCCACTGCCGCTTCGATACAGAGCTGTGTCAGCCCGGTCAGCTCCGTCTCAGAGGCATCCAGATAGATTTTTTTTACAAGATAAAGACCAAGAAGATTTTTGTCAAAATATCTGGCAAAAGCCCCCTGTTTGATCCCATCGTAAAGAGCGATCTCTTTTGAGCGGAGAAACAGCGATACATCCGGCTTCACATCCAGTGTATAGTCGCCGCTTACCGTCCAGAGGAGATTACGGATCCGGTTTTCCAGCTCCATCTTGTAATCTTCTATAGAAAGTTCTTCTGTCAGATCTTTATGCATAGACATCGTCCTTTGTCCACTCTTCCGGGATCCTTGTACGGACTACATCGTCCACGATCTCCTTTTCAAAAATATCGAAGGTTTTGTTCACCACTCCCATCTGCACTGCTGCCAGGGGAGAAAGTCCTGCACGAACGATCTTCATGGCAGCCAGAAGTCCTCGAAGATCCAGCGCTTTTGTGGAGATCTCACTGTTTACGGATTTCTTCTGAAGATCCATAAATACACCGATAAACTGTTCCACTGCCTTTTCCTTTGCCTCCGGGAACATTTTGCGGAAAATAAATCCCAGGGTTTCTTCTGTCTGCGCTGGCATATCGATCACCAGGAAACGAGAAACCAGAGCTTCGTTCAGCTCCTTTGTTCCTGCATATCCGTAGTTCATGGTTCCGATAAAACGTGCCGCAGGATGAAGGTCGATCCGGTCATAGCCCGGAACATCAATGGAGCGGCGATAGTCCAGAGTTGCATGAAGGACAGAAACCGCATCGTTCTTTGCCATATTGATCTCATCCAGAATGCCGAACCCGCCGTTTTTGGCGCACAGATACACCGGGCCGGGCCGGAACGTAACCTCCCCGCCCACAAAGGTATCCATGCCGATGAGGCTGGCGGCGTCCATGTTCACATGGAACGACACGTCCCAGGCCGGGCGGCCGAAGGCCATGGCCAGGTTCTCCGCCAGCACGTTCTTGCCGGTGGCCTTGCTGCCTGCCAGCAGCAGGTTTTCCCCGCACAGCAGGGCCGCTGCCGCCGCCTCCCACACTTCTTTTCCGTAACTATATGCACAAAACTTTCAGAATAGAACTTATTCTTTTACACATGCCACGCCATACGGTTCCAGTGTAAGAATTCCCTTGATCACCTCTCCCGTCAGAAGATCACTTCCCTCTACCCCGGAAACACTCTGCGGTCCGGTCGTATCATTCAGATAAAATACATACCGCATACCATCCGCTTCGCGTGTGTGACGTTCCACGCCATATGGAAGTTTATACATCGAAACTCCCGCTTTTTTCAGTGTACGCGCATACAGGTGCTGCATGGAAGCATCGTCCAGCCGGGCCGCGATATACATGGCACTGCCGTTTTGACATGTGCGCTCCGTCACTGCTGCCATTCCTTTGTAATAATCCTGTTCATAGGTACCAAGCACGTTTGTGCCATCTGCCACACGCAGAACTTCCGCATAATCCCGTACTTCCCCTTCCGGCATTTCGGCAAAATGTACGCGGTTGCGGTCGGACGGATACAGTGTATCAATTTCCTCACTGATCACGCCAAAGAGATCCTTTAATCCGTCTCCCGGAAATCCGCCCAGATAATTGAGCTGGTTTTCATCCACATATCCGGTCACATAGGTTGCAATCAGATGACCTCCCTGCTCCACAAACTGTTTCATGCGCTCCCCGACATGCGGATGCAGCAGATACAGCATTGGTGCCACAATCACAGAATAACCGCTATAATCCTCTTCACTGGAAATCACATCCACATCCACTCCAAGTGCCGACAGATTGCAGTATGCTTTCCTGCAGGTCTTAATATAGTTGCGGGTGGACTCTGCCAGCCCCTTCATTCCATCCGTTGCCCAGAGGCTGTCCCAGTCGTATAACACGGCTACCGGTGCTTTTACGACTGTCCCTGCCAGATCTTTGAGTTTCTTTAATTCTTCCCCAAGATCTGCCACTTCACGAAAAACTCTGGTATCATCCGTTCCGAGATGATCCACAACCGCCCCATGGTACTGCTCAAACGATCCCCTTCCTTTCCGCCACTGGAAATACTGCACCGTATCGGAACCGAGAGCCACTGCCTGCAGCGAAGCCAGCCGGTGTACGCCCGGACGTTTCATTTTATTAAACGGATGCCAGTTGACCAGCCCCGGCGCGCTCTCCATGAGCATAAACGGCTGCTCTTTTTTCAGACAACGGATCATGGCATGATCAAACGCATTTTCTGTCATCGTATCTGAAAACGACTCCTCATCATTGTGAAACCGCGGATAAGAATCCCAGGACACCACGTCCAGCGGCTGCTGCATTTTATGATAGTCCAGTCCGTCATATTCCTTCATAAAGTTCGTTGTCACCGGAATCTGCGGGGTACGTTCTTTTAAAATGGCAATCTCTGCCTTCATGTAATCCGTCATATTCCAGGTGGTAAACCGTTTCCACTCCAGATTCAATCCCATAATGCTGAATTCTCCGTTGCGGTACGGTGGCTCAATCTGGGAAAAATCATTGTAAGTATGACTCCAGAACGTTGTCCACCATGCCTTGTTCAGTTTTTCAATATCATGGTCAAACTTTTCCGCCAGATAATCCTGGAACCGCTTTACACAGTGCGGACAGTAACATTCCCCGCCAAATTCATTGGAAATATGCCACATCAGAAGTCCCGGATGATTTCCGAATTCATCTACCAGCTTATTGACGATCACAGAAACCTTTTTACGATAAACCGGTGCACTCATACAGTGGTTGTGCCGCACCCCGTGATGTTCACGCACCCCGTAAGAATCCACGCGTCTGCACTCCGGATATGTTTCATCCAGCCATGCCGGTCGCGCTCCGGACGGCGTCGCCAATATCGTGTAAATGCCATTGGCATATAACTTATCCATGATGTCATGCAGCCATGCGAAATGAAATTCCCCTTCCCGCGGCTCATAGGTTGACCAGGAAAATACCCCAAGTGTTGCACAATTCATCCCTGCTTTCTTCATCATGCGGATATCTTCTTCCAGAATGTCCGGCCGGTCCAGCCACTGTTCCGGATTATAATCCCCTCCGTGCATAATTCCGCCGATCTGCGGAAATAAAATCTTTTTCTCCATGTTTCCTCTTCCTTTATTTTGTGTTTTCTATATTCCGGCTTGCATGACAGGTAAAATACAAAATCTGATACTCCCCGGAAATTTTTCCAAACAGTTCATTGCCATGTGCCATCTTTTCTTCATCCAGATTGACAAACGGATCGTCCAGCACCAGAAACGGTTTTTCCTTCGGATACATCGCATCCACCAGCGCCAGACGCATACAGATTCCCAGCAGATCCTGATATCCGGCAGACAGCCACTTGGTTTCCCGCATCTCGCCCTGCTCTTTCATCTGCACCTCGATGTTGGCATCCACCATCCAGTCTTTTTCTTTATCCCCTGTTAGAAGCGTGTAATACTTTCCAAACCCGTTCTCGATCGGACCCAAATATCTCGCAGAAAACTGCTCCTTTGCATTCTGCAGGAACTCTCCCGTCAGACGCAGGGTTTCGTATAAATGCTGTTCTTCTTCCTGTTCCTGTCTGCAGATGGAAAGCTGCTGTTCTTTTTCGTCCCGGATATCCAGCTGATCCTGCAGATCTTCGAGCTGATGATGGTACTGCTCGATGGCTTCCCGGATATCCTCGCTCCGCTCATCCACATCACGGATCATGGAATTGAGTTCGTCCAGAGAATATGGACATTTTTCCACCGCTGCCAGTTCTTTCATATTGTGTTCCTGCTCAAACAGTTCTCTCTTTTTTCTTGCCTCCGCGTATGCTTTCTGTGCGATCCGGTACTCGGTTGCCTTCATCTGCAGCTGGCTGATTCCTGCTGCAAGATCTTCTCCGAAATCCATTCCCGCTTCTTTTCCAAATGCAAGCAAAGAGTTCTGTTTCCGCTCAAATTCCTGTCTTGCCGCATCGCTTTTTCCGGCACGGCTGCGCAGACGCTCATATTCCTGCAGCTGGCTGCGGAGTTCATACAGGCAGGTTCTGGCATCCTTTTCTCCCGGAACCATCTGATACTGCTCCAGAAAACCCTTGGTTTCCTGTTCGATGCGTGAAGCTTCTTTTGAAGCCTCTTCCATGGTTTTTTGAATTTCTTCCACCGGTCCGCGGAGCTTACGTTCCTCTTCCAGATGCTTTACCCGGAGTGCACGTACCTTTTCTTCTTCCTTTGATACCTGCACCTTGCGCACCACAAGAAGCACAATACCTG
>ENA-ORUI01003344-ORUI01003344.1-human-gut-metagenome-genome-assembly--contig:-NODE-3344-length-11719-cov-2.337363_pt1 | contig 11719 bp, 10 predicted proteins | sample MGYA00242078_ERZ509205 | MGnify/ENA primary metagenome ERZ509205 (study PRJEB26280, sample SAMEA2338828) | human gut metagenome | biome: human gut; feature: human-associated habitat; material: faeces... | reverse complement strand
TTAAAACAATGCCATTTTCCGTACCTACAATATCCGGAATACCAGCATGATCCGTTGAGATAATAAACATTCCATTGCCCATTGCTTCCAGAATACTAATTGGCTGCCCCTCATTGGGATATCTGGTTGGTAATGCGAAAATATAGCATTCTTTCAATAGGTTTCGCTTTGATTCTCCACCTACAATACCATGATATGTAATATACTCCTCTAGCTTATTTTCCTTTACATAACTATCAAAATATTCTTTCTCACTATCTTCAAAAAACTTTCCTGCGAAGTCGAAGTGAAATCTCTTTTCTCCACCTACATCCACACGTTCTTTCTCTGCTTTTGCCATCTCAAGAACAAGTGGATATCCTTTACTCCTGATAAAATTGCTTAACCACAAAACATGAATAACTTTCTTATTCTCTAAAGCTACCAGCTTTTCATCTATTTCTTGATCTGTGAGCAGATATTGATCATCAACACAATTCTCCACAACATAGATTTTGTCATCATCAATCATTCCCTCAAAAATTTTCTTGAGAGACTTTGACAGAACAATTGCCCCAGCGAGTTTTTTGATTGCCTTATAATTCACTTTCCGCTGCCAACCAGCCATATCATTATCTACTAACTGGCGATAGTATCCACCGTGCAAATGAATCAGACATTTCTTATGCTGAAGTTCCAACAGCTTAAAAATTACCAAATCTCGCAAGTTTCCGCCTTTTGTCTGACTGATCGTAAAATAGAATAAGTCTGCTTTGCTCTTACTAATTTTCAGTAAGTTCTTTATAAAATCCTTGTTATTGGTAATGTCCACCTTCTCAAATTCAAACTCACCATCTGGATTCAAAGCGACGTTGAGTTCTGAATTATACAAAGTTTCAACAGCTTTAGATAATCCATGCATCGGAGGCGGGAACTGTGCAATAAAACAGATTTCCTTTTTGCTCATCGCTTATTGCCCTCCATTCGCTTAATAACCCTCGCCGGGTTTCCAGCAATCACACAGTTATCCTCAAACTTACCACATACCACTGCACCGGCACCGACAACACAGCTATCGCCCAACACTGTGCCTTTTAGGATGATACTATTGCACCCAATAAAGCAGTTTCTGCCGATTTTAATTTCTCGGCTCGGCACTTGATTACTATCGCCACCGTTCTCATCTCGCAGCAGCTTATTTCTCATCTCTGCCTCAATCGGATGAAAGTCGTTGTCCAGAATCTTGCAGTTACCACCAATACAAGTATTCTCACCAATCGTGATCTTTTTTCGGGCGTAAATCGTTGCTCCGCTTATTCCAACGTTATCACCAATTTCAATTTCTGCTCCCGGAGCACGAGTGACAATAATCGTCCGGCTATAAAGGCCAACTAAATTGCTCAGAAAGCTGCTCTTGATCGTGACATTCTCACCAATCTTCAGCTTGGCACCGCCTTTGTTGAAGATAATCGGTGCACCTTTCAGCAAGAGATTCTTTCCATATTCCACTTTTGTCATTTTCATAACCAGCTTGAACCAGTTACTGTTCATCCCTCTCGCCTCCTTTACAACTTCAGCATTTCTTCCGCATACTTTCTCACCGACACATTTCTCGTCAGATTCTTCTCCAGGTTTTCACGGCTTCTACTTCCCATTGTCTTCAATTCGTCTTTTCCAGCATTCTCAATAAACCAGCGGATATTCTCTTCCACTTTGTCATATTCACCCGGCTCACAGCAAAGACCACCGTGAATGTCTTCAATCAGGCAGCGAACCTCAGATCCTGATTCGAGAACCCCTAAAATCGGCTTAGCCGCCGCCATTATTCCGTAGGCCTTTGACGGGCAGCTCACGCCTTTAATACCTTTTGCATTCACACACCAGTGAACATCACCAGCATTCAAGCTATAAATCAGATCAGCCTTATCCTGGTATGGAATAAAAGTCACATTATCAATATGATGCTCTTTTACATACAAGACCAGCTTGTCCAACACAGAACCGGCACCTACAAATGCAAAAACAACTTCTCTTCCATCCGCAGTCTTAGTTCCCGGCTTGATTCTCTCCACAACCTTCATCAGATTCTCTAGATCATAGTACAGTCCAATATTGCCTGAATACATAATGATGAACTTACCATCCAAACCGTACTTCTTCTTGAAAGCAACAACTCTTTCATTGTTCTCATCCAGCGGATAGATTTCATTCTCATCGATCCAGTTGTTGATCATGACAGTCTTAGGGACCTTCTTTCCTTTGAAACGATTCTCCACCGTCTCCACCAGATCACGACCAACCGTGATTATCAAGTCACTACGCTTGCAACTGAACTTGTCAAACCACATCATGGCATCAGTAACAAACTTGCTCTTGGTATAACCAACAGCCAGCACCTGCTCCGGGTTAAAATCCTGAATGTTATAAATGTACTTGGCGTGCTTCACCCACTTACCCCAAACACCCAGCAGACCTCCAAGAATCGGAGGCTGAGAAATGGAGAACACATAATCCATTTTTCCAACCTTGAAAGTTGCCCCCATTGCCCCAAAGAAATAGGAAACAATATTCTTCACACGGCTCTTTTTATTGGCCTTACTGAACTCCGGCACTCGAATTCGCAGAACCTTCACGCCATTGATTTCTTCTTCGTAATATTTCCGTGTCTTATATTTATCCTCAATCGTCCCTAAGTAACTCGGCACCACGCAGATGACTGTTATGTCGAATTTATCCAGCATACCCTCCGCCAGTTCACGGAGAATCTGCCCCGTTGACGCAGTATCCGGAATATAGTAATGAGCATAAATCAGAAGATTTTTCTTATTTGACATTCCTATAATTTCCTCTTGCTTTTTCTCGTATAGCTATACGTTCAATCCCTCAAAAAAAGAAAAACATCTCACCAAGCTCCATTCCACTCCCAAGCACCCCTGTCTTCCCTCTCCGCTCATTTCTCCCTATAGCTATACGTTCAATACCAATAACACCTGCAGTTTCCCCTCCCGGTTCCACTGCAGATCATCATTCTTATATCATTTTCCTTATCTCTTCCATCCATTCCATCACTTGGATCCGCTGCCCTTAAGCACGACTCCGACGGTCTTGAACAGAATCTTAATATCCATTCCGATATTCCAGTTCTTGACATATTCCATATCAAGCTTCACAACTTCCTCAAAGTCAGTGATATCACTTCTTCCGCTCACCTGCCACATTCCGGTCAGTCCCGGCTTCACGGCAAGTCTTCCGCGGTGATATGGCTCATACTGTTTCCACTCATCTACTGTTGGTGGACGGGTTCCTACGAGACTCATATCTCCTTTGAGTACATTCCAGAACTGCGGGAATTCATCCAGAGATGTCTTACGGATAAACCAGCCAAGTCCATGCTTGCTTCCATCCGATCCGCTTCCGATGATTCTTGGGTCATTCTCCATCTTGAACATGAGCCCCTTCATCTCGTTCTGTTTCATCAGTTCTTTCTTGCGTTCCTCTGCATCCATATACATGCTTCGGAATTTATAGATTTTAAATAATTTTCCGTTTTTTCCTACTCTCATCTGAGAGAAGAAGATCGGCCCCGGTGAAGCAATATAGATTGCCGGCGCAAGGAATATTGTAATGATACCTGTCAGAATCATTCCAACGATTCCGCCACAGATGTCCATCGTTCTCTTCATCATAGCCTGTCGTGAGGAAATCACTCTGACGCTGGAAGTCAGGACTGTATATCCACCCATACGGTTAATAAACTGATTTCCTGCCCATCCTGCTCTGTCTTCCAGACATTCGTGAACTGTAATTCCCATATTCACACATGTGTCAAACAAATCTTCCGGTATCAATGTTTTCTTCTTAATTCCAACAAGAAGAGCATCAACCCATCTTGTCTGTATGTATTCAGTTAATGTATCAATCTTGCTTACGACCGGAATTCCTTCGATCGATTCATTTTCTTCCGGTTCACGGTCTGCAAGTACGATTCCAACAATATCGAATTCATTAAATACATTCTGTTCCACTCGTTTTAACATGGAATCTATTTCATCACTTGTTGAAACAAGGAGCATATTTATTTTTGAATAGAGCATATTGCCATGTTTCAGTAAATATTTCTTCCATATGATTCGCACCACATAAACCAAAATAACTGACATTGGAATAAATGATGTAATCACAAGACGTGAGGTCATGCTTCCCTGTTTACTCATAAAGAGATATACGATTACAAGCGCACTCACGATAAACACATGCTTCAATACATTCTTAAACTCTACAAAATATCCTCTTCTCATGATCCCATGATATGGCTCTGTAAAGAAAGCTGTACAAATGTCTATCAGTATAATAATAATCCCGATATTCAGATATAATCCGTTATGATCCAGATCATTTATTCCCATGCGCAATACAAAGCTGCTTACATAAGCCAGCTGTAATGCGACAAGATCTAATATGATGAAGTCCCAGTGCTTCAACCAACTGTTACTGTTCTTCCTGTACATTCTCCTCGTACACCCTTTTCCCCTGATAGTCTTCTGTCTGACTACATAACAAAATATCTGATTTTATTCATCTTAAATGTTTTGTCTGTAATTCCCCTGTAAAATGGAATATGCAGCGGATATTCTCCACTGCATATCCGACTATTCCTGTTTGCTTTTACCATAGTAGTATGAATTATACTTACTATAATATTTCTCTTTCTTCATATCCACTTTATTCAATACTGCACCGAGAAGCTTACATCCACTCTTCATAAGCTGATCTTTTGCTTTCATAGCATCTCTTCTGCTTACTGCTTCGCTCTCGATTACGAGGATTGCACCATCACACTGTTTTGCTACGATTGCTGCATCACTCATATTGATGATCGGTGGTGTATCGATTAAAACATAATCATAGGCTTTTCTCGTCTCTTCAATCAGTCTGCTGAAACGTCCTTGCTCCAGAAGCTCTGATGGGTTCGGAGCGTACGGACCGGAAAATATAATCTCAAGATTACGGTAATTTGTAGAATAAATCACTTCCTCCAAAGCAACCTGTCCACTTAAATACTGTGACAGTCCATTGGTCTTCTGCTTGATCTGGTAACGTTTGATATAACTGGATTTACGGATATCTGCATCTATAATCAGAACTCTCTTTCCCATCTTTCCAATCTCTACTGCAAGCTGGAAAGCCACGTCACTTTTTCCTTCATTTGGATAACAGCTTGTGAGAACAATACTCTTCGTCTCTACACCACTGAACTGCATATTTGTACGGAGGGTTTTAATAGCCTCTTCATAGAAGACGTCTTCTTTTCTGGAGTCCGTCATCATAACTCTCTGAATTGCCATTTATTTTTTCCTCCTTTTTTTCTTCTTTTTCTTTGATGCTGCCTTGCTTGAATTGCGAGATCCTTTTCCTGTAATGTAGTCTTTTCTATCTGGAATACTTGCCAGTGTTGTCAGACCAAGGTAGTTCTCGATATCTTCCTCTGACTTGATTGTATCATCCATCAGTGTGAGAAGGATAATAATACCTGCGGAAAGAACCAGACCAGCCAGTGCTCCGATCAGCACATTCTTCTTTGTACTCGGACTTGTCTGGATTGTCGGCACTTCACCTTCTTCAATAATCTTCGGCGGTGTTACTTCCATCTTGTCTCCGATAAAGTCAGCTGATGTCTTTGCCAGCGTGTCAGCAATCTTCTTTGCCATCTCTGGATCTTTGTCTACTGCTGTAACGGAAAGAATACGTGTATCACTTGGATTCTCTACGGTGATACATTCCTTCAACTCTTTATATGTCATATCCAGATTTAGTTCATCTACTACGTCCTGCAATACCGTACGGCTTGTGATCAGGATATTGTAGTCTTTCGTCAACTGAGTACCGATCTGCAGATCAGCCAGTGAAGAAAGTGTGGTTTCCTTTGTGAGAACAAGCATCGTAGATGTTGCGCTGTAAACAGGTGTCATCAAAAGCTTTGTTGCTGCTCCGGCAATCACTGCTCCGGCCAATATAGCCGCAAGAATTACCAGAATGTGCTTTTTCAATGCGTAGAATAGTTCTCTGAGGTCAATCTCGACCTCGTCGTCATCATGCGTATTTCCCATCTTTACTCCCCTTTATTTTATTATTTTGCCTTCTGCAATGCGAAGTGCATTCTCTTTTGTTATCTGTCTGAGGTAAGTACTGTCTAAATGCTTCCTCATCCAGCTCATTGCCTCTTTTGTATCAGGCATTCTGTTCCCGATATTGTGCATATCGGTTCCCATGAAATGGATATTCTTTTTTTTCAGATTATCCTTACACCAGCGTGCTGTCGAATCCTTCCAATCACCGCTGACGGATCTGTAATTCATCTGGATCAATGCTTCCAGGTCAATCAGTTCTTCTACACGCTTGCCTTTTCTAAGACAGCGGTATCTCTCTGCATGAGCAACTACCGGAGCATACCCTGCTCTTGACAGATTCCTCACCGCTGTACATATCTCTGAATAAGGCACTGACGGCATAAACTCAACCAGTACGTAATTACTGTCTGCCAACGTAAGCAGTCTTCCCTCTTCAAGCAGACGTATAACACTATTAGAATAAAAAATCTCCTGTCCTGTCCAGATTCGAATTGGCTGTCTGCGCTTTATCTTCCCATCCGGACCTTTCACCGAACGGTTTGCGCGGCTCATCAGCTCATCCCGAAGCCGTCTCAGCTTCTCTGGATCTCTGTTCGGAAACGCTTTGGAATAATGTGAAGTTGCAAACACATCTGTGATTCCCTGTCTTCTCGCCATAGAAAGCATATGAAGACTTTCTTTCATCGAAGACGCTCCATCATCAACTCCAGGCAAGATATGGCTATGTATATCAATCATCTTTAACTCGTCCTTTTACATAATGAAAGAGACACCTGAGATAAAAAATCTGTCCTGCCGTGCCTCCTTGTATCGTCTTATCTTATTGCCTTTAACACCCAATTAATGATATTTTATTTTTCTTTTACTGTCAAGTTATTTTCATGTATATTTTTATGAACCTTGTAACATTATAGTGATTTCTCGTTTATTTCTTCATTTTGGGTTCAAAAATCAATGAAGCCAGGTATCCGAAAATCAGTGCTGCACTGATCCCGGCTGCACTTGCCTTGAATCCCCCCAGGAAAATTCCGAGGAATCCGTTTTTATCAACAGCTTCCTTCACACCTTTCCACAGGACATTTCCGAATCCAAGCAGTGGAACGCTTGCACCTGCTCCTGCAAATTTTACAAATGGTTCGTATGCTCCAATAAATCCAAGCACTGCGCCTGTGCAGACGAGTAATACCATAACACGTCCCGGCATCAGCTTTGTTCTGTCCAGAAGAATCTGCACTGCAGCGCAGATGAGACCTCCGATTAAAAATGCTTTTATATAATCCATTTTTCTATTCCTTTTCTTTTTTTAACACACACTTAGCACATTTTTTACTTCTTCCTATTATAATAGGGCTTTTCAACAGTGTTCGATCATAATCGCATGCGCAATTCCAGGCACACTTGCTCCTTCATTGAAGCTGACCGTTGACATCAATGCACCGGTCGGCACAAAAAGTATCTTTCTCCATTCTCCAATCTCAAGCTTTGGCAGAATATATGAAGCCAGTGTTGACGCTGCGCATCCACAGCCGCTTCCGCCGGCATGTGTATCCTGTGTCTCCTGATCAAAGATAGTCATTCCACAATCCATATGCTTTTTTCTGATATCATATCCTCTGCTTTTCATTAGGTCAAAAAGTATGGATTGACCAATATATCCAAGATCACCTGTTATGATCTGATCGTAATCCTCCTGAGTTCGTCCAAGATCCTGAAAATTGCGATAAATGGTATCGGTTGCAGCCGGAGCCATACATGCCCCCATGTTCTGCGAATCCTTCAGACCAAAATCCACGATCTTCCCTATTGTGACTCCTGCAATCCGAATATGCCGGAACTGGGATTTTCTTTGACGTTGCTTATCGGAATGTATTTTATTCAGATGGCTTCCTACAAGGAAAGCCCCGCTGGCTGTCACGGTCCAGTGTGCGGAAAGTGGTCTCTGGTTCGCATATCCTAACGGAAATCGAAATTCTTTCTCTGCACTTCCGAAATGGCTGGATGTTACTGCCAGCATGTAATCTCCGTATCCTGCTGCCACACTCATTGCTGCTAATGCCAGTGCTTCTCCTGATGTGGAACATGCGCCATACAGGCCGAATATGGGAATCTGCAGATCTTCAACGCCCATAGAAGTTGCAATCCCTTGTCTGAGAAGATCTCCACCAAAGAGATAACGCACAGACTTCGGATCCACATGCGACTTTCCCAGTGCCAGTACGCAGGCTTCCTTCTGCATATTGCTTTCGGCTTCCTCCCAGGTCTCTGCTCCAAACAGGTCATCCTCATTTGTCAGATCAAAGCATTTTCCAAGCGGCCCCTGCGCTTCTTTGCTTCCGGCAACTGATGCTGCGCTTAGAAGATAAGGTGCTTTTGTGAATACAATGCTCTGTGCTCCACGAAGCTGGGACAGATGAAAAGGACCACACTCTGATTCAACTGCCCGGTTTTTGTTTCCCGTATCATTCATATCATTTCCTCATTTCTGATGTTTCATTATTTATTTTTAAGGATATTATTTTCATTTTTGTGAAAAACTATGTGTAGAATTTAAAAACAAAAAGAAGGGATTTTCATTTATGGACAAAATAGAACAATTGAAGCAACAGAAGCAATACGAAGCCTATGTCAAAAAGAAAACACCACAGCACAATGTGTGGTTTAACATGATGAAGGCGTTCTTCCTTGGTGGAACGATCTGCCTGATCGGACAATGTATTTATCATTTCTGTGAATTGAAAAAACTTTCCCCGGATGACTGCAGCAGCTGGACTTCTATTCTGCTCATTCTTCTGAGTATCCTTCTCACCGGTACCGGAATTTATCCACTGCTTGCCAAATGGGGCGGTGCCGGTGCACTTGTTCCGATTACCGGCTTTGCCAACTCTGTTGCTGCACCTGCGATTGAATATAAGAAGGAGGGGCAGGTTTTTGGTATTGGTTGTAAGATCTTCACGATTGCCGGACCGGTGATCCTGTATGGAATTGTGACAAGCTGGGCGCTTGGAGTTGTATATTGGGTATGGACATTGATGTAAAACAAGAAATGTGTTAGATAAATGTATTAGGAAGCCGCTATTCACGGCTTCCTAATCTTTCTTTAAAATCTGTATAATCAAATGCGGTTAGCTGCTGCATGGTTCTGTCAGCATGTCTGATCCAGATATCCGGTAATGGCATCCCGTTAAATGTATTATTTTTGCAAGTCGTATAAATCGCCATATCTCCAAACAGAAGAAGATCTCCGTATTCCGGTAGTTTGCTGAATTTATAGTCTCCAATGATATCCCCTGACAGGCAGGTTGGGCCTCCAAGTCGGACTGTAATCCCACTATCTGTTGTCTCATCCGATGCTCCAAGAAGCGGTGGACGATAAGGCATTTCCAGTACATCCGGCATATGGCAGGCGGCGCTGGCATCTACGATTGCAATCTGTGTGTCTCCATTTTTCAGAACATCCAGCACACTGGTCAGAAGAAATCCTGCATTCAATGCCCAGGCTTCTCCCGGCTCCAGATAAACCTCAACCTTCCATTCTTCCTGTGCCATTCGGATGCATTGCTCCAGTCGCTCAATATCATATCCTGGTCTTGTAATATGATGACCACCGCCAAAATTGATCCATTTCACTTTGGCAATCAAATCACCGAACTGTTTCTTTACGGAAGCAAGGGTTGTCTCCAGATCATCTGAATCCTGCTCACAGAGTGTATGAAAGTGAACCCCATCCAAAAGTTCCATCAACTCCGGATTCTTCACAATTGCTTCATCCCACTGTACTCTTGTTGTACCCATGCGGCTTCCCGGTGCACAAGGGTCATAAATCTCATGTCCCTCCTGGGTAGAGCATTCCGGATTAATCCTGAGTCCCACGCTTTTTCCTGCCTCTTTGGCCATTCTTCCAAAGCGAAGAAGCTGGGACGGAGAATTAAATACAATATGATCGGCATACTGAAGAAGTTCCTCGAATTCATCACCCCGATACCCTGCACAGAATACATGAACTTCTTTTCTTGCCATTTCCTCTGCCCCTAATCTTGCCTCATACAATCCACTGGCCTCTGTACCAGCCAGATACGGTTCAAAAAAAGGATAACAATCATAATTACTGAATGCTTTCTGTGCCAGAAGCATCTTACATCCTGTCCGTTCTGCTACTTCACCGAGCAGTTTTGCGTTTTCTGTAAGTGCTTTTTCATCCAGTATATAACAAGGTGTTTTGATGTTCTGAAATTCCGGCGGAATAATTCCGCCGGTGGCTGTAAATGGTGCTCTTTTATCTAATCTTTCCATCAGTCTACCAACTTCGGATCATGATTTTCACTGCGCGGCAGACCATAACGGTCAAGTGCGTCCAGGAACGGATCCGGATCAAATTCTTCTACGGTATATACACCTGGTCTGATCCATTTTCCAGTCAGCATCATCAATGCTCCGCACATTGCCGGAACACCTGTTGTATAACTGATTGCCTGGCTTCCAACCTCATGGTAGCATTCCTGATGATCGCATACGTTATAGATATAGTAAGTCTTCTCTTTTCCATCTTTTACACCGGTAAAAATACAGCCGATATTTGTTTTTCCTTTTGTGCGTGGACCAAGACTTGCCGGATCCGGAAGAAGTTCTTTCAGGAACTGGATCGGAACGATTTCCTGTCCATTGTACTGAATCGGTGTTGTAGAAAGCATTCCCACATCCTCAAGACAACGCATATGATCCAGATAGCTTTGTCCAAAAGTCATAAAGAAACGAATACGTTTTACCCCTGGAATTGTTTTCGCAAGAGACTCTATTTCCTCATGGTGAAGCAGATACATGTCCTTGTCTCCGACCTGATCAAAGTTGTATTCTCTCTTAATATCCATCGGCGGGATTTCTACCCAATGTCCATTTTCCCAGTAACTTCCCGGTGCACTTACTTCACGAAGATTGATTTCCGGATTAAAGTTTGTCGCAAAAGCTTTACCATGATCTCCGGCATTGCAATCGACAATATCCAGATAGTGCATTTCTTTAAAATAATGCTTTGCGGCATAAGCCGTATATACACCCGATACACCCGGATCAAAACCGCAACCCAGAATAGCTGTCAATCCCGCCTTTTTGAAACGTTCCTGATATGCCCATTGCCACTTATATTCAAATTTAGCTTCATCAAGCGGCTCATAATTTGCCGTATCCAAATAATTTACACCGCAAGCTAAACAAGCATCCATAATCGTCAAATCCTGATAAGGAAGTGCAACATTAATTACAATATCCGGCTTATGCGTATTGAATAACTTTATCAATTCGTTTACATTATCGGCATCTACCTGATCTGTGATTATCCGGTCCCTACCGATTGCCTTTGCAATAGCATCGCATTTCGATTTTGTCCGGCTTGCCAACACTATCTCTGTAAAAACATCCGGATTTTGCGCTACTTTATGAGCAACTACCGTACCTACTCCGCCGGCTCCTATAATTAAAACTTTTCCCATCCTTAATACTTTACTTTATTTCGGTTAAATATTTATCGGATACTCAATTTATCCCAATCTGTAAACTTTCCACAAAGATACGACTTTTTAAAAAGATACAAAGCCAGGTATATTAAGATTCTTAAAAGC
>ENA-ORUI01003341-ORUI01003341.1-human-gut-metagenome-genome-assembly--contig:-NODE-3341-length-11729-cov-2.789275_pt1 | contig 11729 bp, 9 predicted proteins | sample MGYA00242078_ERZ509205 | MGnify/ENA primary metagenome ERZ509205 (study PRJEB26280, sample SAMEA2338828) | human gut metagenome | biome: human gut; feature: human-associated habitat; material: faeces... | reverse complement strand
TCTGCTTTCTCACTATTCTTATTTTCTAGATTTCTCAAAGGGAACAGAATAAACATCTATTTTGTTTTCTTATTGGGTCATATAGGATAGTTCTTATCAATTAATAATCAATCTAAAATGGAATTTTTATTAGACTTCATCTTACATATCGATCAGCATATAATCGAGATCGTACAAGAATATCATACTTGGGCCTACGCGATATTATTCCTAATCATTTTTTGTGAAACGGGATTGGTAGCCACCCCATTCTTGCCCGGGGATTCCCTCTTGTTCGTCGCCGGAGCGATAACAGCGTTACCCGGTATGCCTTTAGAGATAAATCTCTTAGCCTTGATATTATTCGTAGCGGCAGTATTGGGAGACTCCTGTAATTATATGATAGGTCATTTTTTCGGTCGTAAACTATTTAACAATCCCAACTCCAAGATATTCAAGAAAAGCCATTTGGACAAAACGCATGAGTTCTACAAAAAATATGGAGGCAAAACCATAATCATCGCCCGATTCGTACCGATTGTCCGTACTTTCGCTCCCTTTGTAGCCGGAATGGGTAAAATGCACTATTACTATTTCATGATCTACAACCTGATAGGCGGCGCTTTCTGGGTACTGCTTTTCTGCTATACGGGATACTTTTTCGGAGATCTTCCTTTCGTACAGCAGAACCTCAAGATATTGATCATAGCAATTATATTCATATCCATACTTCCTGCCGTAATAGAGGTAGTACGGGCGAAACTAAAAGCACGGAAACAGAGATAAAGTTCCGCCAAACGTATTACCATCTATAACCCACGCCCCATCTCTGATAGCGGAGTACCACGCATACGATTACAGGGGCTATTATCGGAGTTGGTGCGACCAAACGTCTTTCAGCCGTTCGTTGGGGAGTAACTCAAAGCTTGATGACCGCATGGGTTCTTACGATCCCGGTAAGCGGGCTTTTAGCGGCTGGCATTTATTATATGGCTTCCCTTCTTTTCATTTAAATCAAAGAAAAAAGTCACCTAGCTTCATCGGGCAAGTATGTTAAGTTACTTTGCCATTTCACCTAAGTTACTTGCCCGATGAAGCTAGATGTCCCGTATCAACCACCTAACTCCACCAACGAATTATCTATACAGCACTCCTAAACTTTTCAAGAAAGCTCTTACTTATGGAGAAAAGAGAACTTTAGCATTTTGCCAGAATAAGCCGGGAGTTTCACTTGATAAGGATAAGCGTCTGTTAGCGTACTGATAGTCGTTTCCCCGGTTAACAAGTCGGTCAATTCAGCCGGTTTGTTATCCTCAAAATCAAGAGCCTTGAATGCCTCGACCGGGATATTTACCCATACACATTGGTCGGCACGGTCGAAATTCACGACAACCAGAAGTACCTCGTTCTTCCATTTGCGCAAGAACGCATACTGACGGTTCGGATTGAAATAAGGATTACCGGAGTTCGCGTACATCAAATCATAAAACGCTCCCTCGACAATAACCGGCTCGGATCGTACCACATTCAATAACTTAGCGTACATCTCACGCAACGAGCGTTCTGCCGGCGTTAATTTAGCCCCATCAAAGAGCCCATTATTATTCCAGTTTCGCAAACTCTCGACGCTCCAATAATCGAAGATGGTCGTACGGCCATCACGTCCACTGAAACCTTCCGCGTCCATTCCTCTTTCGCCAAGTTCCTGACCACTATAGATCATAACCGGATTCGTATTCATGGCAGCGGAGACAATCATGCCCGGAATACCCGGACGAGCATCCCCCGCAAAGAAATCAGAAGCGACACGCTGTTCATCGTGATTCTCCAAGAAATTCAACATATTTTTCTGGATTCCCTCCAACGATTGCCAACAATGCGATATATTACTAGCCGGAGCCTGTCCGCACATCACCGCACGAACCGTATCATAAAGACCAACCTTGTCATACAAATAATCAAAGTGTCCCGTATAAATATAATTCCTATACTCATCCGGATTATACACCTCCGCTATAAAGATCACATCACGCACCTTCTTCACCTGAGGAATCACCCAGTTCCAAAACTCTACCGGGACCATCTCAGCCATATCACAACGAAAACCATCCACCCCCTTATCAGCCCAGAACAACAAGATCTCCAACATTTTCTCCCACGTATTGGGAATGGTATTGAAATGGCAAGCACCACCGTGCATATAATCCACGCCGTAGTTCAGCTTCACCGTCTCATACCAATCGTTCTGGCTTGGATAGGCATCGAAATGATTGTTACCGGTCACCTTCGCCGGAAACTCACTATAGGCAAAATCCTCCTCACGCTGCGGATCAAAACGAAGCGTCAAGGTCTGTCCCGGAAGATAATAAAAGTTATTATTCACATCAAAAGCCTTGGACACATTATCCGTTTGACCTAAGTCCTCCACGAAAGGTTCCCGTGCGTCCGAGAAATATTGACGTGCCACATGGTTGGGTACAAAATCGATAATAACCTTCATCCCAGCCTCATGCGTACGTTTCACCAAATCCTCGAACTCACTCATACGGTTCTGGATATTATCCGCCAAATCCGGATCTATATCATAGTAATCTTTTATAGCATATGGAGATCCGGCCTTACCTTTTACTACGGCAGAATGGTCTTTCCGGATGCCAAACATGGTGTAATCGGTTTTTGTAGCGTGCTCTATCACCCCTGTATACCATACATGAGTAACACCTAGTTCTTTGATTTTGGATAAAGCCAAAGGAGTAAAAGCCGAAAACTTACCCACTCCATTCTCGGCTAAACTACCATTCATTACAGGAGATGGTCGCAGATTCCCAAACCAACGCGGGAATACCTGATAAATTACCATCTTGTTTTTTTGTTCCATTGCGTTCATCTATATATAAAGTTTTTGTGGGAAAGCGCTTTGTCCAGACAGACGATTTGTCACGGCATCAGGCCTTTCTTTCTTGCCGCGATCGCTTTCACCAAGGTTTCATATTTATTCTCATCCAACACTTTCTCAAAGCAACGGGCAGCGGCGGAATAGCCAATATTACAAATCACGTCTACATTCTCAAGATCGAATGTCTTATATAAGCCAAACTCCTCCGCCTCTATTAAGACATCACACATCTCTCGATCCTCCAGCGTATTTGCCCGGAACATATAATGATAAGAGCGCTCGGCGATATGGAATATGGTCTGCTTATATTTTTGCGGGATCAACGGGCTTACGTTCACCCCGATAATACGCTCACATTCCTCACGGATGATGGAGACCGGAAAGTTGTGAAATAATCCTCCATCCACATAATGAACGCCATTGATGACTACAGGACTGAAAATAATCGGGATACTACAAGAAGCTGTCACCGCCTCAACAATAGGACCACTCCTAAATTCATGGCTTTCGCCATTATCCAAATCAGTCGCGACAATCACCATCGGAATCTGCAAGTCCTCGATGTTCTTGGTCCGCAAGTGTCGCCTCAAGAAATAACGAAAGCGCTTACTATCGAACAAACCCGCCTTCGGAATCTGCAACTGGGCGAATTCCGAGAACTCACGTCCGGTAAAAAGTTCTTGGATCTCCGCCGCCGAATAGCCATCGGCAAACAAGGTGCCCATTAAGGATCCGACACTGGTACCGGCTATGATATCCGGCTTCAGCCCGCATTCCTCCATCATCCGGAATACTCCGATATGCGCAAAACCTTTCGCTCCGCCTCCGCTAAGCGCCAAGCCCAACCTATAGGGTTTATGGTTTGTCTCTTCTGCCATTTATTTCTTGTCTCTTAATCTGGTAACAAATATGCTGTTTTTTTTAATTAGAAACATTATTATTAGGGAAAAAGTTTCCATCCTCTTTTATTTTTGCTACATTTACACGGAAAGCAAAGGTATTGTCACATTGTTTTCTTAAGTATAACATTAAATCTACCATGTTATGATTACGAGTATTTTCTGGATTATTCCGTTAGCGTCTGTCCTAGCGCTAGCATTTGCCTGGTTCTTCTTCAGGCAAATGATGAAAGAGAGTGAAGGAACTGAGTTGATGAAAAAGATCGCCTCCTTTGTGCGTGAAGGGGCGATGTCGTATCTGAAACAGCAATACAAAGTAGTCGCCTCGGTTTTCGTTGTCCTAGTAATCTTATTCTCTATTATGGCCTATGGCTTCCATGTGCAAAACGAATGGGTCCCGATCGCCTTCCTGACAGGAGGTTTCTTTTCCGGATTAGCGGGTTTCTTAGGCATGAAGACAGCGACTTATGCCTCGGCCCGTACGGCGAACGCGGCCCGCACTTCCTTGAACAAAGGCTTACAAGTCGCTTTTCGAAGCGGGGCGGTCATGGGCTTAGTAGTCGTAGGACTTGGATTGCTGGATATCTCATTCTGGTATATCCTGTTAAATGCTTTCATCCCAGACGAAGCTTTGGACCCGACCCATAAACTCACCATTATCACGACAACCATGCTTACATTCGGAATGGGTGCCTCCACGCAAGCCTTGTTCGCACGTGTGGGAGGAGGAATCTATACGAAAGCCGCCGATGTCGGAGCGGATTTAGTAGGTAAAGTTGAGGCTGGGATCCCGGAGGATGATCCTCGTAACCCGGCGACAATCGCCGATAACGTAGGCGACAATGTAGGTGACGTCGCCGGTATGGGAGCCGACCTATATGAATCTTATTGCGGTTCCATCCTAGCGACCGCCGCATTGGGAGCCGCTGCGTTCGTTTCTTCCGGAAGCGTAGAATTACAATATAAGGCGGTTGTCGCCCCAATGCTTATCGCCGCTGTCGGTATCATTTTATCTATTATTGGTATTTTCGCCGTCCGTACGAATGAGAACGCGACGATCAAGCAACTATTGAAAGCCTTAGCCATAGGAACGAACTTGAGTTCCGTATTGATCGCTATCTCCACGTTCGGGATTCTTTATGTATTAGGCATGGAGAATTGGTTCTGGATCGGTTGTTCCGTGATCGTAGGTCTGCTAGTCGGAATCGTGATCGGGCAGGCGACGGAATATTATACCTCCCAATCCTATAAACCGACCCGGCTCGTCTCCGAAGCGGGACTGACCGGGCCGGCAACAGTTATTATCTCCGGTCTCGGACTGGGGATGCTCTCTACAGCCATCCCGGTACTTGCCGTCGTGGTCGGTATTATTTGTTCCTTCTTGTTCGCCTCCGGATTCGACTTCACGAACGTGGGCATGGGATTATACGGAATCGGTATAGCGGCCGTAGGTATGCTATCGACCTTAGGTATTACGTTGGCTACAGACGCTTACGGTCCCATAGCGGATAATGCCGGAGGCAACGCCGAGATGTGTAACCTAGGGAAAGAAGTCCGCAAGCGTACAGACGCATTGGATTCATTAGGAAATACGACTGCCGCTACAGGTAAAGGTTTCGCTATCGGTTCCGCCGCGTTAACCGGCTTGGCTCTGTTGGCCTCTTATGTAGAAGAGATCAAGATCGGTTTGCTCCGTTTAGGAGAGACCGTCCTGAACTTTACCGATGGCAGGAGTATCGAAATATCTAAAGCCTCATTCTCGGACTTTATGGTATATTATGATGTTACCTTAATGAATCCGAAGGTGCTGGCCGGAATGTTCCTAGGTTCCATGATGGCATTCATGTTCTGTGGCCTTACGATGAACGCTGTAGGACGTGCGGCCGGGCACATGGTGGAGGAAGTTCGCCGTCAGTTCAAGGAAATCAAGGGTATTCTGACTGGAGAGGCACAACCGGATTATGCCCGTTGCGTTGAGATCTCGACGAAAGGAGCGCAACACGAAATGGTACTTCCCTCCGTTTTAGCTATTATCGCCCCCATCTTAACCGGACTCATATTTGGTGTGACGGGTGTTGTCGGATTATTGATCGGTGGATTAAGCACGGGCTTCGTATTAGCCGTATTCATGGCGAACGCCGGAGGAGCATGGGATAACGCGAAGAAATTCATCGAGGAAGGAAACCACGGCGGCAAGGGTAGCGAGGCGCATAAGGCAACCGTTGTCGGCGATACGGTTGGCGATCCGTTCAAAGACACTTCCGGCCCGAGTTTGAATATCCTTATCAAGCTGATGAGCATGGTAGCGATCGTGATGGCGGGATTGACGGTGGCTTGGAGTTTGTTTTAATAGTTGACCGTTAGTAGTTGGCAATTGACAGTTAGAGAAGTAAATTGACAAATTAATAGAGAAAACTAAATAATTGTCAATTGCCAACTGTCAATTGTCAACTGTTTTGTATTTTTGCGTCGTAAAAACATAAAACAATTCAACAATGTCAATCTCACGCTTTAATGCTGTGGAGAAGGCATCCAACCGAAAGGCCGTGGAAGCCGTTACTCCCGAACACAAAGTATCTGAGTACTATGGCGAGAATGTCTTCAACCGGAAGGCGATGCAAAAATATCTCTCCAAGGAAACGTACAAAGCCTTGACCCACGCCATTGACAATGGCACACCTATCGACCGGGAAATCGCCAATCATGTGGCAGCCGGCATGCGTATGTGGGCACTGGAAAAAGGAGTCACTCATTACACCCACTGGTTTCAACCGCTTACCGATGGCACCGCCGAGAAGCACGACGCTTTTGTAGAACACGATGGCAACGGCGGCATGATCGAGGAGTTCAGCGGCAAGTTGCTCGTCCAGCAAGAACCAGACGCTTCCAGTTTCCCGAACGGTGGACTTCGCAATACCTTCGAGGCCCGCGGCTACTCCGCTTGGGACCCTTCCTCTCCCGCTTTTATCGTAGATGACACACTTTGTATCCCAACCGTATTTATCGCTTATACCGGTGAAGCGCTGGATTATAAGACCCCGCTGATCCGCTCTATCGAAGTATTGGGAGAAGCCGCCAAAGACGTATATCAGTATTTCGATGAGGATGTCAATAAGATAATTACTTACCTTGGTTGGGAACAGGAATATTTCCTTGTTGACGAGGACTTGTATTCCGCCCGTCCGGACCTCTCACTCACCGAGCGTACCTTGCTCGGACATGAGAGCGCGAAGAACCAACAATTAGACGACCATTATTTTGGCGCTATCCCCTCTCGTGTACAAGAATTCATGAAAGACTTGGAAACCGAATGCTATAAACTAGGTATCCCGGTAAAGACCCGCCATAACGAGGTAGCCCCCAATCAGTTCGAGCTAGCTCCTATTTACGAGGAATGCAACCTTGCCAACGACCATAACCAATTATTGATGTCGGTCATGAAACGTGTCTCCCGCCGTCATAATTTCCGTGTATTATTGCACGAGAAGCCATTTAACGGGGTAAACGGTTCCGGTAAACACTGTAACTGGTCTATGGGAACAGACAAGGGTGTAAACTTATTCTCTCCGGGTAAAGACCGTGAGGACAACCTGCGCTTCATCACCTTCGTGGTGAACACCATCATGGCCGTTTATAAATACAACGCTTTATTAAAAGCGAGTATCGCTTCCGCCACGAACGCACACCGCCTAGGCGCGAACGAGGCACCTCCCGCTATCATCTCCACTTTCCTCGGAACGCAAATCAGTGATATCTTGGATAAGTTCGAGAATAGCTCTATCGAGGACGCTATCGAGGTAGACGATAAAAAGGGCTTGCATCTTGGCTTCGGGCAGATCCCCGAACTGCTGTTGGACAATACGGATCGTAACCGTACCTCTCCTTTCGCCTTCACCGGAAACCGTTTTGAGTTCCGTGCCCCGGGCTCTTCCGTGAACTGCGGATCGGCCATGTTAGCGTTGAACTCCGCCGTAGCCTATCAATTGCAACAATTCAAGAAGGACGTAGAGGCTTTGCAAGCGGAAGGAAAAAGCAAGGAAGTAGCGATCTTCAAGGTGCTGAAAGCCTATATCAAGGAATCTAAGCCGATCCGCTTCGATGGAAACGGTTATTCGGACGAATGGAAAGAGGAAGCTGCCAAGCGAGGTCTGGATTGCCAAAACAGTGTTCCCTTGCAATATGACGCTTATCTTAAACCGGAGTCGATCGAGATGTTCACGTCTACCGGCGTACTTACCCAGAAAGAATTGGAAGCGCGTAATGAGGTAAAATGGGAAGTCTATATCAAAAAGGTACAGATCGAGGCTCGGGTATTAGGGGATTTATCCTTGAACCATATCATCCCGGTAGCCGTTCGCTACCAGAGCGTATTGCTGGATAATATAGCGAAGTTGAAAGAGACATTCGGCGATGACCCGGAATTCCGCGATATGTCGGAAGAGCCCCGTCGCTTGGTTCGTAAGATAGCCGGGCATATCTGTGCCGTGACCAAGAAAGTGGATGAGATGGTAGAAGCCCGCAAGAAAGCGAACCGCTTGACCGATATGCGGGAAAAGGCGATCGCTTACCACGACTCGGTAGCCCCTTATTTGGATGAGATCCGTGACCATATCGATGATCTGGAACTGATGGTGGACAACCAGATGTGGCCGTTGCCGAAGTATAGGGAACTCCTGTTTATCCGATAAAAAACACCCGTACTGGCGTTGCCTTGCGCCAGTATCGGCATAGCCTCACACTGATATAGGCGCAGCCTTATACCGATACTGGCATAAGGCTACGCCTATACTCCCGTTTACCACTTCACATAAGAAGCATTCATCAAGAAGTCATAATCATGTTTCATCGCTTGCAGCGGTGTCATATTATAACGCTCTTGCTCAATGAAGTAATCCTCTAATCCGGCTTTCTCCGCCACAGCGAATAAGGATTTGAAGTCTACGATTCCGGCGCCCATCTCTGTGCTGCCCTTTCCATCCGCATTCGCATCTTTCAAGTGCCAGTTGGCGAAACGACCGGGATAACGGTTCACGTAATCATGACATTTAAAACCGCCATACACTAATTGAGCCGTATCGATCTGGAAAGTAACCAGCCCTTTGTCCGTATTCTCGATCATCACGTCGAACGGGATCTTCCCTTCCAGCTCATGGAATTCATCCACATGGTTATGGAAAGCGAAACGCAACCCATTCGCCTTCGCGATCTCACCACATTTATTAAATTGATCCGCTAAACGCTTCACGTCCGAAAGGCTCTTGATATCTTTGGAGGGATAACCCGCCTGAACAATCCATTTACAGCCTACCTCTGCCGTATCGGCGGCATTCTTTTTCCAGAAGTCCCATCCTTTGGTATCACCCTCCGCCAGCAAACCGCTTCCGGTATGGGAACCTACCATACGGGCACCCAGATCCGCCAGATATTTCTTCATCTCGGCCGGGGATTTCCCGTAGAATTTGCCATCCCGGTAACCGGCGGCTTCCATCCGTTTATAACCGATATCCACCAAAGCCTTCATCGTACCGTCAAAATCCGTCTTCAAGTCGTCCCGGACACTATACAACTGTACACCTATCGCTTTCTCTTTCTTAGCCAAGATAGAGGCAAAGCCGTTCGGTACTACACTCAGCGCAGCCACAGCGGCACCCGCTTTCAAAAAATTCCGTCTCGTTATCATCATACTATTCTTTAAGATTAACATCGCTAAAGGTAGCAAAATTATTTCTACTTTCGCGCACATTTAAACAAACGATCATGCAAGGAACAAAAAATCTGACCGAAGGGGTCATCTCCCGGCAACTATTCAATCTGGCGATGCCGATCATGGGTACCTCATTTATCCAAATGGCCTATAGCATCACCGACATGGCTTGGGTAGGCCGATTGGGAAGCGAGGCCGTAGCCGCTATCGGCGCCGTTGGTATCCTTACTTGGATGACGAACTCGATCTCTTACTTGAATAAAGTAGGCTCGGAGGTGAGTGTCGGGCAAAGTATCGGGGCGCAAAACGTGGAAGATGCCCGAGGATTCGCTTCCCATAACCTAACGATCGCCTTGATCCTCTCGCTTTGTTGGGGATTCTTGCTATTCGTCCTCGCTCATCCGATTATCGGCTTCTACAAACTGGAGGAACCGATCGCGTTGAACGCCGTGGAATATTTAAGAATCGTCGCTTCCGCATTCCCATTTATCTTCCTCTCGGCGGCGTTTACCGGGATTCATAATGCGGCGGGATTGAGTAAGATTCCATTTTTATATCAGCGGAACAGGTCTTTTACTGAATATGGTGCTAGATCCTTTATTTATACTCGGCTTCCATTTGGGCACGGCGGGCGCGGCTTGGGCTACGTGGATCTCCCAAGCGGTGGTTTGCGGACTATTCGTCTATCAGCTAAAATGCCGCAATAAATTGTTCGGGGGATTCCCTTTCTTTGTCCGTTTAAAGGAACGTTACACCAAGCGGATCTTCCAATTGGGCCTGCCGGTAGCGTTATTAAATACATTCTTCGCGATCATCAATCTTTTTATGGCCCGTACGGCTTCCACCTACGGAGGGCATATCGGTTTGATGACGCTTACGGCAGGCGGACAAATGGAGGCGATCGCATGGAACACCTCACAAGGCTTCAGTACGGCCCTCTCCGCTTTCACCGCTCAGAACTACGCCGCACGCAAGAAAGAACGTATCTTGACCGCTTATCATACGACGCTTAAAATGACTTCTATCATCGGTGTACTCTGCACGTTGTTATTCGTCTTTTACGGTAGCGAGGTCTTCTCGCTGATCGTGCCGGAGCAAGCCGCTTATGAGGCCGGTGGTATATTTCTCCGGATCGACGGATATTCGATGATCTTCATGATGCTGGAGATTACCACGCAAGGCATGTTCTACGGTACCGGCCGAACGGTTCCGCCGGCGATCATCAGCATCTCGTGTAACACCTTACGCATACCTTTGGCCATCGGGCTAGCGGCAGCGGGACTGGGTATTACGGGTGTTTGGTGGGCGATCAGCCTTTCCAGCATGCTAAAAGGTGTCGTCGCTTTCATTTGGTTCAGTATCTTACAGAAGAAGATCTTGTAAGCGGAACAATTCTTACCGATTTTCCGTACATTCGCGATTAAAATGACATTCAATTAAAAAAACAACCTATATGGATAACAAATTCAAACCGGAAACCCTGTGCGTACAGGCCGGTTGGCAACCCAAGAAAGGAGAACCCCGTGTCCTCCCGATCTATCAAAGCACGACATTCAAGTATGAGACGAGTGAGCAGATGGCTAAATTGTTCGATTTGGAGGAAAGCGGCTATTTCTATACCCGCCTTCAAAACCCGACAAACGAGGCTGTAGCCGCCAAGATCGCAGCGTTGGAAGGTGGCGTGGCCGCTATGCTGACCTCATCCGGGCAGGCCGCTAGCTTTTTCGCTTTCTTCAATATTTGCGAGGCTGGCGATCATATCGTAAGCGCTACCAGCATTTATGGAGGTACTTATAATCTACTGGCCGTTACCTTGAAGAAGCTGGGAATCGAATGCACGTTCGTAGATCAAGACGCAAGCGAGGAAGAGATCTCCAAGGCTTTCCGCCCGAATACGAAGGCGATGTTCGGCGAGATGATCTCCAATCCGGGCGTTATGGTATTGGATGTGGAGAAGTTTGCCCGCATCGCCCATAATCATGGCGTACCCTTGATCGTCGATAATACGTTCGCCACGCCGATCAATTGCCGTCCGTTCGAATGGGGAGCGGATATCGTTACGCACTCCACGACTAAATATATGGATGGCCATGCCACGAGCGTGGGTGGTTGTATCGTGGACAGCGGCAATTTCGATTGGGAAGCGCATGCCGAGAAGTTCCCGGGACTTTGCCAACCGGACCCTTCTTACCACGGATTGACCTATACCAAGGCATTCGGGAAATTAGCGTTCATCACGAAAGCGACTAGC
>ENA-ORUI01003332-ORUI01003332.1-human-gut-metagenome-genome-assembly--contig:-NODE-3332-length-11743-cov-14.517796_pt1 | contig 11743 bp, 8 predicted proteins | sample MGYA00242078_ERZ509205 | MGnify/ENA primary metagenome ERZ509205 (study PRJEB26280, sample SAMEA2338828) | human gut metagenome | biome: human gut; feature: human-associated habitat; material: faeces... | reverse complement strand
TGGATACCATTGAGGATACGCTGGAGGAGAGCGCCGGAATGCCCCTTTCGGGCGGTAAGCGCATCGTGGATGTGGAGCAGATCCGGGATTATCTGGACGAGATCCGCCAGAACCTGCCTGTGGAGCTGCGGCAGGCCCAGTCCATTGTCAGCGACCGTGCCCAGCTCATCGAATCGGCCAACGCACAGGCGCAGGCCATTGTAAAAAAGGCCGAGGAGCGCGCCCGTGTGCTGGTGAGCGAGGCCGAGATCGTCAAGGCGGCCCAGCAGCGCGCCGGAGAGATCGTCTCCGCCGCCCAGACCGAGGCCCGCACTGTCCGCCAGACCGTGACCGACTACTGTGATAATATGCTCAAGACCACGGAAGAGACGATGGCGGAAAACGCCGCACAGGTCAAAAATGTCCGTGCAAACCTGCGCCAGAGCCCCCGGAAACAGCTCTGATGCGGGAATGTGAAATTTCCCGGTGAGAGCTTCCGGCCCCTGCAAGCAAAAACGACGGCTTGCAGGGGCTTTTTTTGGTACATTTTGAGAGAAAAAACAAAAGGGAAACTCTTGCAATCAGGGGCCTGTTTTGTTACAATAAAATTGTATCCTCAAGGCTGACCGGGCCACAAACTCCCGGCAGGCTGCAGGCCGCTTTCCCGGGCAGCAGCTCCGGGCAGAAAAGGGCGGCAGATGCAGGATCTTATCTGAGTTTTGAAAGGAGGCTGGGAACATGGACGCAGAAAAAACAGCACAGCCCTTTGACCCGGCCTCGTTTGAGCATGTCCCGGTGCTGCTGAACGAGTGCCTGGACGGCCTGAAGATCGACCCGGCGGGCACCTATCTGGACGGCACGGCGGGCGGCGCAGGGCACTCCCGCCAGATCGCCCTGCGGCTGAACGGCGAGCAGGGCGGCAGGCTCATCTCGCTGGATCAGGACCCCGATGCCGTGCAGACGGCCCGGGCCCGGCTGGCGGGCCTGCCTGCCACCGTGGTGCAGATCAACTTCCGCTATGCCGGACAAGCTCTGGAGCAGCTGGGCATTGAAACGATCAACGGCGCGCTGCTCGATTTGGGTGTGTCCAGCCATCAGCTGGATGACGCGGCCCGGGGCTTTTCCTACCGGGCAGATGCCCCGCTGGACATGCGGATGAGCCAGGAGGGTGAGACGGCCGCTGATCTCGTGAACAGCGAGAGCCGGGAGGAGCTGGCCCGCATCCTGCGGGATTACGGCGAGGAGCCCTTCGCCTGGCAGATCGCGGGCAGGATCGTGGAAGCCCGGGAAACTGCCCCCATTGAAACGACATTGCAGCTGGCGGATATCGTGGCCAGCGCCATGCCCCCGGCGGAGCGCCGGAAGAACAAAAACCCCTCCCGCCGCACCTTCCAGGCGCTGCGCATTGCGGTAAACCATGAGCTGGACGCACTGGAAGAGGGGCTGGATACCATTTTTGCGCATCTCGCACCGGGTGGAAGACTTTGCGTGATCACCTTCCACTCGCTGGAGGATCGGCTGGTCAAGAACAAGTTCCGCCGCTGGTCCACCGCCTGCACCTGCCCGCCGGAGTTCCCGGTGTGCGTCTGCGGCGGCAAGGCCAAGGCAAAGCTGATCACACGCAAACCCATTGAAGCCAACACGCAGGAGCTGGAAGAGAACCGGCGCAGCCGCTCGGCCCACCTGCGGGTTTTGGAAAAGATCTGAGGGCGGCACAGCCCCGGAGATGTGAGGAGGAGATCACCATGGGTCAGGCAGCATACGATATGACAGAGGTTCGGCGGAGAAGAGCGCCGCAGGCACAGCCCAAAGTTCCGCTGCGGGTAGAAAAGGGCGGCAAAAAGCGGCTGAACCCCGTGCGGGCCGCCATGCAGCACGCGCTGCAGCTGGTGGGCGCGGCTTTGCTGGTGGGCTTTGCGGTAAGCCTGCTGTGGAGCGAGGCACAGTTGGTGGAGCTGAACTCTCAGATCCAGAGCGCCAAGGCAGAGCTTGTGAGCGAGCAGAGCCAGTATACATACTACAACAGTGCCCTGAACAGCCGCACCAACATCACAAGTGTTGAGGAGACCGCCACACGCCTGGGGCTGATGAAGATCGACCAGAGCCAGATCACCTACATCCGGCTGGATGAGGGCAGCGTTCTGGTGCGCAAGGCATCCGCTGTGCGGCAGTGGTCGGATCTGCTCCACGATGGGGCAATGACCATTCTTGCCTCTGTCAGAACGGCAAAATAAACCAAACAACGAAAAGCGTGCGGCAGCGCACGCTTTTTCGGTTTTCTTCGGGAGTACGCAATGCAAACACCATCCTCCAATCCCAAAAAGAACAGTGCCCGCCGCCGCAGTGCGGACCCGCACGCACGGCTCAGTGCACGGCTGCGTCATATCAGCTTTGGTGCCGCCGTGCTTCTTGTGGTGGTCGCCGCGCTGACCGTGATCTACAGCCTGTACAAGATCCAGATCCGCGACGGTGCCACCTACCGCCAGTACGCCGCCGAGCAGCAGCTGCTGGACAGCACCATTCAGGCTACCCGCGGTGAGATCTACGACACCAGCGGCATCACGCTGGCCTCCACCAGCGTGGTCTGGACCATCTGGGCCGACCCCTCTTACAGCACGGCCCTGTATACCACCACCACCGATCAGGACACCAAGGCGGAGACCCGCACCATCGATGAGGCCGCCATGAAGGAGGTCTGCACCCAGATCACCCTGCGCCTGCTTTCGGGCGATGGCGAGAGTCTGGACAGCGTGGACACCACTTCGGCAGAGTATCAGACCCAGTATCAGGCGGTCTGCGATGCCCTCTCCCAAAACGAAAGCTCCTATCAGGTGCTGGCCACCAAGGTCAACAACGCCATCAAGCTCTCCATTGAAGAATACGTCAAGACCTACAACAAGGCCCACAGCAAGAGCGGAACATCCGCCGGTGCGCTGGAAAAGATCCTGGCCAAGCTGGGCCTGGGCCAGCAGGAGAGCGACGACGGCACCCCCACTGTCCGCAAGGGGCGGGTGTCGGTGTCGGCCTCCAAGGGCTTCCAGCGGGATTACCCCTACGGCCGCTTTGCCGCCGCCGTGCTGGGCTTCTGCAATGCGGATGGTCAGGGCGTGTACGGTCTGGAAAACTCCTATGAGTCCACGCTGGCCGGTGTGAATGGCCGCACCATCACCCTGCGCAACGCCTACGGCAACGCCATTGCCGATGAAAACGCCACCACCTACGCCGCCAAGGACGGCTCCAATCTGGTGCTCTCGCTGGATGTGAACATTCAGGAGGTGGTGGAGCGCTACCTGAACGAGGCCGTGGCGGCCAACACCGTTGAGAACCGCGGCTGCGCCATTGTGATGAATGTCAAGACCGGTGCCATCCTTGCCATGGCCTCCAAGCCGGACTTTGACCCCAATGACCCACAGGATTTCAGCGCCAATCTGGCCTACCTGACGGAGCAGGTGCAGGCTGAGCCGGAGCTGTACACCATCTACAAAAAAGACGAGAACGGCAACTACCTGCGGGATGAGAACGGCCAGAAGATCGCGGATGAGGAGGCCGACTACACCGGTACTTACCGGGATATCCAGTGGAAGAACAAGACCATCACCGAGCTGTACTACCCCGGAAGCGTGTTCAAGGTCATCACCGCCGCCATGGGTGTGGACAGCGGCAAGGCGACCTATTACACCACCCTGAACTGCTCCGGCGCGTACAGCGTGGCAAAGCAGACCTACCACTGCGCCGGCAGAAAGTCGCACGGGGCCCAGAATCTGGCCGAGGCCCTGCGCAACAGCTGCAACATCTACTTCATCCAGCTGGGTCAGCGCGTGGGTTCCAGCCTGTTCTATGATTACTTCGATGCCTTCGGATTCACCGAGCGCACCGGTGTGGACCTGCCCAATGAGACCAGCTTCATGCAGTATTACAGCAAGAGCCGTCTGGGCGAGGTGGAGCTGGCCTCCTCCGCCTTTGGTCAGGCCATGGCCGTGACCCCGCTGCAGGTGTGCACCGCCATCTCGGCGGCAGTCAACGGCGGCTATCTGGTCACCCCCCATGTGGTGGATAAGATCACGGACCAGAACGGAAACGTGGTGCAGGAGATCGGCACCAACATCCGCCGTCAGGTCATCAGCGAGAGCGCCAGTGAGACCATCCGCCAGATCATGGAGTTTGAGGTGGGCGACGGCACCCAGGGCGGCGGCGGCAACGCTTACGTTGCAGGCTACCGCATCGGCGGCAAGTCCGGCACCTCCGAGCAGCTGAACATGGACCGCCGCGCCGATGGCGACTACAAGAAGGTGGCATCCTTTGCGGCTGTCCTGCCCGCCAACGACCCGGAGATCCTGGTCTATGTCATGCTGGACGACCCCAACAATGCCAGCACCGACTATTCGTCCATTCTGGCTGCCCCTGTGGTGGGCAACATCATCAGTGAGATCGCGCCCTATCTGGGCATCGCCACCGACGGCGTGGACCGCAGCGGCACCACCGTCAAGGTGCCCAACCTGACGGGCAAGGAGTGGAGCAACGCGCAGGTGCAGCTGAACATCAAGGGCTTGAAGCATCACCTGGCCGAGAGCGAATCCGACCAGACCGCCGCCCTTGTCACCTACCAGTACCCCCGCGCGGGGGCAGAGGTGCCCTACGGCACCACCGTTTATCTGTATACCGATACCTATGAGGGCAAGCACGCCGAGGTGCCGGACGTGACCGGCAAGAGCGCGGACTTTGCCCGGCAGATGCTGAACGCCGCAGGGCTCAACTGCACAGTCGAAGGCTCCGGCACGGTCCAGAGCCAGAGTGAGGCACCCGGCTCCAGCGTCCAGCAGGGAACCATCGTACATCTGATCTGTGGATAAAGGGGAATGAGAGTATGGAAGCAATTGCAGCAAACATCCTGTTGGAGGGCCTGGCCGTCAACGCGCTGGCCCAGTGCAAGAGCCCGGTCACGCTGGTGACCACCGACAGCCGTGAGGTCTGCCCCGGGTGCATCTTTGTGGCGTTCCCGGGCGAAAAATTCGACGGCCATGATTTTGCCGCCAAGGCGCTGGAAAACGGCGCGCTCTGCGTGGTGCTGAACCACCCCGTGGAAGGCGTGCCGGAGGAGAAGAGCGTGATCTGCCCGGACAGCTACCACGCCATGATGGTGCTGGGTGCCAATTATCGCAGCCAGTTCCACCCCAAAGTGGTGGGCGTGACCGGCAGCGTGGGCAAAACCACCACCAAGCAGATGACCTACGCAGCCATTGCGGGCTTTGGCAGCACCATCAAGACCGAGGGCAACCAGAACAATGAGCTGGGCCTGCCCCGCACCATGTTCCGCATCGGCAAAGAGACCCAGTACGCCGTGGTGGAGATGGGAATGAGCCACGCCGGGGAGATCGAGCGCCTGAGCAAGTGCGCCCGCCCGGATGTAGGCATCATCACCTGCATCGGTGTGTCCCACATCGGCAACCTGGGCAGTCAGGAGAACATCTGCAAGGCAAAGCTGGAGATCTGCGCCGGTCTGCCGGAGGGTGCTCCGCTGGTGCTGAACGGGGACGACCCCTTCCTGCGCAAGGCAGTCCTGCCCGACCATGTCCGTCCGGTCTGGTTCAGCCTGGGCGATGAGAACGCTGATGTCTGTGCCCTGTCCATCCAGCAGGATGAAAAGGGCATGAGCTTTGTGCTGGAGGATCACGAGGAGGGGACTTTCCTCGTAAAGATCCCCGCCATGGGCCGGCATAATGTGGCCAACGCACTGGCTGCCTACTGCGCCGCCACCCGTCTGGGGCTGAATGCCCGCCGGGTCATTGCCGGTCTGGCGGACTTTGAGCAGACCGGAATGCGCCAGAAGGTGGTGCACGCCAGAGGCGTGGATGTCATTGAGGATTGTTACAACGCCAACCCCGACAGCATGAAGGCCGCGCTGGCCATGTTCAGGGAGTATCCCTGCAAGCGCCGCTTTGCCCTGCTGGGCGATATGCTGGAGCTGGGTGATATCAGCCGCGCCGCCCACGAGGAGGTGGGCCGTCAGGCCGTGGAGAACAAGGTGGACTACCTCGTCACCTATGGCGAGCAGGCCAAGCGCATTGCCGTGGTGGCTGCTGCCAAGGGGCTGCCCACCCTCCATGCCGACACCTACGCTCAGGCCGCCGAGGCCCTGCTGAACAAAATGCAGCCCGGCGATGCCCTGCTGGTCAAGGCCAGCCGCGGCATGGCACTGGAAAAAGTGCTGGAGATCTTTTACAAGGAGTAACATCGAGCTATGATTCGTTTCGCCTTGATCGCCGCCTCAACGCTGGGGTTCTTCCTCACGGCGGCGCTCGGGAATCTGATGGTGCCGCTGCTGCGGGCGTTCCAGGGACGCTGGGATGAGCCCAAGGCCCGGCAGGCACCATCACCCAAGCAGGAAGCGCCGGATGCCGAGCCGGAGCGCCCGCCGCAGGCTCCCACCATGGGCGGGCTCTGCCTGATGGTGGGGGTGCTGGCTGCTGTGGGCGTGGGCTGGACAGCCGCCTGTGTGGCTCAGCCTGAGCTGCTGGGGGCCGAGAGCCTGTTCTCGGTCCGGCTGCTCACAGCGCTGCTGGGAGCTTTGCTCTTTGGCGGCGTGGGTCTGCTGGAGGATCTGGCTCGCATCCGCAGCCGTTCCGTGCTGGGCCTGCGGCGGCACACCCGCCTTGGGCTGGAAGCCGCTGCCGGTGCTGTGGTGCTGGTGCTGCTGGGAGCCAAAGGCTGCCTTGCAGCCGGGATCACCCTGCCGGGCGTGGGCTATGTCGATCTGGGCATTGCCGCCCCGCTGCTGTGGGAAGGACTGCTGGTCGCACTGGCCGAGTGTGCCCGCATTGCCGATGGCATGGACGGCATCGTCTGCGGCACGTCCTTTGCGGCCATGCTGGGCCTGATGGGGGTGATGACCCTGCTGGGCTGGTTCCCGCTGGGCGTTCTGCCCGCCGCACTGGCCGGTTCCCTGATGGCCTTCCTGCTCTGGAACATCCCGCCCGCAAAGCTGCGGCTGGGCAGCGTGGGCAGCCTTTTTCTGGCCGGGATGCTGGGGTGCGTTCCCCTGTGCATCGGCTGGCCTGACCTCACCCTGCCGCTGGCCCTGCCCTTCTGGCTGGAGGGCGGTATGGTGGCCCTGCAGATCCTGGTCTGCAAGGCCAGCCGGGGCCGCAGGCAGCTGTTCCGCTCGGCACCGCTCCACCGCTGGCTGGAGCTGCGGGGCCAGAGCGCGGAACAGATCTTTTATACCTTTTGTGTCATTGCCATGCTGGGCGTGGCGCTGACCGTTCAGCTGGCAAAAATCAGTTAAGGAGGGGTGCAGTTTGGCAACACTCCGCAGAAAAAAAGCAGAGCCGTTTTCCGTCTTTCAGCGGGACCCCGGCCCCTGGCCGCCCATCCTGCTCAACTGGATGGCGACCCTGGCCATCATCATGGTGTTCGGGCTGGTCATGCTGTTCAGTGCAAGCTATACCACAGGCTATCTCCGCTTTGGGGACAGCTTCCATTACATCAAATCCCAGCTGCTCTGCACGGTGCTGGGCCTGGGCATGATGTTCCTGTTCTCCTATTTTGACCACCGCTTCCTGCGCAGAATGGTCAAGCTGGGCTATGTTGTCTGCCTGATCCTGCTGGTGCTGGTGCTGTTCAGCAGCCCCATCAACGGCTGCCGCCGGTGGATCAGCTTCGGCGGCCTGACCCTACAGGCCTCCGAGGTGGCAAAGTTTGAGATGATCCTGCTCACGGCAGACATCGCCGCCAGGACCCCGCAGATCAAATTCGGCGAGATGCCCCTGCGCAAGTGGGTCTACCACAGCATCGTGGTGGAGCTCATCCGGCCCATCCTGTGGCTGGTGCCTGTCCTGATCCTGCTGGTGCTGGAGCCCCACATGTCGGGCATCCTGCTGACCACGGCCATCGTGGGCACCATCCTGCTGCTGGGCGGCAGCGGCGGCATCATTACCTGGGGCTGTGCCGGTGCCGCACTGTTCCTGCTGGAGACTTTGCTGAAGCACGTGGACTCCATCGACTACCTGCAGAGCCGTCTGGACGGCTGGACGCAGGATCTTGACCGGATGACCAGCCAGACCAAGCAGAGCCTGTACGCCATCGGCTCAGGCGGTGCCACGGGGCTGGGCCTTGGCAACAGCATCGAAAAGCAGCTCTGGCTGCCGGAGAGCACCAACGACTTTATCTTCAGTGTCGTGTGCGAGGAACTGGGCTTCGTCGGCGCGGTGATCGTCATCGTGCTGTTCGTCCTCTTTCTGGTGCAGGGCTTCTGGATCGCCTTCCATGCCGAAAACCGGTTCTGCACGCTGGTGGGCATCGGCATCATGGCGCAGATCGCCTGGCAGGTGTTCTGCAACATCGCCGTTGTCACCAACACCCTGCCCAACACCGGCATTTCGCTGCCCTTCTTCTCCTCCGGCGGCACCAGTCTGATCCTGCTGCTGGCCGAGATGGGCGTTATGGTCAATATCGGACGCAACGGCGAACGGGCCCGCCTGGAACGGGAGGAAGCCCACGCCGAGCGGGAGCGCCAGCGCAAGGCAAAGACCATTGTGCTGGATACCGCGCGCAGAGCGCAGACAGAACAGTAAGGAGGAACCAAGATGCGTGTACTCATTGCAGCCGGCGGCACTGCCGGCCATATCAACCCGGCTCTGGCCATTGCGGGAGCCATCAAAAAAGCCGACCCCACCGCCGAGATCCATTTTGCGGGCCGGAAAGAGGGCATGGAGTACCGTCTGGTCACACAGGCGGGCTATCCCTTCCATCACATCGAGATCACCGGCTTTCAGCGGAAGCTGAGCCTGAACAATATCAAGCGGAATATCATTACCCTGTGGAATCTGGCACTCTCCGGCCCCAAGGCCAAAAAGATGATGAAGGACATCCAGCCCGACCTGGTCATTGGCTGCGGCGGCTATGTGTCCGGCCCGGTGGTGCGCTGCGCCGCCAGACAGGGCATCAAGACCGCCCTGCATGAGCAGAACGCCTTTCCCGGTGTGACCAACAAGCTGCTGGCTCCGGATGTGGACATCGTGTTTGCCGCTGTGCCCGCCGCCGTGGAAAAGCTGGGCGCACCCGAAAAGACCATCGTGGTGGGCAATCCCGTCCGGCCTGAGGTGTTCACCCAGGCGAAGAACCGGGAAGCCATCCGTGCCGAACTGGGCGCGGGCGACCGCACCGTGATCCTCTCCTTCGGCGGCAGTCTGGGTGCCCGCCGCGTGAACGAGGTGGTGGCCGACCTCTGTGCCTGGGAGCAGAAAAACCACAAGCCCGTCCTCCATCTCCATGCCACCGGCCAGTACGGCGTGCAGCTGTTTCAGGATCTGGAAAAGGAAAAGGGCTTTGCCCCCGGCGAGAGCCTTGTGGTGAAGGAATACATCAACAATATGCCCGAGCTGCTGGCAGCAGCGGACCTTGTCATCAGCCGCGCCGGTGCCCTGACACTGGCCGAGCTGGAGGCTGTGGGCCGTGCCGCCGTGCTTATCCCCAGCCCCAACGTGGCCGAGAATCACCAGTATTACAACGCCATGGAGCTGCAGAAGGCCGGTGCCGCTGTGGTCATTGAGGAAAAAGACCTGACCGGCGAAAAGCTGGTGCAGACCGTTTCCGGGATGCTGGCCCAGCCCGGCAAGCTGGCTGAGATGGGCCGCAATGCCCGGAGCCTGTCGGTGGACGACAGCCTGGACCGCATTGCGGATGCCCTGCTCAAGCTGGTCAAGACCCCGTAACGGAAGGAAAAAACAGAGGAAAGGAGGTGCAGCCGGATGCCGCAGAATGACCGGAACAGCCGGAACCGCAAGCGCCGCCGGGCCTACGATCAGGCCCGGGATGACCGGCGCGGCGGGCAGAGCACCCAGCGCCGCAGCAGCGCGGGTGCAGGCAGTGACCTGGGGTACAGCGGGTACGCAGGATATTCCTCCGGCGGCCACCCCATCACGAACCCCAATTATGACCCCGATGCGCCCCGCCCCAGCCGGTACACGGAGCGCACGGTGAATTACGGCTCCTACCCGGATAACAGCATCACCTTTCCCACCGGCGGGCGGAGCAGCCAGAGCGGCGCACAGCGCCCCCGCAGCGGGCAGAACGGCCAGCGGCGCACCTCCGGGGGCAATCAGCGGAACCGCCGCCCGTCTGGCAGCCAGAACCGGAACGCCCAGCGCCGCCCGCAGAACGCCCAGAGCCGCAGCGGCCAGCGGATGCGGCCGGTGCAGGGGCAGAACGCCCGGCGTGACCCCGTCCGGCGGGAGGGCAGGAAAAAGCGGAAGCTGACCCGGGCCGCCATCCGGCGGCGCAGGCTCATGCGGCGGCTCACGGCCCTTGTCATGCTGCTCTGCGTCATCGGCGCGGGGGTCTACCTCACCGTGACGATGCTGTTCAAGATCAGCTCCATTCAGGTGCAGACAGCGGACGGTGTGGTGCAGGAGGCCGGCGGTTATACCAGCGACCAGATCCTGCAGGCGCTGAATGTCCATCTGGAAGAGAATATCTTCAGTTTTGACCCCGGCAGCAAGGCCGCCGCGCTGGAAAAAGTGTTCCCCATGCTGGAGGATATCCGGGTGGAGCGGGATTACCCCGGCACCGTGGTGGTGCGGGTAACAGAAGCCCAGCCTGCCTGGGCCATGCAGACCTCCTCCGGCTGGCTGACCCTCTCGGGCGGCCTGAAGATCCTGGAGAAGGATTCTGCCCAGCCTGCCGGTCTGCCCACCCTGTACGGCGGCGAACCGGTCTCTGCCGAGCCCGGCGAACAGCTGACCTTTGCGGCGGAGCCCAAGGCCGACAGCACCCCGGACAGCGCCGCCGACAGCAGCGCCTCCGGCACTGTTGAGGAGGAGGCGGACCAGCGGCTGGAAAGCCTGAACACCCTGCTGGCCGCGCTGGATGCCGCAGGCATGAGCGCCGACGTGACCCGCATCGAGTTTGCGGATGTGGACGAGATGGCCTTCCTCTATCAGGACCGCATCAGTGTCTGGCTGGGCACCCTGAACGAGCTGGAATATAAGCTCAAGCTGGCAAAGCACGTCCTGCTGAATGAGGACGGCAAGGGCTGTGCCGCGACCGACACCGGAAAGCTGGACTTCACCCATATCAGCATGTCCAGCACCCGCAAGTTCACCTTTGCACAGGGTGAGCCGGAGCTGCCCTCCGGCTACATCGTGCTTGAACCGGTGGAGGAAACACCCGCCGAAGAAGGTGTGACCGGTGAAACGGCAGAAGGCACGGCCACAGACGGCACTGCCCCGGCAGAGGGCGAAGCCGCCGCAGATGCCGCTGCCGAAACACCAACGGATACCGCCGCGGCCCCGGCAGGACCCGAAGCCGGACAGACGGCACAGCCGACCCCCGCCGAAGGAACGACCCCGGCGGCGGGCGATGCAAACCAAACCCAAACGACCCAATGAGGAGCGTGTAATGTTATGAAGCTGGAAAAATTACTGGAAGGCGTGCCCTTTACGCTGGTGCAGGGCAGCCTGGATACCGAAGTGCAGGACATCATCTACGACAGCCGGAAGGCGGCCCCGGGCCTTGCCTTTGTCTGCATCGTGGGCACCCAGCGTGACAGCCACGAGTTTGCCGCGGACTGCGCCGCCAAGGGCGTGAGCGTGCTGGTCATCCAGCACGACATCGACCTTTCTGCCATGCCCGGTGTGACCGTGGTCAAGGTGGAGAGCAGCCGCTATGCCATGGCGCTGATGAGCGGCAACCTCTTTGGCAACCCCTCCCGCCAGATGACCATGATCGGCGTGACCGGCACCAAGGGCAAGACCACCACCACCCACAT
>ENA-ORUI01003329-ORUI01003329.1-human-gut-metagenome-genome-assembly--contig:-NODE-3329-length-11749-cov-2.768428_pt1 | contig 11749 bp, 7 predicted proteins | sample MGYA00242078_ERZ509205 | MGnify/ENA primary metagenome ERZ509205 (study PRJEB26280, sample SAMEA2338828) | human gut metagenome | biome: human gut; feature: human-associated habitat; material: faeces... | reverse complement strand
GCGATGGTGGAAATATTGCTCATATGGAGGCTGGGAGATGGGGAATTTTCAGCACGGATGCGGGAAAAGTTAAGTTCACGCTAAGATTCGCTTTTCTTCTTTGCAACGAAAAAGTGTGAAAGCTTCAGCATTGTGCCGAATTCTTCGCTCTTTTTGTCATATTGGTTTGCTTAAACCGTTGTTGAGAGCAGAACAGTCTCTGCTTCTGCGGCGGTGACGGCATCCGCGCCTGCCGGGGACAGAATGAATTCTCCCTTCCGGGCCGTTTTCCCGTCCCAGAGCACGGAACCGCAGAGGACCGTGAAGACGGCAAAGCGGGAGGAGTCCGGCTGGGTAAACCATTCTCCCTTATCCAGGCGGTATTCCTTTGTGGTGAAATACGGCATTTCCGTCAGGTATCCGGGGCGCTGGCTGAGTTCCCGGAATTCCCCGATGGAATCCAATGCCTGTTCCAGGTGCAGTTCCCGTCCTCGTCCGGAGTCATCCGTGCGGTTCCAGTCATAAAGGCGGTAGGTGGTATCGCTATTTTGCTGGATTTCCGCAATGAGGTGCCCGGCTCCAATGGCATGAACCAGCCCCGCCGGAATGTAAAGGTGTTCCCCCGGTTCCAGATGGGTGGAGCGTATCAGCTGCTCCATCTGTCCTGTTTCCGCCGCATGACGGATGTCCGGGAGTGTGGCGTTTTCCTCCATTCCCCCGTAAATCAGGGCGTCCGGGGATGCGTGCAGCACATACCAGATTTCATTTTTTACTTCTCCCTGCCGGGCTGCCGCCGTGCGTTCCGGGGGATGCACCTGAACGGAAAGATTTTCGCGGGCATCCAGAATTTTGCAGAGCAGGGGAAAGCGGGGGAAACGCTCGTAGCCGGGACCGAAAATTTCCTGCCGATGTTCTTCCCACAGCCGGTGCAGGGGCATTCCTTCCCATTCGCCATCCTTGACGATACTCATGGCTTCAGGACGGTCGCTGATTTCCCACGCTTCTCCATAAGCTGTTTCCCGGTCGGGCAGTTCCCGTCCCAGCATGGTTCTCATGCTCTGTCCGCCCCAGATGCGCGGCTGGTAGATGGAATGGAATCGAAAAGGCTGCATGGTTGCAACGGAAGCGTAGGATATCTTTTATGGACGGGCAAGCAAAATGCCCACAGGGTTTCCTGTGGGCATGGAGAGAGAGGAAGACGGAGAATTGCCTGTTATTTGATGGATTCCCAGACAATGCCGATTTCGTCAAATGGCACGTGTTCCTTGTTCTTGTCCGGTTTCGGAACGCCGTAGTTGGTCCGGAACAGGGGCAGGATGGGAGCTCCCGTTTTAGGATCCTTGCTCATGGGGGCCATTCCAACTTCTTCAAGCAGAAGAGTCATGCCGAATTCCCCGCCGGGAATTTCGCTGATCAGAATCTCAATGGGATAAACATTGCCTTGCTTCACTTTGAAGGATTTGCCGGCAACCACGCCTCCCATGGTCCGGTTCCAGTGGCCGGAAGAGGAGTATTTGTAGAATGTAACAGGAGGGACATTGATTCCGGCTGTTTTGAGCTCTTTTTTCAGGTCGTCGTAACCGGGCTTGTTTTCCATGGCTGCAATCCATTTGGTAGATGCTGTCTGTTTTCCTAAGGAAGCCTGGAACCACCCGTAGTCAAATACGTTTTCATTGTTGAATCGTACGGCAATAACGTCGTCGCCCGCTCCCACAAAGCGGAATGTTCCGGATTTCGGAGCGCGCACTTTGCCACGATAGATAGCAATCCATCGGCTTGGCTTGACTTTGTCCGCACATCCGTAAGCTTTCGGAGCTTCATTGGCGGATGTCCGGGGCACGTAAAATTGGGCGGCGTACAGCTGCTGGGGAGATTTATAGAAACGGTTTAAATCTTTTTCATCCCAACCGTGGGTGACAAAGCGGGAGAGGATGGAGCAGAACTGGTCTTGGGACAGGTTGGTAGGACGTCCGCCGGGAGTCTGCTTGGTGTCGTAAAAGGTACCTACCAGCGTGCTTCCGGAGGGTTGGGACGTACCGAAAGCAGAGGTGGAGTCTCCCAGGTCGGGGCCGAAGCCGTCCCCCATGCCGAGGGCGGTTCCCTCCTCCAGCATGACAGGTTCATCGGGCGGGTCAATGTCGATCTTGGGGAGGCTCACCGGAGCGGCGGCCGCTGCCACCACGACCTTGACGGGCGTCTCCGCATGGGAGGAAGAGGAAGTTTCCCTCTGTACTTCCGGCGGCGGGGGCGTGTCCGACGGCGGCGCATCGTCCGGCGTGATGTAGCCGACGACTTTGGGTTCTTCCGGAGGGGCGATGATGATGGTCAGGGAGTAGAGAATAGCTCCTGCCAAAACGACGGAGAGAATGGATGTCGCTAATGCGGCAATATAATTTTTCCGCCTTTCCTTGCGCAGGGATTCCACTGCGTCTTCCGTGGGTTCTATATGAAGGCTCATGCATGTATGATAGCACAAGAATCCCATATGTTGAGTAACATGAAGATAACAGGGATAACATGTCGGTAACAAAAAAGGCGGCCTTGCCGTCCTTTCTCCGTATGGGCTTTTCAGCGTTTCCCCCGTCTTTCCGTCCCTCCCGGTGCCAGCGCAATGGCAAGGGTGGAGCAGATGCCCAGAATCAGGGGATAATACAGGTATTTCATGACCAGCAGGGGAGAAACCTGGGAGATTCCGGCGGCCATGAGCATTTGAGCGCCGTAGGGGATGACTCCCTGAACCAGGCAGGAAAAGGTGTCCAGAATGCTGGCGCTGCGTTTGGGTGGGATATGGAATTTGTCGCTTATTTCCTTGGCGATGGGGCCAGCCGTGATGATGGCGATCGTATTGTTGGCCGTGCAGAGGTTGGCCAGGGAAACCAGCCCGGCAATGCTGAATTCCGCGCCGCGCCTGCTGTGGATATGGGCCGTAATTTTTCCGATAATATACGCGATACCTCCGTTGAAACGGATGATGGACAGCACGCCGCCGGCCAGCAGAGTGACGATGATCAGTTCTCCCATGCCGGTCATGCCGCTGCCCATGGCTTGGAACCAGGCCATGAAGGAGAAATACCCCATGCCGATGCCAATCAGTCCCGTTGCAAGGAGCCCCATGGTCAGAACGGCCATGACGTGGATTCCGGCCAGGGCCGTCACCAGTACGAGCAGATAGGGGAATACCTTCATCCATTCAATGGAGATATCCGCTGTGGAGGGGGACTGCACGTTCCATCCGAGCAGGATGTAGCAGGCCAAGGCCAGCAGGGCGGCGGGGAGCGCCACCTTTATGTTGGCTCGGAATTTGTCCCACATGGCGCAGCCCTGCGTACGGGTGGCGGCGATCGTGGTGTCTGAAATGAAGGAAAGATTGTCTCCGAAGAATGCTCCCCCCACCACAATGGCCGTCATCATGCCGGCACTGACCTGCGTGGCTTGTGCCAGCCCTGTGGCTACGGGAGCCAGAGCGACAATGGTGCCTACGGATGTTCCTACGGAGAGGGAGATGAAACAGGAGGCGATGAACACGCTGGCAAACAGCAGATTGTCCGGAAGAAGCCGCAGCGTAAGCTGCACGGTGGCGTCAATGGCTCCCATATCCCTAGCAGACTGGGCGAAGGCTCCTGCCAGCACGAAAATCCAGACCATCATCAGGATGTTCCGGTTGGCTACTCCGGAGGAAAACAGATCCACCCGTTCCGCCATGCTTTTTCCGCGGGTGATGAAAACGGCCCAGACAGCTGCCGCCATAAAGGCTACCGTGACCGGCACGGCGTAAAAATCCTGTACGGCTATGGAGATGACCAGGTAAAGCAGGAAGAAAACCAGCAGGGGGCTCAGTGCCCACAGGCTGGCTTTGGCGGGGGGCGTATCCTGGTTGTCCGGGGGGCTGGTCATTGGAGTGAGGGGAGCTGGCCGAAAAGTCAGTTGCCGTCGGCTTCCATCCGGCTCAGATACCACCGGTAAATGCGTTCCACTCCCTCTTCCAGCTCCACCCGGTGTTTCCAGCCCAGGGAGTGCAGCTTGGAGACGTCCGTCAGCTTGCGCATGGTGCCGTCCGGCTTGTCTGCGTTGAACGCCAGATTTCCCCGGTACCCTGCCGTAGCGGCAATCAGGCGGGCCAGTCCGCCGATGGAGATTTCTTTCCCGGTTCCGATATTGATGTGGCAGTTCCGCACTTCCCTTCCTCCTTCTTGCAGCTGGCTGAAATCCACTTGCTCCATCACATGGACGCAGGCGTCCGCCATGTCTTCGCTCCACAGGAATTCGCGCAGGGGAGTTCCCGTACCCCACAGTTCCACGGAACCGGGGGTAATGCCGTATTTGGCCAGCACGGCCAGGATTTCCTTTTCTTCAGCCGTGCCGTCCACCTGTTCCACTGGGCGCGCGTTCAGATCTTTCCGCACGGCGTTCCAGTCTCCTTCCATCAGGCGCTTGGCCAGGTGTATCTTGCGTACCATGGCGGGCAGCACGTGGCTGTTTTCCAGGTGGAAATTGTCATTGGGGCCGTACAGATTTGTAGGCATGACGGCGATGTAGTTGGTGCCGTATTGCAGGTTGAAACTTTCGCACATTTTCAGCCCTGCTATTTTGGCAATGGCATAGGGTTCGTTGGTGTATTCCAGCGGGGAGGTGAGCAGGGCGGTTTCCTTCATGGGCTGGGGGGCTTCGCGCGGGTAGATGCAGGTGCTCCCCAGGAAGAGGAGCTTGGATACGCCATGCCGGAAGCTTTCCCCGATGACGTTCTGCTGAATCTGGAGATTGCGGAAGATGAAGTCCGCCCGGTAGCGGGAGTTGGCGATGATGCCGCCCACAAACGCCGCTGCCAGAAAGACGTATTCCGGCTTTTCCCGGTCAAAAAATTCCCGGACGGCCGCAGGGTCTTCCAGATCCAGTTCTTTGTGCGTCCGGCCAATCAGGTAGGAATAGCCTTTGTTTTCCAGGGATTTCCAGATGGCGGAACCGACGAGGCCGCGGTGTCCGGCCACAAAGATTCTGCTGTTTTTTTTCATCTCAGAAATGAACGGGAGTTTTTACGTATTTCATGTCGTGGCGCACCATGATGCGCACGAGTTCCTCAAACGGAGTGGAGGTAGGGTTCCAGCCAAGAAGGGTTTTGGCCTTGGTTGGGTCTCCCAACAGTTGTTCAACTTCGGCAGGGCGGAAATATTTGGGGTCCACTTCCACCAGAATATTGCCCGTCTTCCTGTCGCGTCCGCGTTCTTCCACGCCTTCTCCCTCCCATTCCAGCTCTATTCCGGCCTCACGGAAGGCCAGCGTGCAGAATTCCCTGACCGTGTGCATTTCCCCGGTGGCGATGACGAAATCCTCCGGTGTGTCATGCTGGAGAATCAGCCACATGCATTCCACGTAATCCTTGGCGTAACCCCAGTCGCGCAGGGCGTTCAGGTTGCCCAGGTAAAGCTTGTCCTGCATGCCCTGGGCAATGCGTGCCGCCGCCAGCGTGATTTTGCGGGTAACGAAATTTTCTCCGCGGCGTTCGCTTTCGTGGTTGAACAGGATGCCGTTAACGGCAAACATATTGTAAGATTCCCGGTAATTCTTGGTAATCCAGAATCCGTATTGCTTGGCTACGCCGTAGGGTGAACGGGGGTAAAACGGCGTGGTTTCCTTCTGGGGGACTTCCTGCACCAGCCCGAAAAGCTCGGACGTGGAAGCCTGGTAGATGCGGCATTTCTTTTCCATGCCCAGAATGCGGACGGCTTCCAGCATGCGGAGGGTTCCCACGGCATCCGTTTCCGCCGTGTATTCCGGTACGTCAAAGCTGACTTTCACATGGCTCTGGGCTGCCAGATTGTAGATTTCATCCGGCTGCACGGTCTGGATGATGCGGATGAGAGAACTGGAATCCGTCATGTCCCCGTAGTGTAGGTTCACCAGACGGCTCTTCTTCATGTCCCGCACCCATTCGTCCAGGTAAAGGTGTTCGATGCGGCCCGTGTTGAAGGAGGAGGACCGGCGCAGGATGCCGTGTACTTCATACCCTTTGTCAATCAGGAACTCTGCGAGAAAGGAACCGTCCTGTCCCGTAATGCCGGAGATTAATGCGATTTTGCTCATATGGTGTGTCAGGTTATTTGCTGGCGGGAGAGGTTGATGAAATGAAAAGAAACCTCTCCCGGAGCCGCAATTCATGGGCTCCGGGCATAAATAACGCATTTTTCCCAGCGAGGCGAGGAAAATGCTCTGGTCTATAGGAAGGGGGGGCGGAGCCGTCAGCGGGCATGTTGCCGCTTGCTGGCCGCAATCATTTTCCTGAAATCCCGGAACAGATACTGGGGATCCCTGGGGCCGGGTGCCGCTTCCGGGTGGTATTGCACGCTGAATACGGGAAGCGTCCTGTGGGCGATGCCTTCCACGGTATTGTCATTCAGATTGATCAGCGTTATTTCCACGTTGTCCGGCACGGTGTCCGGATCCACGGCAAAACCGTGGTTCTGGGACGTAATGCTGATTTTACCCGTTTTCAAATCTTTGACCGGATGGTTCGCTCCACGGTGCCCGAACTTCAGCTTGAAGGTTTTCGCTCCCAGCGCGTGGGAAATAATCTGGTGGCCCAGGCAGATGCCGAACATGGGCACTTTCCCAATCAATGCAGCTACTTCCCGGTGAATGTCCGTCAGCGTGGCGGGATCTCCCGGACCATTGGAAAGAAAGACGCCGTCCGGGTTCATGGCAAGCACTTCCTCCGCCGTCGTGTGGGCGGGAACTACGGTTACGCGGAAGCCGTTTTCCCTCAACTGGCGCAGGATGTTGTATTTAATGCCGAAGTCAAAGGCGACGATGTCGTATTCCGCAGGGGGCAGAGTTTTTCCCGTAACCAGCGCGTCCACTTCCTCCGGTGTCATGGGGTGGGAACCGATTTTGTCCACGATATTGCAGCCTTCCATGGAGGGGGCGTTTCTGGCTGCTTCCACGGCTTCCTCCGGCGTCAGCTCCGTGGTGAGGCAGGCGCGCATGGCTCCGGCGGAGCGCAGATGCTTGGCGATTTTGCGGGTATCCACCCCTTCAATGCCGATGACGCCCTGTTTTTCCAGCCACGGGCCCAGGGATTCCGTGGCACGCCAGTTGGAGTGGACTTTCGCCAGTTCCGCCACCACAAAACCGCTGACCTGCGCTTTGCCTGATTCCCCGTCTTCCGGGTTGACGCCGTAATTGCCGATCAGAGGATAAGTCATGGTGACGATCTGGCCGCTGTAGGACGGATCCGTCAATACTTCCTGATAGCCGGTCATGGACGTGTTGAAGCAGGCTTCCCCCACTTCCGTGCCCGTGGCCCCGAAGTGCGAACCGATGAAGACGCTTCCGTCTTCCAGTGCGAGAATGGCTCTCATGGTGATGTAAGTATGCTTAGGTGGTGCGGGATTAAAGGTTTTGGGCGTGGTACTCCTGAATAGTGCACACCTGAAGATTTTTGTTCTTCAGCGCCTCAATGGCATTCACGCAGGCCTGTGCGGAAGCCAGGTTGGTACAATAGGAGGTTTTGGCGGCAATGGCGGAGGAACGGATGATGATGTCGTCCGCCCGTGCGTCGTGGGAGCCGGGGGTGTTGATGATGAAATCAATATCCCCGTTTTTAATATGGTCCACGATGTTGGGGCGGCGCGCCTCGTTGACTTTGTAGGCGCGTTCGCATTCAATGTCGTGCTGGAGCAGGTGAATCATCGTGCCGCGCGTGGCGCACAGCGTGAATCCCATGTCCGCCAGTTGCCGGGCCATGTGAAGCACCCGTTCCTTGTCCCGGTCATTCACGGAGATGAAGACTTTGCCTTCCGTCGGCAGGGGATTGAATGCACTGACCTGGGATTTTGCGAAAGCGATATCCGGGTCCGGATCAATGCCCATCACCTCTCCGGTGGATTTCATTTCCGGCCCCAGCACCACGTCGATGCCCGGGAAGCGGCCCCATGGGAAAACGGCTTCCTTCACGCAATAGTATTCCGGAGTGATTTCCCGGGTAAAGCCCAGTTCCGCCAGCGTTTTGCCGGCCATGACCTGTGCGGCCAGCTTGGCGAGGGGCTTGCCGATGGATTTGGAGACGAACGGAACGGTGCGGGAGGCGCGCGGATTCACCTCAATGACGTAAAGCTGTCCATCTTTTACGGCAAACTGGATGTTCATCAGCCCGCAGACGTTCAGTTTGCTTGCCAGCTCCTTGGAAGCCCGCGTGATTTCCTTGTGCATTTTCATGGAAATTCCCATGGCGGGAATCATGCTGGCGGAATCCCCTGAATGGATGCCTGCCGGTTCCACATGCTGCATGATGGCTCCGATGACGGCGCGCTCCCTGTCCGCGATGACATCCACGTCAATCTCTACGGCATTTTCCAGGAAGCGGTCAATCAGAACGGGGCGTTCCTCGGAAGCTTCCACGGCTTCATTCATGTACCGGCGCAGTTCTTTTTCCTCATATACGATGATCATGCCGCGTCCGCCCAGCACGAAGGAGGGGCGCAGCAGCACCGGGTAACCGATGCGCGCGGCAATGGCGGCGGCGTCCTCCACATTGGTGGCTGTTCCTGCCTCCGCCTGTTTCAGCCCCAGCTCCTTCAACAGGGCGGAAAAATGTTCGCGGTCTTCCGCCAGGTCAATGGCCCTGGGGCTGGTGCCGATAATAGGCACGCCGTGGGCTTCCAGCGCATTGGCCAGGTTCAGCGGCGTCTGTCCTCCGAACTGGACGATGACGCCGTCCGGCTTCTCCTGCTCGCAGATATGGAGCACGTCTTCCAGCGTCAGGGGTTCAAAGAAAAGCTTGTCGGAGGAATCATAGTCCGTGGAGACGGTTTCCGGGTTGGAGTTCACGATGATGGTTTCATAGCCCATTTCCCGCAGAGCCATGGAGGCGTGCACGCAGCAGTAGTCGAACTCAATCCCCTGGCCAATGCGGTTTGGGCCGCCGCCCAGGATGAGGATTTTTTTCCTGCCTGTTTCGCGGGCTTCATTTTCATCTCCATAGGTGGAATAAAAGTAGGGGGTGTAGGCTTCGAATTCCGCGGCGCAGGTATCCACCAGCCGGTATCCGGGCACAATGCCCTGTTCCTGGCGTTCCTTCCGGATGTTTTCTTCCGTGGTTCCCCGGGCCAGGGCGATCTGCCTATCGGAAAAGCCCAGCTTCTTGGCTTCCCGCAGATCCAGCTTGTCCAGGCTGTCTCCCGCCTTGGCCAGGTCCTGCATTTGTGCCAGGAACCAGGGATCAATCTGGGTAAGCTGCTGCACTTCATCCAGGGAAAATCCGTTGCTGAACGCCGTTTGAATCCAGAAAATGCGTTCTGCCGTGGGAACAGCCAGTTTCCGCGTGATTTCTTCTGCGGAAGGCGCCTGCGGGGCCTTCGCGTCAAATCCCCAGCCCCAGCGTCCCGTTTCCAGGGAACGCAAGGCCTTTTGCAGGGATTCCTTGAAAGTACGACCGATGGCCATGGCCTCCCCTACGGATTTCATGGACGTGGTCAGGTGTTCGTCCGCCTGCTTGAACTTTTCAAACGTGAAGCGGGGAACCTTGGTAACCACATAGTCGATGGTGGGCTCAAAGCAGGCGGGCGTTTCCCGCGTGATGTCATTCCGCAATTCGTCCAGCGTATAGCCCACGGCCAGTTTGGCGGCCAGTTTGGCAATGGGGAACCCTGTGGCCTTGGAAGCCAGCGCGGAAGAGCGGGAAACGCGGGGGTTCATTTCAATGACAATCATGCGGCCGTTGGCCGGATTAATGGCGAACTGGATGTTGGACCCGCCCGTTTCCACCCCGATCTCCCGGATGACGGCAAAAGAAGCGTCCCTCATGGCCTGGTATTCTCGGTCCGTGAGTGTCTGGATGGGGGCTACGGTGATGGAATCCCCGGTATGCACGCCCATGGGGTCGATGTTCTCAATGGAGCAAATGACGACGCAATTGTCCGCGCGGTCCCTCATTACTTCCATTTCAAACTCTTTCCAGCCGATCAGGGACTCTTCAATCAGGATTTCGGAAACGGGGGAAAGATCCAGCCCCCGGGCGCATATCTCTTCAAATTCCGTTTTGTTGTACGCTACGCCGCCTCCCATGCCGCCCAGCGTAAAGGCGGGGCGGACAATCAGGGGAAAGGTGCCAATATCCCCGGCCACCCGGCGCGCTTCCTCCATGGTATGCGCAATGCCGGAACGCGGCACGTCCAGGCCAATGCGGAGCATGGCTTCCTTGAACAGGTTGCGGTCCTCCCCGCGGTCAATGGCGTTTGCGTTGGCGCCGATCATACGCACCTTTTCCCTTTCCAGCACGCCGCTGCGGTGCAGTTCCATGGCGCAGTTCAGGGCTGTCTGCCCGCCCAGGGTCGGGAGGAGGGCATCCGGTTTTTCCCGGATGATGATTTTCTCCACGAACTCCGGAGTAATCGGTTCAATATAAGTGCGCGGAGCTGTCTCCGGGTCCGTCATGATGGTGGCGGGATTGGAGTTGACCAGCACTACTTCATAACCCTCTTCCCGGAGGGCTTTGCAGGCCTGGGTGCCGGAGTAGTCGAATTCACAGCCCTGGCCGATGACGATCGGGCCGGACCCGATCACGAGAATCTTTTTGATGGAGGTGTCTTTAGGCATAATGGCGATGGAAGAATCCTGTAGTCCTGGACCGCGGATTTCCGCCGGGGGAATTAAGTGTCCGCCGGGCTCCGGTGGAAAGTTTTTTTACGGTCAATGACGCGGATTTTTAGAGCGTGGGGAACGGTGGAAAACGGAGGAGGAAGGAGGCCGGAACAAGGCGCGCCAAGGCTCCGGAGCCGTGCCTTCCCTGTGGGCAGAGGCTTGACCCGCGAGGGGGCGGCACAACTCCGGAACTCGTCGGTGCACCCATTAATAGATGAACAGCATTTCCCGGTACTTGGGGAGAGGCCAGGACCGGTCGTTCACCAGGGTTTCTGCGGCATCGACGCTGGTTCTCAATCGGGACATCGCGGCAAGGATGTCCTCATGGCAGCTCGTAAGCGCCGTCTCCAGGGTATCCAGGTCGGATACGATGGAATCCAGGGCGTCGCCCAGCTTGTCCGCCAGCTTCTGCAGGGCGGCGGTACCGTTGGTCCGCCTGGCTTCCAGCGCCCTGGAGAGCGCGGCAACGGTTTGCCCGTATTCGTTGCGCAGGGCGGGGAGGATGATGGTGGCCGCCATTTCCCAGGACAGGCGCCCTTCAATGCGGATGCGTCTGTGGTATTCTTCCAGGAAAATCTCAAACCTGGATTCCAGCTCCCGCCTGGAAAAGACGCCGTACTTTTCAAACAGGGCCACATTCTTTTCATTCACCAGGGTGTGAAGGGCCGTCATCGTATTTTTCAGATTGGGGAGGCCGCGGCGTTCCGCTTCTTTCACCCATTCTTCCGAATAATTGTCCCCGTTGAAGATGATTCTCTTGTGTTCGGAAATTCTGCGCTTGAGCGTTTCCTGGAGCTGCGGCAGGAATGTTTCCGGAGCGAAGGAGGAAAGTTCTTCCGCCAGGGAATCAAGGGATTCCGCCACAATGGTGTTCAGGGTCATCATGGGGCCCGCGCAGGATTGGGAGGAGCCCGGAGCACGGAATTCAAACTTGTTGCCGGTGAAGGCAAACGGGCTGGTGCGGTTGCGGTCCGTCGCATCCCGGGGAAGAACGGGAAGCGTGTCTACGCCGATCTTGAGCGTATCGTTGCGCTTGCCGCAGCCGGAAGAGCCGTTGATCATATTCTCAATCACTTCATTGAGCTGGGCACCCAGGAAGATGGAGATAATGGCGGGGGGCGCTTCGTTTGCTCCCAGG
>ENA-ORUI01003326-ORUI01003326.1-human-gut-metagenome-genome-assembly--contig:-NODE-3326-length-11765-cov-7.676260_pt1 | contig 11765 bp, 11 predicted proteins | sample MGYA00242078_ERZ509205 | MGnify/ENA primary metagenome ERZ509205 (study PRJEB26280, sample SAMEA2338828) | human gut metagenome | biome: human gut; feature: human-associated habitat; material: faeces... | reverse complement strand
AGTAGACGATGCCCTCGTTGCGCTCGCCGGTCTGCAGCTCATGGTAGTCGATGGCATCGTTGACCATGGCCCAGATCAGCACCTGCATACCGGAAGCGCCCAGGTAGCAGATGCCGTTGATAACGATGAAAGCCACGGGGTTATGGATGGGGAAGAAGAACAGGATGCCGAACACGACGGCGGCAAAGCCTGCGCCCATGCAGCACCACTCCTTCTTGCCGAGCTTGTTGGCCAGAGGCTGGGTGATGGCAAAGGACAGCACAGCGTACAGAACGCTCAGCATACCGGAGACAGCCTGGATCTTGACGTTGCCGAAGAAGTCCTTGTACAGGTAGGTGTTCAGGCCGTTGACCACGGATGCACCGATCATGCCGGTCAGGCTGAAGAACATCACGCCCAGCAGGGCTTTGTTGTGGGAGATCTCCTTGAGAACATGCAGGTAGTTCAGCTTTTCGCCCTGCGGACGCTCAGGCACTTCCACACGCTCCTTGCACCACACGCAGGTGATCTGCAGGCACAGCAGGCCCAGCATGGCGCAGATGCAGGCCAGCATCAGGAAGCGGCCAGCCACAGGCTGGTTGTCCACATACAGGAACAGGGGGCCGACCATGACCATGACGGTCATAAAGATGGTGCCGCCCAGGCTGCGGTAACGGGACAGGGCGGTGCGCTGGCTCACATCATCGGTCATCACGCTGGACAGGGTGCCGAAGGGCACGTTGACGCAGGTGTACAGTGCCTCATACAGCACATAGGTGATGAACATGTAGGCCAGACGCAGGCCGTAGCTGATGTTGCCCACATTGACAAAGGCCAGCACACAGAGCACTGCCATGGGGAACGAAAAAGCGCGGATCCACGGGATGAACTTGCCGCCCTTGGTGGCCTTGCGGGAGTCCACGATCGCGCCGATGATGGGGTCGTTCACGGCGTCCCAGATCTTGGTGACCAGCAGCAGGATACCCACATGGAAGGGGTTGACCTGCAGGATCAGGGTGTAGAAGATCGACAGATACATGGCGCGGTACTGCTCCGTGAAGCAGCAGCCCAGATCGCCCAGTGTATAGCCGATCTTGTCCTTCATGGAGAAGGGCCGAACGGTCTTTTTCTGGTCCATTGCGTTTTATCCTCCTTAAAAAACAGATGAAACCACGAGGCTTTTCACACAAGCCTCTTCTCTTCAATTGCATTATACGTTAATTTTGCGTCAAAGCATATCCAAAAAATGATTGAAAACTATCGCAAATTGATGTATTATGCAATTATGACAGTTGTACTTTTCAGTTGTGTACAACAAACTGTCGCATCTGACAGTTCCACGGAGGGAATTTTGGTGAATTATACAGCCAAACGTTATCTTTTTGAACAAAGCACTGTTCGGGAATTCTTTTCCGGCGCGTATTATGACCTGTTTCTGGTCATGCGGGGCAGCGGTGTGTTCCGGTGCAGCGAGGTGGTGCTGCCCGCCCAGCAGCAGAACCTGATCATCCTCAAGCCCGGGCAGGGCGGCAGACTGGAATATGCCGGAGCCTACGGCCCGCTGGAGATCATCCGGGTGCAGTTGTCTCCCCAGATGCTGACGCAGTTGTCGGATGAGGACACCGACTTTGAAAAAAGCTTCAACGTGGTGCCCTTCCGGCAGGTGGCTGTCCGGCCGGACAGCCAGATCTATATGCTGCTGAAGAATCTTGCCCGGAAGCTGCTGGTGCTCCCCCAGGAGAGCAGTCAGTTCGGCGCGGCGGCGTTCGAGCACGGCATCCTGCAGATGTTCGTGGTGCTGGCACTGCGTGCCTGCATCCATGCCGAATTCCACACCGCTTCGGTCAGCCGCCACCACCTGATGCTGGACGAGGTATTCCTCTTTATTCAGGCGCACCTCACCGAGGAACTGACGTTGGATCGTCTGGAAAAGGAGTTTTTCGTCTCCCGGGAGCATATTGCCCGGGAATTCAAACGCCAGACCGGCCAGACCGTGCACCGCTACATCGTAAAGGCCCGGCTGGACCGCTGCTGCGCCCTCATTGAGCAGGGCCTGCCCATCACCGAGGTGTACAAAACCAGCGGTTTCGGGGGCTACAACCACTTTTTCCGCGCCTTTAAAAAGGAGTACGGCATGACCCCCAAGGAATATTTCAGCACCACCCGGCAGGATGCCCGGGGATGAGCCTTTGCAAAAGAAGTCCCGGCTGCAATTTTTGTGCAGGCTGAAACGTATCCTGTATAAAACGGCAGCTGCCGTTTTTCAACGAACGATCTCCATTACAGACAGGAGGAAAGCTCTATGAAATTTTCTGCTGATTATCGTGCCCTTGCGCTGGATGCCCTGCGTGGCAGATGGAAGACAGCTGTTCTGGCCGGACTGATCGCCAGTTTGCTGAGCGCCAACATTGTGAGCAGCTCAGACAGGGTCATCTCCAACATGAGCCAGAACGCCAACGGCGACACCCCAGGGTTTGCCGGGCTGTTTTCCACCGGCAGCGGCGGCGTGCTGGCGGTTCTTGTGGTCTGCATCCTTGCCTGGGCAGTGTTCACCTTCATCGTGAGCGGTGCGGCGCGGCTGGGCTACGCCCGGTTCAACCTGAACCTTGCAGACGGCAGGGACGCTGCCCTCTCCGACCTCGCTTCCCAGAAGCACCGCCTGTGGGACGGCTTCTGCATGAATTTCCTGCAGGGGCTTTATGTGGCGCTCTGGTCGCTGCTGCTGTTCATCCCCGGCGTGGTAAAAGCCTACAGCTATGCCATGACCCCCTATATCATGGCCGAGCACCCCGGCCTGACGGCCAACGAAGCCATCACTGAATCCCGGCGCATCATGGACGGCAACAAGTGGCGGCTGTTCTGCCTCGATCTCAGCTTTCTGGGCTGGGAGCTGCTCTGCACCCTGCCCATGCTGATTGGTTTCTCTCTCGTCTTTGCCTTCACCCGCTCGGCGGATACGGTCCTTGTTCCGCTGATTCTGCTGTCCATCCCGCTGAGCGCCGGCTTTTTCTTTCTGCACCCCTACGAGGAAGCGGCCTGGGCGATCTTTTACCGGGATATCACCGCCGCACCTTCTGACACCGAGGAAATCTGAGAATGAAACACACCGCCTGCTATCACCTGCCCGGACTGTTCGAGTTCTACGAGCTCTACCGCCTGTTCCTGCCCCTGTTCCGGGAGCACCGGGAATATTTTTATGACTGGTGCGAGATCGGCTCCATCTACGGCGCTCCGCCGGATTGCATCTGGGGCGGGGGCCGCGTGGAGGCCGGAGAGCACTCCCCCGCCGAAGTTCTGGCTCTGACTCAGGAATACGGCATCTCTGCCCGGCTCACATTCAGCAATTCCCTGCTCCGCCCGGAGCACCTCTCAGACCGGAAATGCAACGCAGTGTGCCAGCAGTTTGCCCAGCGGGGCACTGTGCAGAATGGGGTCATCGTCCACTCCGAGCTGCTGCTGAACTATCTGCAGCAGCATTACCCGGAGCTTTATCTCGTATCCTCCACCACCAAGGTCCTGACAGATCTTCAGGCGTTTCAGGCAGAGGTCCGGCGGCCGGAGTTCCGGTATGTCGTGCCGGACTTCCGGCTGAACAAGTCCTTCGATGCCCTGGATACGCTCTCCCAGCCCGAAAAGGACAAGGTAGAATTTCTCTGCAACGAGTGCTGCTGGTTCGGCTGCACCGAGCGCAGGCGCTGCTACGAAGCCGTCAGCCGCAAAAATCTGGGGGAGGTCTGCGAACATCGGTGCACCGCCCCCGGCGCGCAGGAGGGCTACCGCTTTTCCAAGGCGATGGAAAACCCCGGGTTCATCGGCACTGCGGACATCCGGGAGCGCTATCTGCCGTTGGGTTTTTCCAATTTCAAGCTGGAAGGGCGCGGCCTGGGAAGCGCGCTGGTGCTGGAGTTTCTGCTCTATTATCTGACCCGGCCGGAGTATCAGATCCACGTCCGGGAGGCGATCTATCTGGACAACATGCTGGACCTCTTTTAAGGGTTGCACCACCGGCGCAGTGTGGTATAATCAGCATAACAGAGCACCCGCAAGCGGCGCTCTGTTCCGTCCAATCCAAGTCAGGAGGAGATCGTTATGGAATTCACTCAGCTTATTGCACAGCGGTATTCCTGCAAAAATTTTGGTGCAGACAAGGTAGACGCTGCAGCACTCCACACCATTCTGGAGGCCGGTCGGCTGGCCCCCACCGCCAAGAACACTCAGGAACAGCGCATCTACGTCGTTCAGTCCGAAGAGGGGCTGGCAAAGATCGATGCTGCCACTCCCTGCCGCTACGGTGCCCCCATCTGTCTGGTGGTTGCCTATGACAAAAACCACACCTTTACTTACCCCGGCGAACGGATGAACTCCGGCATGGAGGATGCCGCCATCGTGGCCACCCACCTGCTGCTGGGCGCTGCCAATGCAGGCGTGGACAGCTGCTGGGTCAACTTTTTTGACCCGGACAAGCTGGCAAAAGCGCTGGGTCTGCCCGAAAACGAGGAGATCGTGATGCTCCTTGATCTGGGCCACGCTGCCGAGGGGGCAGGTCCCCTGCCCAACCACAGCTCCCGCAAACCTCTGTCCGAAACCGTCACGTTCCTGTAACCATCACAGGGATGCAAAAAAGCCCCCGCACGTTGGTTTTCCGGCCAACATGCGGGGGCTTGTGTTTTATTCCAGTTTTCAGTTCTGCGGGTGGACGATATCCCGCCAATCCAGATCTCCACGCTCCAGACCGTGGATGAGCACCTCCGCGGTGGCGATGTTGGTGGCCAGCGGGATGTTATGCACATCACACAGGCGCAGCAGGGTCATCTCGTTGGGCTCGCTGGGCTTTGCGTTGATCGGATCGCGGAAGAACAGGAGCAGATCGACCTCATTGCAGGCAATGCGGGATGCGATCTGCTGATCACCGCCCTGAACACCTGCCAGAAAGCGCTGGATCTGCAGACCCGTTGCCTCGGAGATCAGCTTGCCGGTGGTGCCCGTAGCCACCAATTTATGCTGGCTCAAAATCCGGCAATACGCCGTACAGAACTGAACCATCAGCTCTTTTTTGGAGTCATGCGCAATCAGTGCAATCGTCATCGGTCAACCTCTCCTTTGTTTTGCCAGTGGGCATTTTCTTGCATATATCATAGTATCACAGTTTCCGTTCTTTTACAACCGTTTTTTAGACAAACTTCATACTTTTTTCGGAAAAAAGCGCCAGAATTCACCAAAAGCAGTGTTTCAGCGTTTTATCCTTCTTCAATTGTCTAAAGCATCCTGCCCGGCGGGTGCGGTCTCCTGAGCAGCATCCGTGGTGCCTGCGGCGGGATCTGTGGCCGTATCCGTGCCGGTTTCGGTCTGGGCGGGGGCAGTCTGGTCAGCGGGGGTGCTGTCTGCGGCGGTCTCCTGCTTGCCGATGGTGCCATCTTCATTCAGGGTACCATCCTGCATGGCGAAGTAGGCGTTGGCAATGTCCGCCACCAGGTTGCCCGCGCGGGCGCCGCCGCCGCCGTACTCCACCACGATGCCGATGGCAATCTGGGGGTCCTCCGCCGGGCCGTAGGCGATCATCGTGGTATTGGTGTAGTGCTTATAGGTGCTGCCGACGTAGTACCCCTCGCTGCGCTGGGGGGTGCCGGTCTTGCAGGCGATGGTATAGGGGTAGCTGGCCAGCACCGGGATGGTCTGGGACACGCCGATCATGCCCTGCTGCACCAGATCAAAGGTCTCGCCCCTGTCCTCAATGACGTCCATGACCTCGGGCTGGGTCTCCTGCAGCACCTCGCCGGTGTTGGAGTCCAGGATGGCCTTGACGAAGTGGGTGCGGTAGCGGGTGCCCCGGTTGGCGATGGTGGCCGCGTAGGTGGCCAGCTGCACCGGGCTGACCACGGTGTTGCCCTGACCGATGGCGGCCTGGACGTCCAGCGACTCGATATAGTTGGAGTCGGTCTTGCTGGTCAGGTGGCCCAGCGCCTCGCTGACCTCCACGCCGGTGCGCACACCCATGCCCAGCTTGTAGGCGTAGGCGTCGTAGACCTCACTGGTCAGGCGGCGGCCCACGTCGTAGAAGAAGATGTTGCAACTCCACTTGATGGCGGTGATCACGTCGATGTTGCCGCTGTGGCCGTGGCGGGTACACTTGGGGTGGTAGTCGCTGTAATAATTGTACACACCGTTGCAGAACACGGTGGAATACCGGTTGATGAGGCCCGAATCCAGCGCCGCCACCGCCACGGCAGGCTTGAAGGTGGAGCCGGGGGTGTACAGGCCCTGCAAAGCACGGTTGAGCAGGGGCAGGCCCGGGTCCGAGCTGTACTGGCTGTACTGGGTGGCGAAGAGGTTCTGGTCGTAGCTGGGGTAGTTGGAGGCGGCCAGCACACTGCCGTCCTTCGTGCTGATGACCACCACCGCACCGGCGGTAGCCTTGGCAGAGCTGCCGCTGTTGTAGGTGCTGTTTATCATCTCGATGTTCTTGGCCAGCGCCTTGTCCACCGCCTGCTGGAAGGCGCTGTCGATGGTGAGCTGGACGGTATGGCCCGGCTCCGGCACGGTGGTCATCGCAGTCCCCACGATGACGCCGTCCGAGCTGCGGGTGATTGTCTCAACGCCGTCCTTGCCCCGCAGCTCGTCTTCGTAGACGGCTTCGAGGCCCGACACGCCGATCATGTCGTTCATGTTATAGCCCTTTTCCCGCAGAGGGTAAGTGGTCTGGCCGTTCTCGTCGGTCACCTTCCACTTTTCGGCGGTGATCTTGCCCACACGGCCCAGCACATGAGGGATGATGTCGCCCTCATCGTAGCTGCGGGTGCTGGTCTCTACGATCTCCACACCGGGCATGGTCAGGCTGTTCTCCTTGATGGTCGCCACGGTCACTTCGCTGACATTCTCGGCCATGACGAAGTTGTTGACGTTGGAGAACGCCTGCTGCTGCATCTCGTAGTGGATGCCGCCCAGCACCCTCTGCCAGTGGAGAGGATAGCTTTCCAGCTTGTAGTCCTCCACCAGCTTTTCCATCACGTCATCGGCGGTGGCGTACTGCTGTAAGCCCAGCGAGTCCTTCATGGCCGCGAGAGCCTTCTGGTCGCTGGTGCTGTCGGCCTGCGCAGTAAAGCTGTAGTGGCCCGCCGCGTCCGGCTCGCCGATGAGCAGCGAGTCGTTCCATTTTTCGCCGTGGGCTTCCAGCAGCTCCACGATGCGCTGCAGCATGGCGTCAAGGTCTTCGTCCCCCATCAGCAGCTTGCTGAGCACCACATTGTAGCTGGTGGTGCTGGCCGCGATGCGGCGTCCGGCGCTGTCCACGATGTCGCCGCGGGCAGCGGTGACGGTAAAGTTATAATCGGTGGTGTTGGTCGCCTGCGCCTTGAAGCTGTCGCTGTTGACGAGCTGCAAAAATATCAGCCGCAGCACATACACGGCGATGAGCACCGAGGCGGCAGCGATGAGCCCAGCCATCCGGCGCACCACGATCTTGTGTTCGTCTTGATTCATCCGTTTTCCTCCCGGCAGGGTCTGGCATCATACCACGCCGTTGTCTATCTTGAATTCCGTGCTGATGCGCCGCACTGCACAGTGGAGCAGCCAGCTACCCGGGGCCGTCATCAGGGCCGACGGCAGCACGACCCAGAGAAAACGCTCCCCTGCGCCCGCATAGCCCGGCATATAGTAGAAAAACAGCCAGTCCGCCGACAGCACCAGCAGGGCGCAGACCACGGCCAGCAGCACGAAGTTGGAGGGGGTGTCCTTCAGATAAAGCTGCACGACCACCGATACGCCGAAGCAGAGGATCATCAGCTCCAGTGCCAGCATCCCCACGGTGCGGCCAGCGGTGTAGTCCCACATCAGGCCGCACACCGCGCCAAAGATGGCCCCGGCGAACTCGCCCTCTGCGGCAGACACCGCCAGACAGAGCGGCAGCAGCCAGAGCGGCTTCGCGGCCCCGAACTGGAACAGCCCCGGCATGGTCTGCAAAACCGTACACACCACCAGTAGAAGGATATAGCAGCCCCATTTCAGCCTCTGGCTGCGGCTGCGCTTGCGGCGAGATTCCATCTCCGGCCCTCCTCAGTAGTTGGTGATGATGAACACATGGCGCACCGTGCGGGGGTCTGCGCCCGGCTGGATGACGGCCAGCGTCGATTTGCCGCTGGCCTCGGGGGTCAGCTCCTTGATGACGCCCACCAGCACGTCCGGCGGGAACACCCCGCCCAGACCTGTGGTGATGACCTGGTCCCCCTCTCTGCTCAGGGTGCTGCGGGCGAGGTTCGAGAGGATGCACAGGCCGTCGGCGGCGTAGTCGGCGCTGCCGGTGATGATGCCGTTGTCCCGGGTGCGGGACACGACGCCCGCCGCATTGAAGCTGGGGTGCAGGACGGTCATGACCTTGCAGCTGGTGAGGTCGGCTTCCCGCACCACGCCCAGCAGATAGCCCTCGTCGCTGATGACGGCGTCGTTGACGGCCACACCGTCCAGTGTGCCTCTGTCCAGCGTGAAGCCCCAGAAGGAGTCCAGCGGATCGCGGCCAATGACGAAAGAGGACGTGTAGCTCATCTCAGGGTGCTGCTCCTGGATGTTGGCCAGCGCCTTGTAGGCCTCGTTCTCGGCCTTGAGCTTGTCGTAGTCCACCATCTGGGAGCGCAGAGAGGCATTTTCCTCGCTGAGCTGCTGGTTTTCTTCCAGAATGGCGTCGATGTTGGCGTAGTTCTCCCACAGGGAGGCCACGCCGCTGCTCACCGCCGCTGCTGCCCGCTGGAACGGGGCTACCGCCACGCTCAGCAGCTCCTGCGGGGCAGCGGTCAAGCGTCCATTCGCGCCTGCATAGGCCATGATGCCCACGAGGAAGACCGCGATGGCAATGAGTATCTTAAATTTCCATGTGTCAAAAAAATCCTTCAAGGCGGGTTCCTCCCGAATCTGCAAAAAAGCGCGGACAGCCGTGCCATCCGCGCTCAAAACTCATCTTCTGCGGCGCAGCAGCGCAAAGGTCCTCCCTCAGCGTACCGCCGCAAATGGCACAGCCGAGGCTTACATATGACCGCCGTCGGTATCCAGAACGTCGTGCAGGACATCCACATGGTCCAGCACAGCACCGGCACCCTTGGCCACGCAGTCCAGCGGATCTTCCGCAATGTGCACGTCGATGCCGGTCTCGCTCTGGATCAGCTGATCCAGGCCGCGCAGCAGAGCGCCGCCGCCGGTCAGGGTGATGCCGCGGTCAATGATATCGGCGCTCAGTTCCGGCGGGGTGCGCTCCAGCGTCTCCTTGATGGCGCTGGTGATCTTCACCAGGCACTCCAGCAGTGCTTCGCGCACATTCTCGGAATGTACCACGATGTTCTTGGGCAGGCCGTCCACCAGGTTGCGGCCTTTGATCTCCATGGTCATCTCGGGATCCAGCGGGTAGGCGGAGCCGATCTCGATCTTGATCTGCTCGGCGGTACGCTCACCGATCAGCAGGTTGTACTTGCGCTTGATGAAGGCGATGATGGCCTGATCGAACATATCACCGGCCATGCGCACGCTGCGGGAAGCCACGATGCCGCCCAGAGAGATGACGGCGATCTCGGCCGTGCCGCCGCCGATGTCCACGATCATGCTGCCGGTAGGCTCACTGATGGGCAGGCCCGCACCGATGGCGGCTGCCATCGGCTCTTCGATGACCGACACCTGCCGGGCACCCGCCTTCAGGGTCGCCTCGCGCACAGCGCGGCGTTCCACCTCGGTAACGCCCGAAGGAATGCAGATGACCACCCGGGGGCGGGAGAACATACTGTTGCCGCACGCCTTCTTCAGGAAATTTTCCAGCATATTGGCGGTGATGTCAAAATCAGCAATGACGCCGTCCTTCAGGGGACGCACCGCCACGATGCTGCCGGGGGTGCGGCCAATGACCGCCTTTGCCTCAGCACCCACACAGCGCACCTCATCGGTCTTGGTGTCCACCGCCACAACGGACGGCTCCCGCATGATGATGCCCTTGCCCTTCATATAAACCAGGGTATTGGCGGTACCCAGGTCAATGCCAACGTCCTTCGACAGAAAACCCATTCTCAAGTCTCTCCTTCGTCTTTTCCAATGATCTATCCCATAACGCCTGGCGGACACGCGCAAATGTGCCGCCCTTCGCAGAATAACACGGTTCTATTATTATAGCCCCAAGCGGACTTTTTCTCAAGCGTTTCCGTTCGTTTTCTTACATTTTTCCATTTTTCTCACACAAAACGCTCCACCAGCTGTACAGTCCGGCTCACCGGCAGACCCATGATGGTGTAATAATCCCCCTCGATGCGGTCCAGCCACAGCGCTGCCCGCCCTTGAATGGCGTAGGCCCCCGCCTTGTCATAAGGCTCTTCCGTTGCGGCATAGCGTTCAATTTCCGCTTCCGGAATGGGAAAGAAGGTCACCCGGCAGCTGTCCACGAAGCTTTCCGTACGGGTCCCGTCCGACACGCAGACGCCGGTGTGTACCTCATGGGTAGAACCGGACAGGGCGCGGAGCATCCTTTTGGCATCCTCCACACCGTGGGGCTTGCCGAACACCGTTCCGTTCACATCCACCACGGTGTCACAGCCGATGACCACATCCCCGGGGTGCTGTGCTGACACGGCAAGACACTTGCCCCGGGCCAGTTTTTCCACCAGTCGGGCGGGCGTATCAGCGGTCACTGTGCTTTCGTCAAAGTCGCTGGCACAGACTGTGAACTCCGTAGTGTACAGCGACAGCAGTTCCCGGCGGCGGGGGCTGCCGGAGGCCAAAATCAAATTCATAGCATTCATCTTTCTTTTCAGCGTCCTCGCCCTCTCCGTCATTGTTAACGCAATGCCACCTTGTTCCCCTTTTTGTCGCTTACGCGACATCTGCTCCCCACTTTGTCACCTACGGTGACATTTCTCCCCGGCACGGGGAGAATCTTTCCCGACCGGGGGAAGTCCATCAAAGGGAGAGGCTTTGGCATAAAGATAAACTTTGCATGGACTGCCAAAGGCTCCCCCTTTGGGGGAGCTGGCAAAACCGGTAGGTTTTGACTGAGAGGGCGAACCCGTTTATTTTCCGGTCGAACCAAAACCGCCTGCGCCGCGGGTGGTGTCATCCAGCTCTTCGGCCTGCACGAAGGCGGCGGTGTACACCGGGGCAATGCACAGCTGTGCCACCCGCTCCCCGGGCTGGATGGTGTAGGCTTCTTTGCCCAGATTGACCATCGGCACTTTCAGTTCCCCCCGGTAGTCGCTGTCCACGACGCCCACGCCATTGGCCATGCACAGGCCGTGCTTGATGGACAGGCCGCTGCGGGCGTAGACCAGCGCAACGCTGTGAGCACCGGGCAGTTCGATGGCCAGACCGGTGGGCACCAGCACCCGCTCCAGCGGAGCCACGGTGAGCGGGGCGTCCAGCACGGCGCACAGGTCGGCAGCGGCAGAGCCGGGGGTGGCGTAGGCAGGCACCTTGGCCCGCGCATCCAGAACTTTATATTTTACGGTAATGGGTTCCATTGTATACCTCTTTCTGCTTCATAAGCCTTTCCCCGAGGGGGAAGGCTTCTTGCTTTTTAATTTGTCCCCTTGAAATACAATCCTCGGGTGAAATCCTCTTCAAAGGGAGCGTGCACCCGGATCATCTCCAGGATCTTTGCTGCTTCTTCGCGGGATTCCAGCGTAAAATAGGCCACACCATAGTCCACCGCCAGCGCACCGGGTTTATCGCCCATGTAAATGGGCACCGGATTGTAGATGGTGCGCATCCCCAGATTGCACCGCACCGGGAACTTTTTGGCCTTGCGGTCGGTCAGCACACCGGTCTTGTCG
>ENA-ORUI01003322-ORUI01003322.1-human-gut-metagenome-genome-assembly--contig:-NODE-3322-length-11784-cov-3.532185_pt1 | contig 11784 bp, 9 predicted proteins | sample MGYA00242078_ERZ509205 | MGnify/ENA primary metagenome ERZ509205 (study PRJEB26280, sample SAMEA2338828) | human gut metagenome | biome: human gut; feature: human-associated habitat; material: faeces... | reverse complement strand
GGCTTGAGACCTATTGTTAAGCTATAGATAAGAGATTTCATATGTCCACTCTTATTTACATTTATATACATATTTCTATGTTTTTAGTTACTTAACAATTAGTCCTTCGTATTTTCGTATTCTCATAGTTCTATTCTACCACAGGCCGCACCGCAAATACAAGGCTTGACACCATTTCACCGCCCCTTTCATTACGGATATAATCACGTTCCGCAGTTGCCTTTTCCCATTCGGGATGCTACAATAGGCACAGAAACCAGAGTTCTTACTTTCATTTTTACGAGGAGGGATTATTTTATGAGTTCCTATGTCATCAGCTGCTGCTCTACGGCAGACCTTACCGAAGAACATTTCTCCAAACGGGAAATCTCATACATCTGTTTCCATTACAAATTAAATGACACCGAGTACGCGGACGATCTCGGCAAGTCCATGCCATTCGATCAGTTCTATGCCGCCATGGCCGCCGGCGCTTCCACGAAAACATCCCAGGTGAATGCCGATGAGTTTGAGGCCTATTTTGAAACATTCCTGCAGGACGGCAAAGACATTCTCCACGTCTGCCTCTCCTCCGGCATTTCCGGTGTCCTGAATTCTGCGATGATCGCCAAAGCTGACCTCGAAGAGCGCTACCCGGAGCGGAAAATCCTCATCGTCGATTCCCTCGGCGCTTCCTCCGGCTACGGTCTTCTGATGGACCGCCTTGCCGACCTGCGCGATGAAGGAAAAACGCTGGAAGAGGTTTACGATTTTGCGATGAAAAACCGCCTCAAAGTCCATCACTGGTTCTTCTCCACGGACCTCACCTTCTACGTGCGCGGCGGCCGCATCTCCAAAGCCTCCGGCGCAATCGGCGGCCTCCTCGGCATCTGCCCGCTGCTCAACATGGACAACGAAGGACGGCTGATTCCGCGGTTCAAAATCCGTACGAAGAAAAAAGTCATCAAAAAAATCGTCGACCAGATGGAAGAAAACGCCGAGGGCGGCCTCTCCTACTCCGGCAAATGCTACATTTCCCAGTCCGCCTGCTACGAAGATGCGCGGGCCGTTGCGGATCTTATCGAGGAACGCTTTCCCAATCTGAACGGAAAAGTCGAGATCAACAACATCGGAACCACCATCGGCAGCCACACAGGACCGGGAACCGTGGCATTGTTTTTCTGGGGGAAAGAACGGGTGAATTAACTCTCCTGCACTTCCATCTATAGCAAGACCCGAAAATAATGCAAAAAAGGCAGTGCTGCAGAGCGCGAATTGCAAGGAACAGATTTGAAGGCGTACCGGGGTACGACGAAAATCTGTGACGCAGTAATTCACGCTCTGCGGTGCTGAATTTTTTGCATTATTTTCGGGTCTTGCTATAAAAACAGGGAAGAAAAAAGCTCTGTCCATTTGGGCAGAGCCTTCTTGTTTTCCTTCTATTCTTCTATCTTCCCTCTCCAACATTTCCGCACCAGTGCAAACACCAGATACCCGATGGCTGCTCCAAGCGTATTCGTCACAACATCATCTAACTGGCAGAAGCCGCGCTCTGTTAAAAGCTGCACAGTTTCCAACATCATGCTCGTGGCAAATGCCGCATACACACAGTACCACCATCTCCGAAGAAACGGCACCGCCGCCGGCAGTAATACACCGAATGGCAGAAACAGCAGAATATTTTCCACAAAATACCGGTCCGGCAGACACTGGTTTCCCCAGGTTTCAAACAGCTTCAAATCCACACCGGTTCTCGAACCCGGTTCTCTCGAAAGCAGTGTAATCGAAATCAGCATGGCAAAATAGACGGCTACCAGAAACCACGCCAGAAGCTGCCCGCCGTGCAGCGCACGGTACTGCTCCAGCCGTTTCCGTTTCTTCTGGATCTGCTGATTTTTCCACGCCGCCGCAACCGTCACAAAGCCGACACCGACTGCAACCGCATGCGGCAGATACCGGAATGTATCAAAAATATCCTGTTCAATCGTTGTCAGATAAAGAGGAATTGCCATTTACATCACCTTCCGTATTTTCGCGGCTGATCGGAAACACCCGCGAGATAATCGAGACTGCAGTCATACAGCTTTGCCAGCGTAATCAGACAGTCCAACGGAATCTCACGGATGCCTTTTTCATACCGGTTGTAGGTGTCCGGGTGACTGAAAATCTTCCGCGCTGCCTGTGTCATCGAGTAACCGCGTTCCAGACGGAGCTCTTTCAGCCGGATCAGCATTTTCTCCCGCTCCGGCGTTTCTTCTATTTTTCTGTGCATTACTTTCCTTCTTTTTCCTGCTCCGTTTCCGCCGCTGCTTTTTCTGCCTCCGGCACATACCCCGGATTGTCGTCGTATCCTTCCAGGAAATTGTGGCGGATGCCGTGCTGCTTGTAGCCGACCACGGTGTCAATGTTGACATTTTCGACACTGCGGAAAATATTGCTCTCCACGAACGGATTCACCTTTTTCAGGTTTTTGATCAGTTCCTTGATCTCCACGCGTTTCGAACGATTCTCCTCGTTATTGCAGGTCGTGCAGGTATCGGTAAACTTGCAGGCACACTGGATGAAATGCAGACCGTTATAATCTCTCCACGCCTTGATATCATCCTCACGCACCAGATACAGCGGGCGGATCAGCTCCATGCCCTCGAAGTGGATACTGTGAAGCTTCGGCATCATCGTCTGCACCTGCGCACCGTAGAGCATTCCCATGAGGATCGTCTCGATGACATCATCGTAATGATGACCGAGTGCAATCTTGTTGCAGCCGAGCTGCTGTGCAAAATGATACAGATGGCCGCGGCGCATTCTCGCGCAGAGGTAACACGGCGAATTTTCGACATGGTAAACCGAATCGAAAATATCGGTCTCGAAAATCATGATCGGAATATGGAGGCTTTTTGCGTTATCCTCGATCACCTTGCGGTTCTCCGGGCTGTATCCCGGATCCATGACAACGAATTTTACTTCGAAATCAAATTTATTGTGAAGCTTTAACTCCTGAAAGCATTTCGCCATCAGCATCGAATCTTTTCCGCCGGAAATACAGACAGCAATTTTGTCGCCCGGTTTTACCAGCTCGTACGTATTGATCGCTTTCGTAAATTTGGACCAGATCGACTTTTTGAATTTTTTGCGGAGACTCTTCTCCACGTCTGCCGCCTTGTCCTGCTCCTCCGGCGCGCTCATCACATCCATCAGCCAGGCGATGTAACCGCCCTCCAGGCTCACAGCGTCCCAGCCTTTTTCCTGTAATTCTTCCGCCGCTGCGACACTGAACCGGCCGCGGCTGCAGCAGATAATCGTCTTTTTGCTCCGGTCAATCGCATCACTTGTCTCGATTTCTTCTGTCTTCATCACAAGCGCTCCCGGAATCGCGCCGTGGGAGATCTCTACCGCATCGCGGATATCGACGATCTGATAGCTTGACGGATCGAGCTCTTTTAGTTCTTTTATTGAAATACTGGTACTCATGTAATTTTTCCTTTTCTAATTAAAATGCCTTACTTTTCTTCATTCTTTCATTGTATCGTTTTTTCTGTGACTGTCAAGAAAAAACGCACAAAAACGGGGAGTCTCTGAACATTCGTTTCAAATCCTCCCCCACTTTTTTATTTTTTCCGAATATCCGCCATCGTCTTCAGCAGAAGTTCTTTCTTCCAGAAGACCAGCCCTGCACTTGCGAGCAGAATCGCGTAACGCAGGATTCTGTACGGGAAAATAAGATTGCAGATGATGCTTGCTCCAATCAGAAAAACGGAGCACGCCACAAGAAATCCTGGACTCATCAGATTTTCCTGGATTTCTTCGTTCACCAGAATCCGTTTGCTCACAATATAATGGCCGACCGAATACAGCATATAGCATGCCAGCGTCGTGTAACCGGCCGCGATGTAACCGAACAGGCGGATAAAAATAAAGTTCAGCACCACATTCGCTCCAGCCGCCGCCATGGATGCAGCCATCAGAAACTGTGTTTTTTCATAATAAAACTGCGGCATCGAGAGAATATTATAAATGAAGATAAAGAACACACTCGCTGCCACCGGCGGAATGACGTACACCGCCTCGCGGTACTTCGGCGATCCGAAAATCAGCACCAGCTCCGGGCTGATCAGCATCAGCGCCACGGCTATGCCGACCACTACAACACTAAGAAGCTGCAGCACCTTCCGCATTGAACAGATGTCGCCCTTTTTGATCTTGCTGTACATCCACGGTGTCAATGCACTGTTCATACCGCTGATGAAAAGCTGCACCAGCATACCAATGCTGTACGCCAGTCCGTACAGCGCAACCTCCGTCTTTCCGACCATCTTGTCGATCATGATGCGGTCGCCCTGGTTCAGGATAATGCCGGACAGATAATGCGGCACAATCGGAATCCCGATCCGCAGCGCATAGCCCCAATATTCTTTCGAAAAAAACTCTTTTCCTTTGCAGAACTGGAACACAATAATCGGCACACAGATGCAGACCTGCACCCCGACGATACCTAAGATCCGCATCATGGCCGTACCGCCATTCATGCGGATCAGCACCAGGCTCGCGATCGGGTTCATCAGCGCCTGCAGAATCGTCACACAGACCAGAATCCGGTACCGATACTCAAACCGCTGCCGCCCCGACCAGTAGGAAAGCGCCGGACTCAGCAGCGCTTCCAAAAACATCAGCAAAATCATGGATTTCGGCAGATTTAAAATCTTCTCCCAGAAACCCGATGTAAAACAATACAATGCAAAAACCGCACCCGTAATCACAAGCGTCAGTCCCTGCATTGCAGACGTATATTCATCCCGCTGCTTCTCGTACTTTGCCATCGCATTGTCATAAACACCATTAAATAAATACAGCGATGTCATAATCGTCAAAATCTGCAGCCAGGACAGATAAACCGTATAGGTTCCGTACTCCTCGGTGCTCATCAGACGCGTGAAAATCGGAACTGTGATGAACGAAATGCCCTTCTGTAAGAAACTGCAGATCGTAAACCAAAGCGCCGCCTTCGCCTGGACGGAGAGAGAACGGTATTTTGAGGTAATGTTCATGTAAAATAGAACTCCTTGCTGTTGGTTATTTGCGTGTTTTATGGTAACACAAAAGGGGATGGAGCGCAAGAGAAAGATCCATTAACCCCCCTGCAGTTCTTCTAAATACTGTTTTGCATCTTTTAAGAAGCTGACCGCAATCATCACGATCACAATGCCGATCGGAAATGCCGCTACGATACTGACAGACTGCAGACTGTTCATGGAACTCTCTGCAAAGAGAAGTGCAATCGGAAGCAGGATCAGCAGGATACACCACATCAGCTGAATTCCTTTTGCCGGCTCTTCGCCGTCTTCCAGTTTCCGGTAGCTGTAGCACGATGCTGTCAGGGCAATGGAGTCAAACGAGGTCGCATAAAAAGCGACCATAGAAATCAGTACGATCACCATGACCAGCTGTGCACACGGCATAGTTTTGATCATCGACACGATCAGATGATATAAGTCTCCGCTTTCATTATACTGCGAAATGAAGTCTACTGCACCTGAAATCTGCTTTCCCATCGAATAATTTCCAAGAATTATGAAACTTACCAGTGTAGATCCTACACCAAAACCATATCCGCCAAGAATTGTCTGGCGTACGGTTCTTCCACGGGAGATACTGCCAATGAAGAACGGTGCTGCCACACACCATACCATCCAGTATGCCCAGTAATAAATGGTCCAGTTCTGAGGGAAATTCGTTGTACGCGTCGGATCCGTGTAAGTCGATAAGCCGATAAAATTCTGTATCATTCTTCCTAAAGAAGAAAATCCGTTTTCGATAATATACCGTGTCTCTCCGCCGAACAGCAGAACAAACGCAAGCAGTCCGAAAAACAGATAGATGCACACCTTTGCCAGAATACTGATTCCTTTGAAACCATGCAGCAGCGAATACGTATAAACACAGCAGGTGATCAGAAGAATGATGATATTGATCACGGTTCTGCTGACTTCCATATGGAACAGTTCACCGATGATTTCTGCCATCAGCGGAGTTGCCACGCTGAAGGTTGTAGCCGTTCCGGCAAGCAGTGCAAAGACAGCCAGCAGGTCGATCAGACGTCCGCCGATTCCGTCTGTCTGTTTTCCCAGAATCGGGCGGCACGCCTCGCTGTATTTCTGACGGTTTCGTTTTCTTACGTGAAGCATAAAGCCAAACGCAACCGCCAGCACCAGATAAAATCCCCACGGGATAAAACTCCAGTGAAACAAAGGAAATACGCCCGCCCAGTCCTGAATGCTGCCAAGTTCTGCGATGTGGGGATCTGTTGCGTACAGGATCCACTCGGAGAACGAATAAAACAGAATATCCGCTGCCAGACCGCAGGTAAACATCATGCATCCCCAGGCAAAGAAGGAGTATTTCGGTTTCTCATCCGGTTTTCCGAGCACAATATTTCCATATTTAGAGCCTGCCAGAAACAGGGATAAAAAGAAAATGCCGAGTCCAATCACCAGGTAATACGTTCCAAAGGTATCTCCAAACAGAAACCGAATCTGGCCAAGTACCACATTCGACTGCTCCGGTGCAAAGAAAAACACGATGCAGAGCCCAATGATCAGCGCCAGCGGCACCAGGGTAATCATCCAGTCGATTTCTTTTTTCTTCGGTTGATTTTTACTGTTCATTTTCTTCCCTTTCTGCGTAATCCGCATACGATGCATCCAGTGCAACGAGTTCGCTGAAATTATCTACCTCTATGATATCATCCGCCTTCATTGGCCGGATGCCAAGCTGATACTCTTTGGGGTAACAGAACATTGCCACATCATCCCAATAAATCTGGCGGTTTTTCTTTTCCTCAAACTCCTGCTCCAGATGGCCTTTTAACCGCTTTCCATCTTCCGCTGTCCATCGGGAAATACTGTAGAGCTGCCAGCCGCCCTTTCCGCCGGTTCTGCTGCAGCCTGTCACAATACCGTTTTCTACGGTCTGCAGCCACTCGTCGGTCTCCTCATCTGTCCACACGCTGTTGTAACCGGACCGCTCAAACTCCGGAGACAGGATTTCCGGGTGATAGATGATCTGGTCGCCGTCGAGAATAATGGCATTTTCCAGATGTTCCCGCGCCACATACAGCGATGCGATGTTGTTGCAGGTATCGTACCACGGATTGTCAATCAGCTTCAGACCCGGATACTCCTCTTCCAGTGTCTGGAACTGTTCTTTGAGGTAGCCGACCACCACGTAAATCTCTGTAATTCCGTTTTTATGCAGCCCGTCGATGACGGTATCGATCATCCGCACACCGTTTACCCGGACCAGCGGCTTCGGCGTTTTTAATGTTACCGGCTTCATCCGGTTTCCCAGGCCTGCCGCCATAATAATGGCACGTTCTACTTTGTACATGTTTCTTTTCCTTCCTCTCCCAGTTCCTGCTGGACTATTTTGTAATAATCTTTTGCGTAGCGGTACTGCCGCAGGGAATATTCTCCAAATTCCACGCCTAATTTCCGCTTGTACTCGCACCAGTTGCTCCAGAGCAGACCGCAGACTGCGATGTAGCAGTAAATTTTTATGCGTGTTCTTTCGTCACAGTTTCCTTCAAAATAGAGGTCAATCAGGTGATCCACCTGCTCTTTTTTGTAGAGAGAATAGATACAGAACATTGCGATATCCACATGCGGATCCTGCATTCCGGCGTATTCCCAGTCAATCAGGCGGATCTCCTCTTTTCCGTTTTCTTTCACAAACAGAAAGTTGTCCGGCACGGCATCGATGTGGGTGAGTACCTGCTCTCCGGCATTTGCTTCGATGTAATCCTTTAACTGAAGCACATGCTCTTTCGTCTTTTCGTAATCTTTATATGCTGACGGAGTTCCTTCCCAGAGGCTTTCATAGTATTCCATCTGTCCGAACAGGTCGAAGGAATGGTCTACTCTTAATTTCTGCCCGTGAAACTCCCGCAGTTTCTTCATGCATTTCTGAAGATCTTCCTCATTTTCTGCATTGCAGACCCGCGCACCTTCGAGATATTCTGTGATTTTGTAGCCGTTCTCCGGGTTAATATAGGCAATCTCATCACAGATCTTCCGTCCGGCAATGGTCTGATAGACGGCTGCTTCCTGCCGGCGGTTGATCAGCTGATCCGTTCCTTCTCCCGGAATCCGCATAATGTATTTTTTGTCTTTGCAGGAGAATAAAAATGATCGGTTTGTCATGCCTTTTTTCAGGAGGGTAATATTCGTCACCTCATCCGGCCGCGCACCAAGTGCCTGGCAGATCACCTGAATGGCATCGGTCTGCAGCTGGCTGGAATCGCTGTCAATCTCGCGCAGCTGCTCGTATGTGTTGATTTCTACAGCATCTGCGGCATGTACAACGCGTGCTGTCACAATCATTCGGTCTTTCTGATATAAGGTTTCCTCCCAGAACGCTCCATCGTATCGGGAATCTCTTCCCAGTTCTTCCAGACGCTCCCTCACGATCTCCGCTTCTGCTTCCAGCAGATAACAGATGCCGATCATCGCGTTTCCGCCTGCCTGTTCTTTCTGTACGACCAGCTCCTGCTTCCGGTTTACACGGACGGTACTGTCGTCATCCACCAGATCGCTGACCATGTACCAGGAGTATAATTCGTTTCTGCTGTATGGATTCTTTTCACACCAGATATCACATGGAATGATGTAGCTGTTTGATAAATGATCTGCCGCCGTTTTCAGGGAATGCAGATTGTTTTTTGTTGCATAATCCGGGGCAACAATCAGGTCTACACCATACTCATCGATCAGATATTCATACTGCTCTTTCATAAATCCGACAACGACGTAGATCTCTGTAATGCCGACTTCATGAAGCTGACGGATTGTGCACTCAATCAGCCGCTCTCCTTTGATTTCCAGAAGTCCTTTCGGTGTCTCTGTATTAATCGGAACCATCCGCATACCAAATCCGGCGGCAAGGATAATGGCGTTTTTCGGCGCTTTTTCTTTTGCCTCACGCAGTGCCTTTTCCGTCGGACGGATCTCTTCATCCAGATAACCTTCTGAAATCAGCTCCTTGATCGAACGATTGACGATTCCAAGCGAATGTCCGGTCTGCGCGGCAAGGATTCGCTGATTGATGAAGGGTTCTTTTATTAGATTGTTCAATATATCTTGTTTTAAGCTGTTCATATACTTCCTTCTTTCATTTTTCGTGAACTTTTGTTTTCGATTTTACACTACATCTATGGCTTTGTCAATTTTTTTTATTTTTTTCTATGCCGGTACTTAAAATCACTATAATTCACCACCACACCGCCTTTACATATCCGCAACAAGAGCTTACAGTGTATTATTTTTCAAGAATTTGCGGATCAAGAAGGAAATCATAGATATTCACGGTCAAAATACCATAGTTATCATAGTACGGCTGTACAATATCTTTTGTAATAACAATCTTCTTGAAAGAATCATCTATCTTTCTGAATGGTCTGATTTCCTGAGTACGTTTTGCTTCATCAGGTAATGAATACGCTGACTGGATATAATATCTGGATGAAACAAGATTACATACAAAGTCAACTTCCAGTTGTTTACGAGTTACCTTTCCTTCTTGATCTTTCTCCGCAATGGTAACAACACCAACATCCACGCTGTATCCACGCATACGCAATTCGTTATAAATCACATTCTCCATGGAATGTGTCTGCTCAAACTGACGGAAGTTAATCCTTGCGTTGCGAAGCCCAAGATCAGAGAAATAGTATTTCTTTGGAGTTTCAATATATGCCTTACCCTTGATGTCATATCTCTGCGCTGATTCAATCAGGATATTATCCCTGTATTCTCCCATTGTTTTATTCTGTTTTAACGTAAGTACGTAATCATCGGTACCTTGTATTTTTGTCAAGGGCTAAAGCAGCCGCTTCGCGGCTGTGGCTAAGTGCCCTCTGGCTCAGAATCTAATAGCAAGGTTCCATTTCAGTCGATTTACCGTGGGGTAATATCTCTGGTAAATCGGCTGGTGGCCTTGAACCCGTGACGGTGGCCTTGTTTTCGCGTGCAGGTGGCCCCAAAACTCCGTGCAGGTGGACTTGAAAGGCCGTGATTTGCAATAAGAACACACGCCCTCGCTGCAACAAGCGAGGGCTTTTTTTGAACTCCAGGAGTTCACCTTATTTCCATTACAAACTATATGCTTCCATCATGAGCCGAATTCCGACTTTCAGACCTTCCTCAAAAGCGGTCTTCTCCCATGCACAGCACACCGTTCCCTGCCGGTCCATGATTTTCTCCCAGAGTGGAATCTTATCTCCGACATAATCATCTACCAACCTATCCATACCATCTAGCCCACGCAGCCACTCTTCCAGTTCCCTTTCTTTTTCCTTCGCTTTTTTCCCGGCAACTGTGTTTTTCTCTACTGGGTTGTTCTCCGTGTAATGCTCGTAGATCAGATCCAGCAGATTCTCCACTGGCGGGTAATACTCCGGCTCCGTTTTCTTAATACAATCCTCTAGCAACTCCTTCAATTTTTCTATAATGCTACCATCCTTCCCAACTGAGATTCACATCCTCAGTTACGGCACATATTACCGTAGACTTTTGCACATAGCAACCTATTTTTTGCGTTTTCTCGGATGACCCATCTTCTCCTTTACTTCATCCGGCACATCGATCAGTCCGAACCGGTAAAACATTCCGTATATGTAAGTCACGCCTCGGATGTCGCCCAGAGCTTTTGGGCGTTCTACTACTTTTTCTTTAATATTCCCCAGTACCAACACTATAAAACTCCACGCCAAACTTTTACTCTTCTCCCGGCGGTCGATCCACAGCTCTTTTGTGTACTCACCGTTCCTGCCTTTTTTAATTTCGTAAGAGAATGGCAACCCAGAGTAGGTTTTAAATTTTACCCCAGCATAGACCAGAACCACTCCCCAGAAGTTTTCTTCTGTCGGATCAGCCCTCCACCGCTTCATCGCTCTGTATCTCCGCTGCCGCTCTGCTCCAACACTGATCTTCTCTTTTTCTGCTGTACTTGGAAAGTACACACCTTTTTTATATGGCAGGTACGAGGTGACTGAGGCTTTGGAGAGCTGGAGAGCATTTGCGGTTGAGAGAATTGCTTCTTTATAGTTCTGTGTTTCTCGATACTCCTCAAAGGTATCCTGTACCTTCTCCGCCACTTCCGATTCATACACACCAGCCGTGATAAGCAGCTTTCTTACTTTGATGGGGTTTAGAGCCAGAGCATCTGCGATGGATTGGAGGGAGCAATCCTCCTCATAAAGCGCCACAGCAGCATCCATCTGTTCTTTCAGATTCTCCCCGGCATCATACTCAGGCTTCAACTTCTTTCGACCGCCGCCAGGCTTTCTGGCGTTATATGCTCTTTTCTCTCCCATAACTCACAGCACCAGCTCATTGAAAGCTTTTTTTTCTGCCTTACGAAATATCATTTTGTCCACCTCTTTACTCATGCAGCTCCAACGGCAGTCCATCCGGGTCATGGAAGAAAGTCATCTTCTTGCCGGTGTAATCATCCATGCGGATTGGTTCACATTCAATCCCTACCTCCGCCAGCTCATTCACCGTCTGCTCCACGCTCTCCACACAAAATGCAAGGTGACGCAGCCCACAGGCCTCCGGGCGGTTCACACGCTTCGGCGGGTTTTCCTCAGCAAAAATCTCCAGCTCCGTGTGTTCATTGACACGAAGATCCAGCTTCCAGTCCTTGCGCTCCGGGCGATAGTTTTCTCTGATGACAGAGAATCCCAACTTGTTCACATAGAAATCCTTTGCGGCTTCATGGTCGGATACGATGATTGCAATATGATGTATTTTA
>ENA-ORUI01003315-ORUI01003315.1-human-gut-metagenome-genome-assembly--contig:-NODE-3315-length-11811-cov-3.953726_pt1 | contig 11811 bp, 9 predicted proteins | sample MGYA00242078_ERZ509205 | MGnify/ENA primary metagenome ERZ509205 (study PRJEB26280, sample SAMEA2338828) | human gut metagenome | biome: human gut; feature: human-associated habitat; material: faeces... | reverse complement strand
GCACGAGTTCATTCAGCTATGTGAAGCCCGACATCTCCGCCGTCATCTGCGACCGTCTGCATCCGGACGGCACGACGCTGCGCCACTCCCGCAGCCGCTATCTGCAATTCTACAACGCCGAGGACATCATCGATCTTTCGGTCCGTCCCGACCTCGGCGTGGACTGGTAAGGAGGAACGAATGAGCGAACATGAGCTGATGCAAAAGGCGATCGAAATGCTCGACCGCGCGTATATCCCCTATTCTCACTTCCCCGTCGGCGCGGCGCTGGAATGCGAGGACGGCACGGTATATACCGGCTGCAACATCGAAAATTCGAGCTTTGGCCTCACCATCTGCGCCGAGCGCACCGCCGCCGTCAAGGCGATCAGCGAGGGACATTCCAAATTCTGCCGCATCGTCATCGCCGGCAACAGCAAGGATTTCTGCTATCCCTGCGGCGCGTGCCGCCAGTTCCTTTATGAGTTTTCCCCTGATATGGAGGTCATCTGCCTCAACCGCGCACGCGAGGCAAAGCGGATGACGCTCCGCGCGCTGATGCCCTGCGGCTTTGACAGCACGTTTCTCTAAGAAAAAATCTTTGATATAACAGGTGATCAACATGGTAGACATTACGAAAATCGCAGCGATCTACGCTGACGCCGAGCACTACAGCGGCATGACCGTGACCGTCGGCGGCTGGGCCAAGACCATCCGCGACCTCAAGACCTTCGGCTTCATCGAGCTCAACGACGGCTCCTGCTTCCGCAACCTGCAGGTCGTCATGGACGCGAACATTCTCGCCAACTATAAGGAGATCGCCGCCCAGAACGTCGGCGCGGCGCTCATCGTCATCGGCGAGGTCGTGCTCACGCCCGAGGCCAAGCAGCCGCTTGAGCTTAAGGCGACTGAGATCGCGGTCGAGGGTCCGTCCACGCCGGACTATCCCCTGCAGAAGAAGCGCCACAGCGTCGAGTTCCTGCGCACCATCCAGCATCTCCGCCCGCGCACGAACCTTTTCAACGCGACCTTCCGCGTGCGCTCCGCCGCGGCCTTCGCGGTGCATGAGTTCTTCCAGAGCCGCGGCTTCACCTACGTCAACACCCCCATCATCACCGGCTCCGACTGCGAGGGCGCGGGCGAGATGTTCCAGGTCACGACGCTCGATCTTGATAACCTGCCCCGCACTGAAGACGGCAGGATCGACTACAGCAAGGACTTCTTCGGCAAGGAGACGAACCTGACCGTCTCCGGCCAGCTCAACGGCGAGACGTTTGCACAGGCGTTCCGCAATATCTATACCTTCGGTCCGACCTTCCGCGCCGAAAACTCCAACACCACCCGCCACGCAGCAGAGTTCTGGATGATCGAGCCGGAGATCGCGTTTGCCGACCTCTCCGACGACATGAAGCTTGCCGAGGATATGATCAAGTTCATCATCGCCTATGTGCTCGAGCATGCACCGGAGGAGATGGCGTTCTTCAACCAGTTTGTCGATAAGGGCCTCATCGACCGCCTGCACCACGTCATGACCTCCGATTTCGGCCATGTGACGTATACCGAGGCTGTCAAGCTGCTTGAGGCGCACAACGACAAGTTCGATTACAAGGTCTTCTGGGGCTGCGATCTGCAGACCGAGCACGAGCGGTACCTCACCGAGCAGATCTTCAAGCGCCCGGTCTTCGTCACGGATTATCCGAAGGAGATCAAGGCGTTCTACATGAAGCTGAATCCCGACGGCAAGACTGTCGCGGCCATGGACTGCCTTGTGCCCGGCATCGGCGAGATCATCGGCGGCAGCCAGCGTGAGGACAACTATGACATGCTCGTGCAGCGTATGCAGGAATGCGGCCTGAAGGAGAAGGACTATCAGTTCTATCTCGACCTGCGCAAATACGGCTCGACCCGCCACGCGGGCTTCGGCCTCGGCTTTGAGCGCTGCGTCATGTACCTGACCGGCATCTCCAACATCCGCGACGTGCTTCCGTTCCCGCGCACCGTCGGCAACTGCGACCTGTAATGCTTCTTTAACACGCAACCGCCCCGCCGGCTATGCCGGCGGGGCGGTTCTTTTATCCCCAGCGATTATACAGACTGCCAGGAGCGGTTCAGTTTAACTCCACACGCGGGCAGACCGGGATGAAGCGACTGTCTATCAGATAGCAGCGGACGACTGCCGCGTCGGCAAAGAGCGCAGCTGTGACAGTTGTGCTTTCGCCTGCTTCTGCCGTGAACGGGACAGCTTGGCAGTCAAGCATCCGCCCGTCTGCATCGTAGGCAACGGCAAACAGAGTAAGCTGGAAGTTGATTGCTGCGTCGTTTTTGACTGTCGCTGTTACGCCGTCCGCACTTTTTGCGGCGTTCAGCGTCAGTACCGACTGCCCGGCCAGCGGGACCGCATCACCGGGGATAACGTGGTCTTTCCAGATCGGGGTGTCCAGAAGCTGGGCCAGTTCCTCCTGATCCCAGACGATTTTTGCGCCTGCGTACAGGTCCGCAGCCGGAATATCCGCTGCAGTCAATGTATCGCCGGTTTGCACCAGTATCAGCTGGTCGTCCACACCGTTTACGCGGAAAACGACCGTTTTCCACATGGCCGGATTGGGCCGCCAGTCTGCGTACAGAATTTGGTCTTCTGTGACCGCCGTGTCAAAACTCCACGGTTCGGTGCAGGCTTCGTCGGCAAACCAGCCGTGGAAGAGATAGCCGTTATATTCCGGCTCGTCCGGAACAACTGCGGTCTGGCCGGACTGCACGAACTGCGTCGGCGTCTGGCTGCCGCCTCTGGCGTCGAAGACAACTGCATACCCAAGGCTCACGCTGGCAAGCGTTTCGCTGCCGCGCGTGATCTCGCAGGTTTTGTCAGACGCATCTGCCTGCAGCGTAACGGCGCTGCTGCCAAGCGGCAGCGTCTGCGTCTGCTCCTTGAGTCCGGACGAGAGCGTCAGTTCGGCCTGCGTCTCCTGCTGGGAGGTCACGCTGACTGCGCCGTTTTCCAGTCTGGCGGTAAAGCCCGTCGTTTCGCCCGAGACGGTCACGCCGTCGGCCGCGATCTGGCTGCCGTTATACGCGGAGGTCAGCGTCTGCGCAGCGGAGGCGTCGGTCTTTGTCGTCAGCGTTCCGGTGCTGCTCAGCGTGACGGAAGCCGGAGCGGCAGACGTGAGCGAATGGAAGAAGCCGTTTGCATCATCGTCATATAGAAGGTCGAGCGTGTATTCCTCACCCGCTCCGCCGGACGGCGTGATGGTATACGCGCCGGCCTCCAGTGCGGGCAGCAGCGTCACGAAGGACAGGGCAAAGCCCGGTTCCCCCTCACCGCCGAGCACAGTCAGACCGAGCGCATCCTCCCCAACGATCTCGCCGCCTGTCACGGTGGTTGTGTTTGTGCCGTTGGAAACGGTAAACGAATCGAAACTGGTCGTCAGACGGTAATCAGCAGGAGTTTCCGCCCCAGCTTCCTGCGCGGAGTGCTTCAGGTAGGGCATTTGCAGGAAAGTATTGGCGGTCAGGGTGTACTTAATGAAAATTTCACCGGCATTGCTCCATGCGGCTTGCCATTCTGGGCAGGCCTTGATATAAGTTTCACCATCCTTATAAATGCTCAGCGGATATGCACGATACTTAGACTGGGAGCAGTCATAAATTTGAATCGTGTATTTTTGCAGAGTTGCATCATACTGCAGGTCATATCCAACAACTGCATGCCCGCCTCCCGGAAATTTCAGGCCAATTACAACCGGTGAACCAGCTGCTGCCCGCATGGTGTCTATCAGATTTTTTAGGTTTTTGCTTTCATCCCATGGAGAAAAGCTTCCCCGCGCGTTTGCGATTTTGCCGATAACCTGCATCAGATAATAATAATTGACCAGACTTTCAACTTGACCAACGTCTTTTGAACCTTTTTGATTCATTGTGATATTCATTCCATCGATTCCGTTGCAGCCGTAATTTGATGGATTTATTATACCGCCATAAACAAGCACTGCGACGCTGGACATACCGAAGCAGGAGCCACCCCAGACACTGTCTTTGGTGTTGCGCACTTGGATACGACCAATAAGATCATACCAGGGGAGATTTTTCAGCAGCCGAGAAAAGTCTTTATCCGTTATTTCGTATGTAAATTTGTCTTGCTCTTTTCCTGTCAGGCTATAGTAGTTTGCTGAACAGAAATATGTTCCATCATTCATAAATGGGAGCACGTCATTCGGTTGTGAAAAGCCGATCAGTTCCCATTTTGCATACAACGTTAGGTTTCCTGTAATGACATTGGTTCGGAAATTCCATGCGTTTCCGGAACGGCTGCGGTTTGGATACCAGCCGACGAAACGGTATCCCGTGCGTTTTGGCACATCCGGCTGCGGAATAAGGCTGCCGGACAGCAGGCCGGATGTGCTTTTGAGACAGATTCCGCGATCCGGGTCTTCAAAGTTGACGGTATAGGTCTTGTTTTCGGCTTTCGACAAATTCCCTTTTCCGTCGCTGTAGACCCGGTACAGTTCTCCGTAGCCGCTGTTATTATATTTTGTGATGTCGTTGCTGAGCGTGCGGACGTGATAGAAATAGTATCCAGCAGTCGTCAGGATGTCTCTATTGTGTTCGCCTCTAGTAATATCATACTCTGTATCATTGCTGCGGCGCCACCACGTCGCACCATACCAGAATATATCATCGTCCGCTGTTTCGGAGTATCCTTTTTGGACATAATATCCGCCCGCTCTGGCAACGGCAGGCCAATGCAGCGTTGTTCCGTCGGCATACAGGCCGACCGGCACATCCAGTGTCTGATTGGGACGGTAATAGGGCCACCAGTCGGAATACGTGATTTCACTGTTTCGGCTCGGATCGTCCTTATCGATTGCCTGAACAGAGAAACGGTATGTTCCGCTGACTTCAATGTGAGTTAGAAAGTCATCCGCATGGTAGGAATCCATCTCCGGATCTTTTACCCAATATGAATGACAGACCTCGTTTCCAGAAGCATCATAAAAGACAATGCAATAATCCTCTACAGAATTTTTCGAGTCGTCCCAACTGATGCAGCCGGGATAAACCTTTTCAAAATAACTGAGCCCGTCGTGCTCCTCCATATACTCCTTATACGCCGTTTCCCAGCGCAGGTTCGTCGGAGTGGCAAGCTTTCCGCTGGGTTGGGCGGAGGCGCCCGCGGACTGGGCGGCGGGCTTTTCCGGCAGGGCGTCTTCCTCGCGGACTGCGCGGCAGACGCCGTCTGTCTCCTCATAGACATACTTGGTCTGCACCGGTTCATCCGACGGCTCTGCGCCGAATGCAGCGGCGGGCAGCAGGCCCAGCAGCAGGATCGCCGCCAGCGCCAGCGCGGTCATTCGCTTCCAAAAAACAGTACGCTTCATCCTTTGCATCCTCCTGAAATCTTCATTTTGCGCTCTGATTCAATTATAACAGACGGCTGATTTGCACGCAAGAAAAATCAGGATATTTCGGACATTTTTTCCGTTCAGTTCGATCAAACACCCCGCCCGGGTCATGCCGGACGGGGTGTTCTGTGTGTTACAGGCAGATATGTGCCGTGATATTGTTTTCTCCATCCGCACGTTCAAATCCCTGCGCTTCGTACAGGGCGATCGCGGCTTCGTTGTCGATGTCTACCAGAAGCGTCATGCCGTTCGGCCTGTTTTCCTGAACCGCTGCCGCCAGAAGTGCGCGGCCAAGGCCGCGCCTGCGGCTCTTTTCGCGGACGAACAGGTCATACGGCTCATTTTCCGTGCTGTTGTGGGTCAGGTCGATATATCCGGCTGCCTCGCCGGCTTCGAGCGCAAGCAGAACGCGAAAGACCTCCGGCGCGGCCAGCACCTTTTCGCCCGTCCAATAGCGGTCCACGGTGTGCAGCGCCAGATACTGCGCCCGGTATTCCGGACGATAGGGCACAATGCGCGCATCCGGCACATACGGGACAGCCCGGCACAGGACAAGCTTCTGCTGCTCCGGTTCAAACTCCGCGCCCAGCGCCGCAAGCGCCTCCTGTAAAAGCCGGTTGCGAGGGTTATAGACAAAATCCGCCTGATAACCGGGGTGGGCCGATTTCAGATGTGAGAGCAGTTCGGCATATGCTGCCGCGCTTCGGGAAAGTCCGGCCAGCAGTTCCAGATACCGCTCGTCCTCCAGCACCAAAAGCGCAAACACGCCTGTGATTGCTTCCCCTTCAAATGTCCCGAACACGCGCGTATTCGGGTTCTCCGGCGCATCCAGCAGATTCCGGTGCAGCTGCTGCTGCGTCAGCAGCATGGGATCGCGGTAGTCGGGATCGGCATTGCAGGTCCGGATAAAGTCCAGATACGGCGTGAGCGTGTGCAGGTCTTTCAGCATATCGCGGATTCCTTTCAGTCAATATTTCCTATGTGTATTGTATGGCGGCTTGCAGCGCTTGTCAAACGGCGCGCGGCGCTGTATAATATTTTTTATCAATACCATGGAGGTATGCAATGTCTCTTGCGGAAAAACGGTTGTTCCTGCTGGACATGGACGGCACGATCTATTTGAGTGAAACGCTCTTCGACGGCACGCTGGACTTTCTGCGCTATGTGCGCGCCATCGGCGGCAGGTATCTGTTCCTGACGAACAATTCCTCGCGCGGAACAGACGCGTATATCGCCAAAATGGCCCGGCTCGGCATTGAAGCCTTTCCCGACGATTTTCTGACCAGCGCGGATGCGGCCATCCGCTATCTGCGCGGCCGGTATCTGCCGGATACGGTCTATTATGTCTGCGGAACGGAATCTCTTAAAAATCAGCTTCGTCTGGCAGGACTGCGAGTAGCCGAGACGCTGCGGGATGATTGCGCCGTTGTCCTTCTGGGCTACGACACGGAATTGACGTATGAAAAGCTGGAAAATTGCTGCATCCTGCTGAACCGGGGCGCGGATTACGTCGCCACGCACCCCGATCTCGTCTGCCCGACATGGTACGGCAGCGCACCGGACTGCGGCAGCGTGATTGAAATGCTCCACACCGCGACAGGCCGCCGCCCGAAGGTCATCGGCAAACCGCAGCCTGAGATGGCGCTGCTGGCGATGGAGCAGACGGGCTTCTCGCCGCGCGAAACATGCCTCATTGGCGACCGGGTGTATACCGACATCGCCTGCGGTGTGAACGCGGGGGTCGATACGATTTTCGTGTTGTCCGGCGAGGGTGTGATGGAGGATATCCCAAAATACGGCGTTCAGCCGACGTATTGTATGCAGAATATCCGCGAAGTCCTCAATACACTAGAAAAGGGAGAACCGAAATGAAACTCAACAGCAAACGTACCATCCTGGTCGGCCTTGCGTTCTTGTCCATCTGCGCGTTCTGGCAGATGTACGACAGCATCGTGCCGCTGATCCTCACGAAGACCTTCCACATGAACGAAACATTCTCCGGCGCGATCATGGCGGCGGACAACATTCTCGCGCTCTTTCTGCTGCCGTTCTTCGGCTCCGTCTCGGATAAGAGCCATACAAAAATCGGCAAGCGCATGCCCTTCATCCTCTTCGGCACCGGCTGCGCCATCATCCTTATGAACATTCTCCCGCTCCTTGACAACAGCTACGCCGCCCAGCCTTCCGGCTTCAAGACGGCTTCATTTGTCATCGTCCTCGGCCTGCTGCTCGTCGCCATGGGAACGTACCGCGCTCCCGCTGTTGCCCTCATGCCCGACGTGACACCAAAGCCGCTGCGCTCGCGTGCGAACGCCATCATCAATCTGATGGGCGCGGTCGGCGGCATTCTGTATCTCGGCGTTGCGGCGGTGCTCTATCCCAACTCCAAAACTGCCGGTGTGGAGCATGTGAACTATCAGCCTCTGTTCATCGTCGTATCGGCCATTATGTTCCTTGCCATCGCCGTGCTCTTCCTTACCATCAAGGAACCGAAGCTCACGGCGGAAAACCAGGCGCTTGAAAAGCAGCACCCCGAATGGAATCTCGCGCAGGACGACGGCAGCGGCCACGAAACGCTCCCGAAGCCTGTCAAAAAGAGCCTCGGCTTCCTGCTGGCCTCCATCGCGCTCTGGTTCATCGGCTATAACGGTGTGACGACGTGGTTCTCGACATATGTCGATGTCGTCATGGGGCAGGGCCTCGGCGGCGCATCGACCTGCCTGCTCATCGCCACGGCGGGCGCCATCGTCTCGTACATCCCCATCGGCCAGATCGCCTCAAAGATCGGCCGCAAGCGCACGATTCAGTGCGGCATTATCCTGCTTGCTGTCTGCTTCGCCAGCGGCTATGTGCTCACAACGACGTTCTCCTCAATCAACGCCATCATGTTTGTTGTCTTCGCCCTCGTCGGCCTTGCATGGGCTGCGATCAACGTCAACTCGCTTCCCATGGTCGTTGAGATGTGCAAGGGATCGGACATCGGCAAATTCACAGGCTATTACTACACGGCCTCCATGGCTGCGCAGGTCGTTACGCCCATCGTCGCCGGTACGCTCATGCGAAAGATCGACTACCGTGTCTTGTTCCCGTATGCTGCGCTGTTCGTTGCGCTGAGTTTTGTGACGATGCTTTTCGTCCACCACGGCGATGCCAAGGCCGAGGCCAAGAAGGGGCTGGAGGCGTTCGAGGAAATGGACGACTGACCCCGTCCGCATAACCTTTGTAGGGGTCGATGTGGGCATCGGCCCCTACAGAACTCCGGCGAATCCGTACTGCTTTGCAAATTTTGAACGCAAAGCGTTTTTACCGCAGCCATTCAAAGGCAGCTGTTATTAAACTTGGTGTACCGTAACAGGCGGCGCGTCGGAAACGGCCTCGACGGAACGAGCCGCCGCTATGTGCGACGTCTCTTATCCTCTGAGTCCGTTTCCTCCTTTCCAAAACACAAACGCTTTGCTGGTTTGTGTTTTGGGTTTCAGTGCTGCTCAAGCCTATCTAAAATATAGCAAGAAAGAAGTCTGTAACCATGCTGACAATCTGCATCATCCTGATCGTGCTTCTGGCGCTCGATCTGCTGTTTACGCTGGCGCTGCGGTGCCGGAAGGGACACCGGAAGTGGGAGGTTCTCAAGAAGTACCGTTACGCCCACCGGGGCTATCACGACAAGCCCGTCGTCCCGGAAAACTCTCTGCCCGCCTTCCGCCGGGCCATCGAGCGCGGCTTCGGCGCGGAGCTGGACGTGCATCTTTTGAAGGACGGCACGCTTGCCGTCTTCCATGACTCTGATCTGAAGCGCTGCGCGAATGTCGAGGGCGAGATCGAGGATCTGACGCTGGAGGAGCTGAAGCAGCTCCGGCTCGAGGGCACGGACGAGCAGATCCCGACCTTCGACGAGGTGCTGGCCCTGTTCGAGTCCGCCACGCCTCTTATCATCGAGCTCAAGACCGCGCGCGGCAACCATCAGGCACTGGCCAAAGCCGTCTGCGAGCGGCTGGACACGTACAAGGGCGAGTTCTGCATCGAGTCGTTCGACCCCTTCGCGCTCATCGACGTAAAAAAGCTCCGCCCGGAGATCTGCCGCGGCCAGCTGTCGATGAATTTTGAGAAGGACAAGGCAGGACTTCCCTGGTACAAGCGGTTCATCGCGGGCAATCTGCTGCTGAACTTTTTGACCGTCCCGGATTTCATCGCCTACAAGTTTGAAGACCGGAAGGGCTACTGCCTGCGTGCCTGCGTGCGCACCTGGGGCGCGCAGGAGGTCAGCTGGACCATCCGCAAAAAAGAGGACCTGCTCGCCTGCGAGGCAGACGGCAGCATCCCCATCTTCGAACGCTTCGACCCGGACGAACCGTAAAAAACCGGCCTCCACAGCTTGTGGAGGCCGGTTCTTACGGATTTTTCGGTTCAGCCGGTTTGGCCTTGACGCGGGCGGATCTGCGCCGGCGCGGGCGTCGGGCCCGCGGCTTCTGGGCGAGCGCGGCATAGCTCTTGGCGACCTGCTCGGTCGGCTCGTAGACCAGACGGCTGACGCGCAGCGCCTCATCCTCGTGGACCAGGCGGACGCGGATATAAAAATCGCCGTCCGTCTCACAGTGAGCCTTGGTCAGATAGCGCCTGCCCTGCTGCGTGTACCATTTTCCCGCCGTCATCTGCCCGCCGCAGACCGGGCAGCGGTTTTCCTTTCCGCTCATCGCGCCGAGCGCGGCGGTCTTGTCCGCGTAGCCGTGGAATACCGCACGGCCGACACAGCCGGGCAGCTCCGCGCCGTGGAAGCCGTTTTCGTGCGCCTGCACGGCGGCGTCATAGGCGGCGATGCCCTCGGCCAGCCGCAGCCGCTGGCAGACGAGCGCCGTATGATAGGCGTCGCCCAGCGCGTCGTGCGCGGCGCGGGTCGGCTCGATGTCCATCATCTGCATGGCGGTCGAGAGCGCCTTCTGCGCGCCCGAGCCGTCGGTCTGGGCATTGAAGATCAGCTGCGCGTTGTACCAGCGGGCCGTCCAGCCGTCGGCGAGGCCGAACACGGCGAGATTTTCCCGCAGGACGGTAATATCGTCAAAGCCCCAGGTGAGGAAGACGCACGCTTCCCCGCACCAGGTCTGAAACTTGGCCGCAGCCTCCGGAAAGCTCACGCCCTTTTCGCGCAGCACGCTGTCGCGGATGCCGGTGAGCGAGGCGACCTTGCGGTTCATTTTCTTAAAATATTTTGGCCGGATGAGGATCTGGAACTCGTCGGCGACCTGCTGGTCCTGCGTCATGCGTACGGCGCCGATCTGCACGATCTCGCCGCGCAGCGGCGAGGGCAGCGCCTTCTTCGCGCTGTAGGACCCGGGCCACGGCTGGTTCCACTCCATATCCAGAATGATATACTGCATACTGTCTGACTCCTTTGCTGTCCATCCTGTATGGTATCATAAACTCGGCGGACTGTAAACAAAAAAACGTCTTCTGCATAGAATATGCCAATCATGCAGGAAGGCAGGAGCAAACGTATGCCATTTTTATTTTTAAGTCCGTCCACACAGTATTTCAATCCCTACGTCACGACCGGCGACGAGCGCTACTGGATGAACGCGCTGGCGGACGAAATGATGCCGTATCTGCACGCCAGCGGCATCACCGTCACGCGCAACGACCCGGACGGCAGCGCCGCGCAGTCGATCCGCGATTCCAACGCGTCGCGGCAGGATTTCCATCTCGCGCTGCACTCCAACGCCGCGCCGCAGGCGCTGGCCGGGCAGCTGCGCGGCGTCGATTTCTACTATTATCCGACGAGCGAGGCCGGGCTGCGCATGGCGAATATCCTTGTGGACAACATGAAGACCATCTATCCGCTGCCGGACCGCGTGCAGGCCCGGCCGAGCACGATCATCGGCGAGGTCCGCCGGACGCGGGTCCCGGCCGTGCTGGCGGAGATCGGGTATCACGACAATGTGGACGACGCAAACTGGCTGACCGGGAATCTGGACGCGGTCGCGCGGACGCTCAGTCTCGGCGTGACGGAGTATTTCGGCGTCCCCTTCCTCACGCCCGGCGACGAATTTGAGGCCGAGGCCGCGGGCGCGGACGGCTATCTGCGCCTGCGCTCGTACCCGGAGCCGGACGCGGAGATCCTCGCGCAGCTCCCGAACGGCACGCCCGTCACCGTCCTCGGCAATTTCGACACCTGGTACACCGTCCGCGCCGATACCCTCTACGGCTTCGCCCCCATCACCGACATCCAACTCGCCGTCATGCCGCTGGCAGAGGAATAAAAGCAGGGGAGCTGGCACAGCGAAGCCGAGACGGAGAGGTGGGCTGCTCCCGAATATCCGACGCAGTCCACCTCATCAGTCGCCTTTCGGCGACAGCTTCCCCTCATAGGGGAATCCATGGGGTGCGTTCTGTAGGGGCGGGGCTCTGCTCCGCCCGTTCTTCCGACGAAACCGCTACCCGCGGG
>ENA-ORUI01003308-ORUI01003308.1-human-gut-metagenome-genome-assembly--contig:-NODE-3308-length-11829-cov-59.461610_pt1 | contig 11829 bp, 7 predicted proteins | sample MGYA00242078_ERZ509205 | MGnify/ENA primary metagenome ERZ509205 (study PRJEB26280, sample SAMEA2338828) | human gut metagenome | biome: human gut; feature: human-associated habitat; material: faeces... | reverse complement strand
CCTGGACCTCGGGGGAGCCGGTGTCGGTCTCGTGGGTGCGATTGGCCTCGATGATAGAGGTCTTCTGGTCTTTCAGCATCATGGTTGTGTTTCCACCTTTCTTGAAATACGCCCGCAGCCTGGGCCGTGGGAGAGATGGAACGCTCCGCAGGGCTAAGGCAGGGGTCGGACGCGCTTAGCGCGTACTTTGAGATGATACCACAGAAAATCACCGTTGTAAAGTGGTTTTTGCGGCATTTCCGGGGATTTTTACGCCGTTACCTGAATGGCGGCCACGGGACAGCTGTCCGCCGCCTCCTGCACGCCGATCTTCTGCGCGTCCGGGATAGGGTCCACCGTCACCCGGGCGGGCTCGCCGCTGTTCAGCTCGAACACCTCCGGGCACAGCCCCGCGCACAGTCCGCACTGGATGCACGCCTTTTCCAACACCATTGCCTGCATGGAACACACCTCCTTTTGATTGATGGAAGTATTTTCCCCGGTTTGCGGCGGGGTTATTCAGCTCTCCGCGATGTGCCGGGCGAAGGCCGCCGCCTGCGCCTCGATGCCCGGCAGCTTCACAAGGCTGCCGCGCTCATTGGCCGTTTCCAGCAGGGAGAAGCGGGGCGGAAGGTAGAAGGACTTGTTCATGTTCAGGGCGGAGATCAGCTGGCGGGCCAGCAGGTCGCCGCCGGAGTAGCCGGAGACGATCAGGCCGAAGATCCGCTTGTCGTACATACGGGTCTGGCGGAACAGGGCCGTGAGCCGGTTGACGCAGGCGGTCAGATTGGCAGCCAGGGCGTCGTTGTAGTTGGCGCAGAGCATGACCAGGGCGTCGCATTTCCGCACGGCGGGATAGACCTCGTCCACCATGGGGCCGCCGTAGAAGCAGCCGCCCTGCTCGCCGAAGTGGAGACAGGCGGTATAGCTGCACCCGTTGCAGTCGGCCATGGTGCCGTTGCGGAGGCAGATCTCCTGCACGCCGAGGTCCGACGGAAGACCGGCCTTCACCAGCTCCCACAGGGCCAGGGTGTTGGACGTGGTGCGCTGGGAGGCGTGGAGAGCCAGCACATGGCGGATGGGGGCGGGCTTTTCCCAGCCGTTCAGGCGGGAGAGCAGCTCCGCCACGGCGGCATGGAAGGCCGTGACCTCATCGGTACCGCCGATCTGGGCCTGGGTGCGGAAATTCCGCAGGGAACCGGTGGCCTCCACCAGCGGGCGGCCGAGGAAGCCGCAGCCCGCCTGGTTGGCGGCGAAGACCATGTCCCGGGCCACATCCTTGGTGTAGAACTCGCCCACGCCGGTGACGATGCACGCGCCGATACTGTCGGAGAGCAGGTCTGTGCTGCGGCGCAGGCGGGAGAGCATACGGTAATAGGCCATATTGCAGCCGCCCTCATCCAGCGCCACAGCGAACAGCAAACGGCGGCCGGCCAGGTCCTCCAGCCCGTCATTGGGGTCGCGGATATCGCTGCCCGGGGGCAGCAGGGGCACCAGCAGGGCCCGCAGGGCGGGGCTGCGGTCGTTTTCGGGGAGCAGAACGGTGAGCATGGCGGATACCTCCGTTATTCTATGGCGTTCAGCTTTGCCCGCGTCTCGTCCAGGCGCTTTTGCAGGGCAGGCGGCAGGGTCAGTGGCTCCGTCTCGATGCCGGCGGGGGTCAGACGATTGCGGCATCCCATGAACACCTGGCCGTCGTAGACGGAGGAATAATGCCACTGCCCCCGCAGCAGGGCCAGCAGGCTCAGCGCGCCGGAGGACAGGGCCGGGGCCACATAGGGCTTGTAGCCCAGCTTACGCATCTCCAGATTGGCGTGGGCCACCTTCTCCGTCAACTCACGGGAGAGGGCGTCATCGTAGTGCGCAATGGAGTTGGCCAGCACCAGGTCCTCGCCGTGGGGGCCGAAGGCGCGGCCCTCGGTAAGGTAGGACGCGAAGCGAGGGTCCCTCCGGGCGTAGTACAGGGCGCGGGCGTGCATAACGCCCAGGCCGAAGCCCCGGACCTGGGCCGGGGACAGGCCGCTTTCACGCAGGACGGCACGGCAGAGTGGGTCCACCGGATCGCTGACCACGCAGAACAGGCCCCTGTACCGCCTGTCCCGGGCCATACGGGCGTAGATGGACACCAGCTCCCGGTTCAGGCCGTACTGGGCCATGCGGACATCCCCCGCCGTAACGGAGGTATCCGGGATCATCCGGGAGGCGCAGAACAGGAACACGTCGCCGTCGAACAGCTGCTCCGGCGCGATGATGTCCACCAGGGGCAGCGCCGCACCGTCCGGGGACTGTATCTGGTTCAGCTCGAACTCCCAGCGGTCAGAAACGCCGGGGCGCACGTCGCAGATGCCGATGGAGCCTATCACGTCGCCGCCCATGAGCCGCAGGCCCGTCAGCAGCGTGCTGCCCACATCGCCCAGAGCCAGCAGGGTGACGCGGCACTTAGACGAGATGCGCGGCAGGTTGGTATCGTTGAGATCGATCATAGTAGCTTCTCCTGTTTCTATCTTTTTGCCTCCGGCGGGGTGCTGACGCGCAAATTTCACGCCAAGGCAGGCCCCCTGAGGAGCAGAGAATGTGCCGGATTTTTCGTCCTACCGATGACGAGGCGGCGCCGCACAGTCTTGATAAGGGTTCAGATTTTGTGTCAAGACGAGGCGCGGAGGCGCAGGCCCCCCCTTGAGGAATAGAGAATGTGCCGGATCTTGCGTCCTGCCGATGACGAGGCGGCGCCGCACAGTCTTGATAAAGGTTCAGATTTTGTGTCAAGCCGAGGCGCGGAGGCGCAGGCCCCCCCCTGAGGAATAGAGAATGTGCCGGATTTTGCGTCCTGCCGATGGCAAACCGACGAAGGCGTACCGTGTGTACGTCGAGGAGATTTGACGATGGCAGGGCGGAAAAGACGGTGCATTATCTCGCGGGGCGCATACGTTTGAGAAGCTCTATATCTCCCTCCAAATACGTGCTGGCGGCGCGGGAGAGATCGTAGGTCATGCAGCCGCCCTTGTCGGGACAGAGGGGCAGGATGACCGCTTCGCCGAGACGGCTGAGGGTGAGGTTGCGGGCGTAGAGGGAACGGAACTCGGTCTCGAGGGCCAGAAGAATGTCGCGGGCGTTCTCAAGGCAGCAGAGGGAGAGCTCCCAGGCGGTCTCATCGTCCATGCCGGTGTACTCGGGGGCGGCGTAGGGCAGGATGCGGTTGACGGCGGGCTGAAGGCCGCCGGGCAGGGCCTCGCTGCGGCGGACGGTATCGCCGCCGATGAAGGGATAGAGCGTGGACTCGACGAAGCGCAGGCGCAGGTTGGGCAGGTAGTAGATGGCGTCCACGTCGTAGCCCAGCTGCTCCATGAGATCGCGGCCCATGCCGGTGAGGTAGCCCACCAGCACCTGATCCACGGGGGTGTTCGTCTCGGCGAGCAGCGGGGCCAGGCGGCGGATGCGCTTGCCGTCGTGGAGCATATCGTCCACGAGAATGACGGGGCGGGCAAAGGCGTGGATGGTGCGGACCTGGTCGGGCAGGGGCGAGTAGTCCGGGTAGGCCTCGATGGAATAGGTGCTGAGGTCCGGCTCGTAGACCTTGTCGGTACGCAGGGTCTTGGTGACGGTGTTGGGCACGGCCACGCCGCGGAGGATCTTGCCGTAGGGGACGCAGATATCCGGGCCGAGGACGCGGGGCGTGGTGGGCTCCGCGGGGACGCCGTTGCGGCCGGTGATACGCTGGAGCAGCCGGTGGTAAATGACGCCGGCGGACAGGCTGAGCACCAGAGATCCGGGCTGCAGCTTTGTCAGCGCCGCCTGCAGGCGGCGGTGGGCGGCGGCGATGGCGGCAAGCACACGGGGCGAGGAGCTGAAGGGCGCCTTCACCGCGGTGTCCACGTTGCGGCTGAGGACGATGGGGCAGCGCATATCCACGGCCAGGGCGTCCGTGCTGTCACCAGCCGGGACGAAGCCCTGGAGCGTCAGCAGCTGGCGGCCGTAGCCGGAGACGGCGCCCTCCAGGGGAAGGTAGAGGGCATAGGTGAACTCACGGCTGAGAGCCAGGGTCAGCACCTCGGTGATGAGCAGCTGGCAGAGGTCGCTCTGGCGCTCGCCCCGGGGTACGAACAGCCCGCTGATGAGCAGGGTGCGGCCGCCGGCGTTCTGGCGGACCAGACCGGAGAGGGCCGGGTCGCCCAGGCGGGCGAAGAGGCGGGCGGAGTCCAGGCAGGCGTAGCTGGCCGCGCCCAGAATGGTGCCGTCGGTGTCCCGGCAGACCATCACGTCGTCGCCGCGGCTCTCGATCTGCGTCCGCAGCGCCGCGGCGGTGGGCACGGAGAGCATGGCGCGGAGGAATTTCTCCGCCGTCTCCGGCGAGGCGGGCAGGAAGCTCAGGTCCTCGGTGCGGAGAACGGGCTTGTCCTGGGGCTCGCGGAGGTACAGGCCGCGGCGATAGATGAACTCCTGCACCGTGGGATCGATGAGGTTGGAGATGTCGCGGTTGGCATCCACCGCCTCGCGGATGCGGGTGGAGCTGATCTCCTCCAGCTGGGGCGGGAGCGTCAGCTCCAGCACCTTGCCGGTGATGCAGCTGTAATCCGCCGGCTCGGCATCCGGCTCGGTGCGGCGGAAGACCACGTGGTCGAAGGTGTGGATGGAGTCCGGCGTGACGGACTTTTTGTAGGACGAGGCGTGGAGCACCACGTCGCTGCCCACCACGATGGACACGCTGCGGCCAGGGAAGGCGGCGCGCAGCTCGTGGAGGTTCTCCGGGTTGGCGATGTTCACCGGGAAGTCCTCCGGGAAAATGCTGACGTGGAACACGTCGGCCACGGCCATGGCGGCGATGCGCCGGCGCAGGCGGTAGGGCTGGGTCTTTTTGGACCAGGAGAACTCGTCAATGGCCAGCAGGACCTCGAAGCCCTGGTCGCGGATGGCCCGGACGATGCCCTTGTGGGACAGGGTGAAGGGGTCGAAGGTGCCGGGGAAGAAGGCCACGGGGCGGGGCGCGCCGAAGTCAAAGCCCTTGTGGAACAGGCGCTCCTCGGTGATGAAGCGGTAGAGCTTGCCCAGCATGGCGGCCCGGTAGTAGAACGTCAGGCCCTCGCCGGGGAATTCGTCCTGGGCGGAGAGCAGCTTGCGCTGGGTGAGCATAAAGGCGCGGCGCTTTTCGTGGCGGCCCAGCTCTCCGGAGCCGAAGACCCGGCGGCCCAACACGAACAGGGCCTCCTGCCGGGTGGCGCCGTCAATGCCGCTGAGGCCCCGCATCAGCAGGCCCAGCAGCCGTTCACGGCGGCGGCGGTAGGCGTCGTCCGTCTCCGGGAAGCGGGAGCGATAGGCATCGTACGCCTCATAGATGACACCCACGGTATCCAGCACGGAGGCGGTAACGCGGCTGTCGGAGGAGCTGAGGTTCACGCGAAGGTCGTCCAGCGCCTCATCCAGCTCCGCCGGGGGCAGCCACAGGGCAAAACGGCCCAGGTAGTCGGGGATATACTTGGTGAACTCCTGCTGGCCCAGCTCCAGGCCGCGGCACAGCTCCACCGCCACCTCGTTGCGCTGGTCGGCCGTCAGGCGGGGCGCCAGGGCCAGCAGGGCGTTGCCGGCGCTGTGGCGGACGGTGACGCGGTCGCTGACCTTGATGAGATTGGACAGGTGGGTGGCGATATGGAGGGCGGGGCTTTTGCCGCTGCGGGCAAAGTCCGTCAGCAGGCGCAGGTTGCCCTGCTTGGTGATCCAGGGGGTGGCGGTCTTCAGGTTGTCCAGGAAGATCTCGGAGACCACGTCCTCCGGCAGAAGAAGGGGCGCGCCCTGAGAGAGCACATCCTGCTTGAGATAGCGCAGGGTGCCGCTGTCGCCGTCGGGGACGGCGGTCACGGCCTCCAGCGCGCGGCCGTCCTCCGGGTACAGGCGGGCGAGACGGTCCAGCAGCAGCACGGCGGCCATGCGGATGGTCAGGTCCTTACGCAGGGACAGGGCGGCGGCGAAGTCCGTCATCTGCCGGGCGCGGCTGGCCGTATAGGCCGTATCCGGCAGAGCGGCGGCGGTATCCAGCAGCTGGAAGGCGGTGTAGTCGTCCAGATCCTCCGGCCTGCGGTAGTAGGCGAACACCGGGGCCAGGAAGCGCTCCTCCCGGCCGGGGCAGTGGCTCAGCAGGGAGCCGACGGCGAATTTCAGGGTATAGCCGATCCAGCGGCGGTGCTGGGGCATGAGCTTATGGTCGGGATACAGTATCTTGTCCAGATAGAGCCTCCACTGGTCCACGTCGGTGATGGCCCGGGGGTCCGGGCGGATGTCGGCGGGGCGCTCCTTGGCGTAGCCGGCGTGGAAGCCGGCGATGATCTCGCCCAGCAGCGCCGCCGCCTGACGGCGGATATCGCCCTCGCGGTGCATCAGCAGCTCGTAGAGGAACGTCAGGGTCTGGACCTTCTGTGGGATATGCAGATAGAGGGAGTAGGACTCCATCACCGCCAGATAGGCGCGGAGACGGCGCCAATCCGTCTCGCCGCGGGCCTCCTCCAGCAGACGGGCAAAGCTGCGCTGGTCGGTGAGGCGGTGCATCAGCTCCATATTGTGGCCCACGCAGCGGAGCGTCAGGGCGCGGAGGGCCTCGTCGTCGGTCATGAGGGCGGTGTGCTTCTCCGGCAGAGGGGGCGTATCGCCGCCGGACATGGTGACATCCACGCCGCGGCTGACCATGAACTGCTCGAAGTCCTCCAGCCGGGCGTAGACACGGGTATAGCGCTTCTGCTTCTCGCCGTCCACGTCATCCAGCTTATCCAGGATCACCTGAAAGGCCTGAGCCAGGGTGGAGATACGTGTGATCTCCCGGCCCTGCGCATCGTGGAGCTGCTTGACGCGGAAGTCGGCGTAGATCAGCAGCAGCGCCTCCACGGAGAGGTAGTCGGGCTCCAGGTCCCAGACGGAGTGGTTGGCGGCCACATGGCCGATATCGGTCATCCGGCGGCGGCGGAACCACTGGTCGGTGTAGAAATAGTGCAGGTAGGGCACGCGCTCGCCGGGGCGGCAGCCGAACTTGCCCAGATCGTGACCGGCGGCGGCGCCGGAGACCAGGGCCACGTCCACGGCCACGCCGCTTTTCCGCAGGGCGCGGGCGGCGGTGACGGCGATGTGGTGGACGCCGGCGATATGCTCAAGGGTGCGGTAGGGCGTGACCTCCAGGCCCAAACGCATCAGCTCATAGACGAACTCCCGCCTCCACAGGCGCAGGAAGCGCTGATAGGACGGGGCACAGGGACTGCCGGCCAGCTCATCATCGGTCAGGAAATCGAAGGTCCAGGCCGGGTCGTGGGGCAGCAGCTCCGCCTCGGCGGCAAACAGCACCTGCAGCACCGACAGCAGGAACACCGCACCGGGGGCGAAGGGCTCCGCATCGGTCTTTTCCGGGTAGAGCAGGCGGCGGGCATAGTCGTAGGCATAGGCCAGCCAGCCCTCGGACGGTTCGCCGGGGCACAGCACCTCCAGCTCCGGGCGGCAGAGGGCCAGCACGTCGGCGCAGCGGAGGCGCGCGCCGCTGAACAGCCCGGCGAAGCGCTGCATATAGCCCTCGGTCTCGAGGGTGCGGAGCAGGGCGTCCCCGGGGGCAAAATAGTCCGCGGCGGGACGGTCGGAAAGGCGGCGGCGCAGGGCCAGGTCCATCTGGCGGATACGTTTTTTGTTCATGGCAAAACCTCCTGCCGGTGGTATCGTACACAGACCGTGTCCGCCGGAAAGGCGCCCGTACACCGGTAAGATATCCGGGGTGGACACGGAACACCATAATAATAGGACACTCCCCCGCACGCTGTCAATATTCCGCGGGGCGTTTTGCCACCGTTTTGATACGGAACCTTAGTAAGGTCTTAAGCGTGTGTTCACGATTTATTCACATTTTGAGGGGCAGGCGCATGATATGATATTGTCGGGGGCAGCGGCGGAACGGAATGACAATTTCTGCCGTCTAAGTAAATAGGCAAATCATCCCGCGGGCGCGCGGGAAGGAAAAAGGAGAACACGACATGAAAAAAGCGGCTTTTGTACTGGCGCTGGTGATGCTGCTGGGCTGTGTGTCCGGCTGCGGCGCAGCGGAGGGCGAGGCCTCCGTGCAGTCGGTGTCTATGATCTGCGGGCTGGGGTCCGTAGGTCTGGCGGACCGGTTCGCAGGCATCGTCAGCCCGCTGGGCGAGACGACCATCAAGAAAAACGACGCCATGACCATCGACACCATCAAGGTGAAGGTGGGCGACAGCGTGAAAAAGGGCGACGTGCTGCTGACCTATGACCTCAGCCAGATCCGCACCGACCTGGAGATGGCCCAGCTGGAGCTGGAGCAGCTGAACGCCACGCTGGAGGACCAGCAGGCGGAGCTGGAGCGTATACAGAAGCTGATGGACAGCACCTATGACGACGCCACCAAGCGGCAGTACGCCCTGGATCTGCGGGAGCAGAACGTGAAGGTGCTGGAGACGAAGGCCAACATCGCCACCAAGAAAAAGGACATTGAGAAGCTGAAGGCCAACACCGCCGACAGCACCGTCAAGTCCCCGGTGGACGGCGAGGTGCAGTCCCTGAACCCGGACGGCGGCACGGACAATTCCGGCAACGCCCTGCCGTTCATGACCATCGTGGAGACGGGCGGCTTCCGCATCAAGGGCTATGTGAATGAAAACAACGCCAGCGTGCTGACCGAGGGCACGGCGGTGGTCATCCGTTCCCGGGTCAGCGACCAGACGTGGAAGGGCAGCATCAGCTCCATCGACTGGAACAACGCCCAGCAGAGCCGCAGCGACTACGGCGACAGCGACACGGCCATGTCCAGCAAGTACCCCTTCTATGTGACGCTGGAGGGCGGCGGCGAGGGCCTGCTGATGGGCCAGCACGTGTACATAGAGCCGGACTACGGTCAGGAGGACACCCAGGACGAAAGCCTGATCAACCTGCCCAGCTACTTCATCAACGACGCCGAGGGCAAGCCCTGGGTGTGGGCTCAGAACAGCAAGGGCAAGCTGGAGAAGCGGAGCGTCACCCTGGGCGAGTACAACACGGAGACGGACACCTATCCCGTGACGGACGGCCTGACGGCGGAGGACTACATCGCCTATCCCGACGACAGCCTGAAGGCGGGCATGACGTGCATCACCTATGACGACGCCACCTTTGACCCCAGCGCCAGCGGCGGCGAGGTATACCCCGAGGGCGGCGGTGAAAAAATCGACGAAAACGTGCCCATGGACGGCATGGACGGCGGCGATATGCCCGCTGAGAACGACACCGTCACGGACGACGGCGGCACCGCAGCCGTGATTCCCGGCGGCGAGGCCGCCTCCGCGTCAGCGGTCATTCCGCCGATGGAGGGCTGAGCATGATTTTGGAAATGCGCGATATATGCAAGGACTACCCCATGGGAAAGTCCGTGGCACATATCCTGAAAAACGTGAACCTTGACGTGGAGGAGGGGGAATACCTGGCTATCATGGGTCCCTCCGGCAGCGGCAAGACCACGCTGATGAACCTGATCGGGTGTCTGGACGTGCCCACCAGCGGCAGCTATCTGCTGGGTGGGCGGGACGTGACCACCTGCAACAACAAGCAGCTGGCGGAGGTGCGGAACAAGGAACTGGGCTTCGTGTTCCAGAGCTTTAATCTGCTGCCGAAGCTGACGGCGCTGGAAAACGTGGCGCTGCCCCTGCTGTACGGCGGGGTGAAGAAGGCGGAACGCCTGGAACGCGCCCGGACCGCGCTGGAGACGGTGGGGCTTTCCGACCGGGTGGACCACCGGCCGGACCAGCTGTCCGGCGGACAGTGCCAGCGGGTGGCTATCGCACGGGCCATTGTGGGTAAGCCGAAGCTGCTGCTGGCCGACGAGCCCACCGGCGCGCTGGACAGCGCAAGCGGCGCGGCGGTGATGGAGCTGTTTCAGCAGCTGCATGACGGCGGCTCCACCATCATCATGATCACCCACGACCATTCCATCGCCAACCACGCCGCCAAGGTCATGACCATACGGGACGGCGTACTGTCGGGAGGTGACGACTATGAGTGAGAAGCTGACGCTGCGGGAAAAGCTGCATATCGGCGAAAAGCGCCCCGACGGTGAGAAGCCGCGCATGAGCAAGAAGCTGAAAAAGGGCATTATCGCCGCCGCCTGCGTGGTGGGCGTGTGCGGCGCGGTGTGGGGCGGACTGACCATCGCCCGGAACGCCCAGCGGGGCGACGTGAACGTATACGCCGTCAACGAGTGCGCCATGACCGACTACTGGGGGGACACCTCCAACACCAGCGGCATGGTGACCACGGACAAATTGCAGAAGATCTACATCTCCCAGAGCCAGACGGTGAAGAAGGTGTGGGTCAAGGAGGGCGACAGCGTCAAGAAGGGCACGGTGCTGGTGAGCTATGACTCCACCCTGACACAGGCCACCGTGGAGCGCGCCAAAATCGACTATGACCGGCAGACGGAGAACCTGGAGGTCATGAAAAATGAGCTGGAGCTGCTGAAGAAGGCGAAGAACAAGGAGACGCTGGAGGCGGAGCTGAAGAAGCTTCAGGATGAGCTGGAAACAGCCATTGAGCAGGACCCCGCCTCCGCGAACGATAAGACAAAAATTGAGCAGCCGGCAAAGATCACGCCAGCGGACGCGAAGAACCCCGACGGCACAGCTAAGAACCCGTTTTTCATTCTGTGGCCGCTGGAAAAGCCTTTGAATGACGAAGCCGTCAAGGATATCCTCACGCTGGTGAACAAGCCTGTCGGCGCAGAGAACACGAACGTAAGTGTATACGTTGTACTGGTGACGCGTACCGGCGATATCATGGGCGGTCCCGTGAAGAACCAGTGGGGCATACATATCACCGGCACATACACCGCCGGAACAGAAGCCACAGAGGACAAACCTGCTACAGAGGCTAAGACAGAGATCAGCACCGTACTTATGGACCCGGAGGCCTATTTTGCCGACCCGGAAAAAACATACGGCGAGACGGTGACTAAGCTGCAGCGGAAGATCGCCCAAATTCAGGAGCTGCTGGAGTCCTCCATGACCCAGCTGGATCTGAACAAGGCCATTCTGGAGAAGGCTCAGGCGGTAAAGGAGCAGGAGGTCAACCTGAAGGTGGCGAAGCTGAAGCTGGACAAGAAGCTGGCGGAGCTGGGCGACGGCAACGTGTACGCAGAGTTCGACGGCACGGTGAAGGCCGTACGGGACCCGGACGAGGCCTATAACAACAGCGAGGCCGTGGTGGAGCTGTCCGGCGGCGGCGGATATTACGTCACCGGCACCCTCAGCGAGATGGATCTGGGCAGCGTGCAGGTGGGCGACAGCGTATCCATCAGCAGCTGGATGACCGGAGCGGCCTGCGAGGGCACCATCGTGTCCATCGACGACTATCCCACCAGCAACGGCAACAACTGGGGCGACGGCAACAGTAACGTGTCCTACTACCCCTTCAAGGTGTTTGTCACCGAGGACGCGAATTTGCAGCCCAATGACTATGTGGATATACAGTACCAGAAGGACACCAGCGCGGAAGAAAGCGGCAGCTCACTGTATTTGCAGAGTATGTTCATCCGGACCGACAACGGCAAGAGCTATGTGATGGCCCGGGGCGAGGACGGCAGACTGGAGCAGCGGTGGGTGCAGACCGGCCGGGATCTGTGGGGCAGCTACACCCAGATACGGGGCGGGCTGACCATCGACGACTACGTGGCGTTCCCCTATGGGCGCGACGTGGTGGAGGGTGCCCACACCCAGGAGGCCACGACCGACCAGCTGTACAACTACGGCATATAAAGGAGGCGGGATAACCATATGTTGGAAAATATAAATCTCGCCTTTCAGGGCGTGTGGAGCCACAAGCTGCGGTCGTTTCTGACCATGC
>ENA-ORUI01003304-ORUI01003304.1-human-gut-metagenome-genome-assembly--contig:-NODE-3304-length-11836-cov-30.149478_pt1 | contig 11836 bp, 11 predicted proteins | sample MGYA00242078_ERZ509205 | MGnify/ENA primary metagenome ERZ509205 (study PRJEB26280, sample SAMEA2338828) | human gut metagenome | biome: human gut; feature: human-associated habitat; material: faeces... | reverse complement strand
GCTGCCGGAGCGGTGCTTAAGCCGCAAGGCGGGAATTGTGCGGTGTTGCCTTAAGCCTATCCCCTGCCATGGTATGCGGTGGAACGGCGTTTCTTGCACTTCTGCCGGAATAAACTGCGTGCCGCGCATGGCGTTCAGGCGCGGCACACAGCTGGGGTGTATCTGAAAAGTCGAAAATTCAGTCTATTTCTACAAGCACAGCGGGATTTTGCGTTAAAAAGCCTTAAATCCTGCTTGTATTTGCGAAACATCCGTCCTTTTCTTTGTTTTCAGATACACCATAAAGAGGGACTGCGCCCAGGCAGGCTTACGCCCGTCTGCCGCAATCAGACCTCCATGATCTCCTGATTTTTACGGGCGCAGGTTGCGTCAATTTCCTTAACGAACTTATCGGTCAGTTTCTGGACCTCTTCTTCCAGGTTCTTCTGGTCGTCCTCGGTCAGCTCGCCAGCCTTTTTCTGGGCTTTGAACTTATCCATGGCATCGCGGCGGACATTGCGCACAGCGATCTTGGCTTCTTCGCCCTGCTTCTGCACATCCTTGGTCAGCTGCTTGCGACGTTCCTCAGTGGGGGCCGGGAACACCAGGCGGATGGTGTGGCCGTCATCAATGGGGTTGATGCCGATATCGCTGGTCTGGATTGCCTTGGAGATTGCCTTGATCAGAGTACCATCCCAAGGGGTGATGGTCAGGATGCGGGCTTCGGAAACAGCCACGGATGCAACCTGCTGGACCGGCGTCGGGCTGCCGTAATAATCCACCATTACTTTATCCAGGATGCCGGGGTTTGCGCGGCCTGCACGGATGGAGGTCAGCTCGCGGTCGAGATGGGCAACGCAGTTGTTCATTTTTTCTTCGTAAATTTTGGTCGTGCTGCTCATGAGGGTTTTCTCCTTTTTCGATATAAATTAGGGGTTAAAATACTTTGCGGTTACTCGCGCACAATGGTGCCCACGTTTTCGCCCTGCAGGGCACGGGCAATGTTGGCGGGCTCGTTCAGGTCAAACACCACAATGGGCAGACCGTTGTCACGGCAGAGGGTTGCGGCGGTGGAGTCCATAACAGCCAGGCGCTCGTCCAACACACGGGTAAAGGTCAGGGTATCGTACTTGACAGCATCGGGATACTTGTGGGGATCCTTATCATACACGCCGTCCACCATAGTTGCCTTGAACATGGCGTCTGCACCGATTTCCAAGGCGCGCAGGGCGGATGCGGTATCAGTAGAGAAGATGGGGTTGCCGGTGCCGCCGCCGAACACGACGATCTTGCCTGCTTCCAGCTCAGCGATTGCCTTATCGCTGCGGAAGGTATCGGCCACCTGCGGCATGGCGGAGCTGGTCATAACAACAGCGGGCACACCCTGCTGGCGCAGAGCATCCTTGACGGCAATGGCGTTCATCACGGTTGCCAGCATACCGATCTTGTCTGCATCCATGCGATCCATTTTGCCGGAGGAACGGCCGCGCCAGAAATTGCCGCCGCCAACCACGATGCCGATCTGTGCGCCAAGGTCATACGCTGCCTTGATGCCCGCGCAGATAGAAGCAATGGTAGCTTCATCAAAACCGGTGCCTTTTTCGCCGGAAAGTGCTTCGCCGGAGACTTTCAAAAGAATACGTTTATATTGAACTGCCATATTCAAACACCACCTGTATTTTCCGGGCACAGCCGCCGCTGCCGGGTTTTCCCAAACTGCACCCATATTATCTTTTCCCTTGTATTTTACAATAGTTTGCGCCCAAAGTAAAGCCGTTGTTTGAAAAAAGAAAAATTGACATAATTACATTTTGTTTTCCGCTTGCCGCACAGAAAAACAGCGGCGCACCGGGTGCGCCGCTGTACAAATTATATTTATTGCTTATGGCAACACCGCACAATTCCCGCCTGACGGCTTAAGCACCGCTCCGGCGGCTGCGGCACGGCATCTGCGTTGCCAAAATGCTCGATAATACACAAAGTATTATCTGCGCTTTTGGCTTAGCAGCTGCCGTGCCTCGCTCGCCGTATCGGCACTTAGAATTGTGCGGTATTGCCTTATGATTTCCGGCTTTGCTTTTCGACTGCAGGATGGTGTCTTTTATCAGCTTTGGCAGCCGCATCAAATCTTTTTGGGCGGCAGGGTCGCACGGAATTCTTCCCGCAGGCGGGCTGCGCCGCTTTCGGGACGAGGTGTGCGCAGCACATTATGGGTGCCGAACGCTGCCAGCGGTTCCGGCGGCAACGTCATGCGTAGCACGGTTTCCTGGTTTGCTGCGGTTTCCAGCCGCCAGCCCAAATTTTGGGCGCAGCGGTATACCAACAGCAAACCGGTGCACCCGTTGGCAAGGGCTTCCGGTGTCTGAACACCAGCCAACTGGGCGCAGGCGGCCTCCGGCCAGATCCTGCCGTCATGGTATTCCAGCGTGCGTCCGGTGCAGCTTATCGTAATTTTTGCCGCCGGGTTTGCCCGCAGAGAATTGGAAAACAGGTTGGCAAACATCGTTTGGACGATGGCCAAATCAATCTGCGCCCAAACCGGCTGGTTCTGCGGCATGGGCTGCAAGTGCACCCGGCCGGTAACGGCGCATTCTTCCAGCTCATGGTTGGCGGCATCACACAGCTGAGCCAGGTACACCGTCATTTCCTGCACAGTCCAGTTCAGCTGCCGGGGCGGCTGGCTTTGCGCCACAAGATCCGCCGCATTATCCGCCAAGCGTTCCAGGCGGAAAATGCGCTGTTTCATCTCTTCCAGCAGCGGTGCTGCCATATCCTGTACATCAGGGGTGGCAGCGTGCACAAGATAATTCTGCAAGGCATCCACAGTGCTTTGCAGCAGGCAGAAATCCGCAAAAAAGCGGCCTTTCAGCCCCCCGCGCAGCTGCAGCTCATCCGCTGCATCTTCCTGCTGCGGGTGCAGGGCATCGGGCAGTGTATGTTCCGGCATAGGAAGTTTCTCCTTTTATAGCGCTGGATATGCCCGTTTATCTGCTGCTGTCAGCAGCGCAGGTCATGGTGCGTGCGTGCGATCACCGCTTCCAGCAGTTCACTTACCGTCAGGCGTTCCTGCGGGGTCTTGCCGTTGCGCTCGCACAGCATCTGGTAAGCCGGCGTATTGCTTTTGTACAGCCGTGCATTCAGGCGTTCCAGAGCCGAGCGCACCGCCGGGCCATTTACGCCAAACGGCTCCCCTGCTTTGGTGCACAACTCCCCCAGGGAACACGCCTGGCGATTGCAGACCGCAATATACACGGCTTCCTGCAGGTAGTTGATACCATAGGCCAGGTTTTTGTAGCAGCCAAGGGTGCGCAGCTGAGCCGTAACGCTCTCATGCACCAGGTAACGGTTCAGCCGCGGGCCGCTTGCTGCTGTTTGATACACCGTATCAAATAATTCGGGCAAACTATATGGTTTGAATATAGTACACTCGGCCCCCAATGTCAATATTTTTTCAATTTGGGGCGCTGCACTGGGCATCAGGGTTACAATAATATGCGGTTCGTACTCAATCTGCTGTTGGCGTATGCTGCGCAGCAGTGGAAAAATTGTGGTATCACTCAAAACCGAATCCAGCACCAGAACTTCCGGCCGCAGGCCGCCTTGCAGCATATGCAATACTTCTGCGCCGGAATCAATGATTGCGCTTGCCTCAATGGCATCATTGGTTTCTGCATACAGGCGGATCATCTTGCGCTGGGCTGCATCACTGTCTGCAAACAGTGCGGTCACACGTTCGACCAGCTTTTCTTCCGTCATTCTTGTTTCTCCTACCGGGGCAAGGCATCACATACGGTCCCCCTGCATTTTAACATTCTTTCGCAGTTTCTTGCTGCGCATTTGGTTCAGGTACTCAGCAGCCTGCGTTCAGCACTTCAACCTGCCCCACTGTGCAGCAATCAGCCAGCACATCTGCGGCCTGGCTGGGCATTACGGTGTTTTCGTATAAGTATTGCAACAGGTTCCGGGCGCGGCACTCCATATCTGCGGGGAAGGTACAACGCACAGCGGGGCCCGCCTCCCCGCTCACCAAAATACGCAGCTCCGGGCCGCATTGCCACAGGGTATAATACACACGCGTTTCCGCCTGTAATCCTTCAATGTAACTGAACAATCGGGTTTGCTTTGCCAGCAGTCTGTTTACCTTGCTTCTGCCTGCTTTTCCACAATGATCCTCCACGGTTTTAGGGCCTCCTTTTCCCTGCCGGTACGCTAATCCACCACGCCGCAGCATAAGCAGACTGTTACCATGTGTAACCTTTTATAATTGCTCTCTCATTGTATTGCGCCTGCTCCCCAGGCTGTTACCCCTCTGCTTTTGGCAGGTCCAGGCTGCAAGCCTTGCCCGCCGCATGGGCCGCATGGTTAATATTGTATTAAGGTTACTATATACAGCCGCACAGCAAAAAGTCAAGGCTTTTGGGGTATACGGTTTTGTACGGTTAGTGCAATTTTAGAACCATATATTTTATTTTATCATATGCACGTTATTATTAGAAGCAAATATTATTCGTCTGTCGATATATGCCGATTTTTGCAGACCTCAGGCCAGGAATTGCCGTTGTTTTATTGTTGTGCTCTTGTTGTAAAAGGAACGCCGCACAGATGGCCGGCGACGTTGGGGATCGTGGGTATTCTGTTTTCTAAGGCAATACCGCACAATTCTAAGTGCCGATACGGCGAGCGAGGTACGGCAGATGCTAAGCCAAAAGCGCAGATAATACTGGATGCTGCAAAGGTGAGCGCCGCCAGTGGCGGAAACAGCGAACCGAAGCAGGGGCAGCGGTCGCAGAGTGCGAGGGGCTTTTGCCCCCGAAGCACGATGCGGGTACCGCAACCCGACATTATCGAGCATTTTGGCAACGCAGATGCCGTGCCGCAGCCGCCGGAGCGGTGCTTAAGCCGTAAGGCGGGAATTGTGCGGTATTGCCCTAAGGCGGCGGGCGCACAATGTGCGCCCCTACGGATTATTCTCCGTAAAACCTGAAATTCCCGTTGTCCTTACTCTTTTTTCATCTCTTTATACTCAAAAAACTCAAACCCGCTCTTTTTATACACATGCACAGCGCGGGCGTTTTCTTCTTCCACTTCCAGCCGCAGCAAAGCATCCGGGTATTTCTTCGTTATGTAATCAATAAACTGGCTGCCAATGCCAAGGCCGCGGTATTCCGCCTTGATATAAATATCCTCCAGCCAGATGCACTGCCTGCCGTACTCGGTCGAAAAGCTCTTGGCCGCCATGCCATAGCCCTGCACAGCGCCGTCCTGCTCAAACATATAGCCCTCTACATACGGGTTATCGCTGATACAGCCCTCAATGTCCCGCGCAAAGATTTCATCCGAGCCATTGCTCAGCACGGCGGGTGAATTGTAGAACACCCGCATCATCTCCATCACGCTGTCTTTGTCCGCCGGGGTCATGGCCCGGATCGTTGTATTCATATTTGTATTCCTACTTTCCAGTTCTTTGTACAAAATATCCCGCACCTTATCCCCATAGCAGATCACATGGTTCGCCGCAATGGTGTAGCCGCGGTGCAGGCCGGTGTACAGGCTGGCGGCATTATCCGGGTGCACGGTTGCCAAAAGGTGGCGGTAACGGCTGCCGCGCAGGGTATCTTCCGCCATCAGCAGCAGCTTACCCTCCAGCCCATTGCCCTGATAGGGCGGGGCCACGCAGCAGCTGTCCATCTGGGCGGTGGTGTTCAGCTCTTCTTCGCTCATGCCCAACTGCCAGCCCAGAGCATCGGGGGCAGTACCGGCCAGCTTGACGGTAAAATACGCTGCCAGTGCGCCGGTCGTTTTTTCCTCCGCCACCAGGCAAAAGCCCTTGGGGCCGCTGATATGCTCCGCCATATACACCGCATCATCCGGCACAAACCATTCCGGGTGCTGCAAATTGGCCATGGCATCCGCCATCACCTGCATAATGGCCTCTACATCCGCCGGGCGGGCAGGGCGCAGTTCAAATTTCATCTTGGTTCACCCTTGTGTTTTGGCGTTCTGGACCGCAATGCAGCGCTGCATCCAGCCGCCTTTTGCGTAATAGATCGCAAACAGCACGGTTGCGGTGATCCAGGTCAGTGGGTAGCTGAATTCCACCACCGAAAGTTCATGCTTGAACGGCAGCGCCACCGCCAGCCACACAATACGCATGATGCACACCGCAAACACTGTGATGATGGTGGGTACCCGCACATCACCGCAGCCGCGCAGCGCGCCGGAAAAGATTTCAATGCAGATATAGGTCATATACACCGGCACCAGGTAGTGCATCATCTGCACTCCCTGCGCCACCACGGCATCGTCCGAGCTGAACAGCCGGAACAGCAGCTGGGCCGAAGGATACAGCGCCAGGCTGATGCAAAGGGTGGTACCTGCCGTCATGGCAAGGCAGGTCATGGTGCCGCGGCGCACGCGGTCATACTGGCGTGCGCCAAAGTTCTGGCCCGCAAAGGTGGTAACGGCAATGCCAAAGGAGCTGACCGTCATCCAGAACAGGAAGTCGATCTTGCCGTACACACTCCATGCGGCAACGGCAACGGTGCCAAACCCATTGATGGCGCTCTGGATGGTCATGTTGCTGATGCTGTACAGTGCGCTCTGTGCCGCGCCCGGCAGGCCGATGCGGCAGATTGCCAGCAGCACGCTGCGTTCAATGCGGATATTTTTGAGCTGCAAATGCCACGGCATGCCCTGTGAGCCATGGATGCACCGCACTGTCAGCACGGCGCTGACCACCTGGCTGGCCACCGTGGCAATGGCCGCGCCGGCCACCCCCAGCGGAATGACCGCCACCAGCACAATATCCAGCACAATGTTGACGATGGAAGCCACGATCAAAAAGTACAGCGGCCGTTTGGAATCGCCCACCGCGCGCAGGATGTTGGTGCCCATGTTGTAAATCATCTGCGGAATCATGCCCAGAAAGTAGATTTGCAAATACTCGGACGCCATACCCACGATTTCATCCGGCGTCTGCATCAGGCGCAGCACCGGGCGGCTGATGAGCAGGCCGATCACCGTCAGCGCCGCGCCGCCCGCAATGGCAAGGGCCAGTGCCGTGTGCACCTGGCGGTTCACTTCATCGTGGTCCCCCGCGCCAAAGCTTTGGGCAATAATCACCCCCGCGCCGCTGCATAGGCCCACAAAAAGCCCCACCAGCAGCTGCACAAAAGAGCTGGTTGCCCCCACAGCCGCCAGCGCCTGGGTACCCACAAAGTTGCCGACGATCAGGGTATCCACCGTATTGTACAGCTGCTGGAACATGGTGCCCAGCCAGATGGGAAAAAAGAATAACAGCAGCTGCCGCGGTATGCTGCCTGTAATAATTGCGTTGTTCTGCTCCGGCGTTCTTGCCATAAACATCCTCCACATAACGTAAGCGCACCGCCACAGGCATTGTCCGCCCTGTCACAGTGCGCAGTCCTTTGCGGGGCGCGGTTTCTTCCTCAATTCCCGCCGCGCCCTGCTTTTTCTATTCCTTACCTATTCAATGTATGCTATAATGTGGGTATTGTCAAGCTTTTGTTTTGTTGTTGAAGGTGGTCATGGTTTGAACAGTTCACTTGGTATTTTGTGGCAGGCGTGCCCCGGCGGTGCGCGCATTCTGCGCGTGTTTGGGGACAGCCCCTGCCCCGCGCTGCCAGTGCAGATCGAAGGGTTCCCTGTTGTGGAGATCGGCCCCTACTGCTTTGCGCAGAACCAGCGCAGCCAGCCTGCTGATGCCCGATTCTGGAGCGTTGACGGCCGCGGCCCTGCTGCTTACCCCCACCCCATTGCGGGGGATTTTGTGCAGGGCGTTACCCTGCCCGCCGGGGTGCGGGCGCTGCATAACGCTGCCTTTTATAACTGCCGCAAGCTGGAATGGCTGTGCGCCGGTTCCGCGCTGGAAAGTGTGGGCAGCGATCTGTTCACCAACTGCCGCGCGCTTGACCGCTTTCTCTTAGATGCCGCCCCCGATGCCCCCACTGGGCTGAAAAAGCTGGTGGCCGCCGTCAGCGCGGACATCGGCGCGGTGTTTGCCCCCGGCGGGGCGGTGCAGGCCAAAGTGTTCTACCCGGAATACTTTGAATTTTTGGACGAAAACACCCCCGCCCATATTTTCAACCACAGCATTGAGGGCGAGGGCTACCGCTACCGCCAATGTTTTGACGGCAGCGTGCTCCGCTTTGCGGAGTATGACGCGGCGTTCCCCCAGGCATGCGTGGGCGAAAGCGAAAAAAAGCTCTGCCGCATTGCGCTGGATCGGCTGTGTACCCCGTTTGCCCTGCTGCCGGAAGCACAGGGCATCTACAACGCCTACCTGGCCGCCCATGCCGCCAGCGCCGCGGCCCCGCTGATTGCCCGGCGCGATACAGAAGCTTTGCAGCTGGTGCTGAAACTGGCGGACGAGGAAAGCCGCCGCCAGATTGCATTGGCCTGTTCCCAGTCCGGCTGGAGCGAGGGCGCAGCCCTGACCCTTGGCGGCCAGCGCCCCCGCAGGCAGAAAACCTATGATTTTGACGACCTTTGATGTGCCGTAGATTCCCCATACTTTGGTGGTGATGATCAATGCCCTCCCAACATGTTTTGACCCAGGAAGAATGGGTTGCCGCCATGGCCAAACGTGCCATGGACCGCATCCGCAGTGAGCTGTACCTGGACCTGCGCTACATGAACGCGGCCCTGGGTGCGCTGGTGCCCACCCCTGCCGCGGGGCTGCACAACCTTGCCACGGACGGCGCGGCTTTGTGCTATGACCCGGAATGGTTCATTGGGCTGTACCGCAGCAACCGGCGCTATCTGCCCCGCGCGGTGCTGCACAGCGTTCTGCACTGCGTATTCCGCCACCCCTGGCTGCGCGGAGGCCGGGACGCCAGCCTGTGGGGGCTGGCCTGCGATATTGCCGTGGAGCAGACGATTGATGCCTTGCAGGTGCCATCCCTGACCCGTCCGGTGGGCTGGCTGCGGCAAAAAACCTACCAGGCACTACGCAAAAACGGGGCCATGCCCGCCGCCGGGCCCATTTACCGCTGGCTTGCCGCCCAGGAGCCTGACGAACTGCAAAAGCTGCACCGGGAATTTGTGTGCGACAGCCACTGCCTTTGGCCCAAGGACCCCACCAGCCAGCAGGCTCAGGTGCAGGGCCGCCGCTGGGAACAGCTTGGGCGCGAAACCCGCATCAGCATGCAGCAGGCAGGCCAGCAGGCCGGGCAGGCTGCCGGAGCCGAAACGATGCAGGCACAGATCGAAGCAGCCCACAGCCGCCGCCTGTACAAGGACTTTCTGCGCCGCTTTGCCGTGATGCGCGAAGAGCCCCGCCTGGACCCCGACGAGTTTGACCTGGGCTACTACTCTTACGGCCTGCGCACCTACGGCAACCTGCCCTTGATTGAGCCGCTGGAAAGCCGGGAGAGCAAAAAAATCCGGGATTTTGTCATTGTGATCGACACGAGCGAGTCCACCTCCGGCGAGCTGGTCAAGGCATTTTTGAAAGAAACGTTCGGCCTGCTTAAAACCGGCGAGAGCTTTTTTGCCAAATGCAACATCGCCGTGATGCAGTGTGACGATGCGGTGCGTGACCTGACCTTTCTGCACAGCACCGACGAGCTGGACCGCTTTGCCGCCTGCCTGACCCTGACCGGTGGCGGAGGCACAGACTTCCGCCCCGCGTTTGCCAAAATTGAGGAACTGCGCCGGGACGGCACCCTGCGGGATTTGCAGGGCGTGCTTTACTTTACCGATGGCAAAGGCACCTACCCTACCAGGTGCCCGCCTTACGAGACAGCTTTTCTGTTTTTGGAAACCGGCACCCCGCCGCCCGATACCCCGCCCTGGGCCATGCGGCTGGTTTTAAGCCCGGAAGAATTTTTGCCTGACCCGGTGCCCAAAACGCCGGAAATTGACTGGCAGGAGAACGAAGCCGAGGACCTGCCCGAGTTGTAATTCATCTTATTTGTTCCTAAGGCAATGCCGCATAATTCTAAGTGCCGATACGGCGAGCGAGGTGCGGCAGCTGCTAGGCCAAAAGCGCAGATAATACTGGATGCTGCAAAGGTGAGCGCCGCCAGTGGCGGAAACAGCGAACCGAAGCAGGGGCAGCGGTCGCAGAGTGCGAGGGGCTTTTGCCCCCGAAGCACGATGCGGGTACCGCAACCCGACATTATCGAGCATTTTGGCAACGCAGATGCCGTGCCGCAGCTGCCGAAGCGGTGCTTAAGTCGTAAGGCGGGAATTATGCGGTATTGCCCTAATGTTTTGATGAAGGAGTGTACCCCCCATGGACATCAAACGCGCCAAACAGGAAATTGAACACGCGGTCAAGGCATACCTTGCCGTGGACGATACCGGCACCCCGCTGATTCCGCCCATCCGCCAGCGGCCTATTCTGCTGATGGGCCCGCCGGGCGTTGGCAAAACCCAGATCATGGAGCAGATCGCGCAGGAATGCGGCATTGCGCTGGTGGCATACACCATCACCCACCACACCCGCCAAAGCGCCGTGGGCCTGCCATTTATCCGCCACCGCAATTTTGGCGGCGCGGACCGCAGCGTAACGGAGTACACAATGAGCGAGATCATTGCCAGCGTGTATGACAAGATGGAGCAGACCGGCCTGGAACACGGTATTTTGTTTATTGACGAGATCAACTGTGTATCCGAAACACTGGCTCCCACCATGCTGCAATTTTTGCAGTGCAAAACCTTTGGCAACCAGGCTGTGCCCGCCGGCTGGGTGATTGTTGCCGCCGGCAACCCGCCGGAGTACAACAAGAGCGTGCGGGATTTTGACCTTGTCACACTGGACCGTGTACGCCGCATTGATATTGAGCCGAACCTTGCCGTCTGGCAGGAGTATGCCCGCGCCCACCGCCTGCACCCCGCTGTGCAGGCTTACCTGGAACTGCGCCCCCAGCATTTTTACCGCATCCAGAACGATGTGGACGGACCGCAGTTTGTCACGGCCCGCGGTTGGGAGGATCTTTCCGCCATGCTGACGGCCTGCACCAAGCTGGATTTGCCGGTGGACGAAGCCCTGATCGGCCAGTACCTGCGCCACCCTGAAGTTGCCCGCGATTTTGCTGCCTATTGGGAGCTGTACAAAAAGTACCGCCAGGATTACGGCGTAGAAGATATTTTGCAGGGCCGCCCCTTTGCCGCCGTGCTGGAGCGCGCACAGAAAGCCGCTTTTGATGAGCGCATCAGCCTTGTCAGCCTGCTGCTGGCCGGGCTGAACACCCGCTTTGCCGCTGCCCGCCGGGCAGACGCGGTGACGGACGCCTGCTACCAGGAAATGCGCAGCTTTAAGCGCACCCTGAACAACGCCGACCCCGCCCAGGATGGTTTTGTGCCCGCCGCCGTGTTTGCCGCGCAGGTCAATGTCTATGCGGACCGCCTGACCGCGCAAAAGGCTGCCGGCACCCTGACCGGGGAAGAGCTGGCTGTTGTCACCACCGCCAGCGCTCTGCTGCATGCCTGGGTCGCTGCCCTTGACCCCGCGCTGGATCGCGATGCTGCCTTTGATGCCGTGCGCGCCAGCTTTAACGCCCAGGTGCGCAAGCGGGAGGATGCCGTCGGCCTGGCCGGTGACGCGCTGGAAAGCGCCTTTGACTTTATGGAAAGCGCCTTTGCCGATGGGCAGGAGATGGTGGTTTTTGTCAATGAGCTGGCTCTTGGGCCGGACTCTGCCGCCTACCTGGCCGACAACGAATGTGAGCGCTTTGAAACCTACAGCAAGCGCCTGCTGCTGCACAGCGGCCAGGATGATATTTTAGCCGAGCTCCAGCGCGATGACATCCGCCAGGGCGAGCACAGCATGGAGTTTTAAGGCAATACCGCATAATTCTAAGTGCCGATACGGCGAGCGAGGTACGGCAGA
>ENA-ORUI01003302-ORUI01003302.1-human-gut-metagenome-genome-assembly--contig:-NODE-3302-length-11839-cov-11.681772_pt1 | contig 11839 bp, 9 predicted proteins | sample MGYA00242078_ERZ509205 | MGnify/ENA primary metagenome ERZ509205 (study PRJEB26280, sample SAMEA2338828) | human gut metagenome | biome: human gut; feature: human-associated habitat; material: faeces... | reverse complement strand
CCAACACAGAAGGTGAAGCTACGGAGTTTATTGATGAATTTTTATCTATGCTAATGGATATGGAAACAACCAGTCAGCAATCAATCAATGATGCACCGGTCAACAAAGATTCTATTACGATCAATATAAATTGTGATGGGGCGGCAGGAACTACTCTTTTTTACTATGTAGATAAAGGAATCGAATATGTAGAACAGCCATATCAAGGAATTTATAAACCAACGCCTGCTTTAGGTAATTGTATAACTGAAATGCTTGCTTCGGCAGATAATAGACCGCTAAAGGGATAGCCTTTTTTCAATTCTCAGCTTAAATTTTCTCAATATTCAGTAGGCAAAATCCAAGATACAGTTGCTCAAATTGCTCGAAAAATCGAGAAATGTATGAATATACACTAAAATTTGGGAAACGAACAGCGGGAACACTTTTCCGAAAAGGGAGAAATTTAATAGCATAGAAACAGGCAATTAAGAAACAAAATCTTGGTTGTCTTTTTTATTTGTAAAAACATTTACAGTGACAGGTGCAGAAAGGAGACAGGAGTACATTGCAGAAATCAAAACGAATACGGGCAGTAATGATAAAGGTTTATAAGTGAATATCGTAGTTATGCAAAGGCAGTCAATAATGGCTGCCTTTTGTCATGCAAAAAATAAGCAGATGGAGGAAATACTATGGCAGAATCTAAAACAGAAAAACAGAAAGTACAGGAAATAACGGAGAAGCTAGAGCAGGGTATCAAGGAGCTTTTTGAAAGCGAGAAGTACAAGACTTATCTGAATACCATGTCAAAATTCCATAATTACAGCTTTAACAATATTATGTTAATTGCGATGCAAAAGCCAGACGCTACGTTAGTGGCCGGATTCAAGGCTTGGCAGAAGAATTTTGACAGGCACGTTAAGAAGGGGGAAAAGGGTATTCGTATCCTTGCCCCGGCACCCTATAAAATCAAAGAGGAGAGGGACAAGATTGATCCGGTCACACAAGAACTTTTACTTGATAAGGACGGAAATCCGCAGAAAGAAGAAGTCGAGATAACAATTCCGGCATTCCGGGCAGTATCCGTTTTTGATGTGGCGCAGACAGACGGAAAGCCGATACCGGAACTTGCGGCAAAGGAGCTTCTTTCAGATGTGGAAGGGTATCAGGATATGATTCGTGCAGTAGAAGCCATTTCACCAGTACCGATTGAACTGGAGGAGATAGCCGGAGATTCCAAAGGCTACTATGACAGGGAAGCAAAGCGGATTGCGGTGCAGGAAAACATGAGCGAGGGCCAGACCTTAAAGACCATGATCCATGAGGTGGCTCACTCCAAGCTGCATAGCAAGGAAGTGGAGCAGGATGAGCAGATGAAAAAAGACCGCAATACCAAAGAAGTGGAAGCTGAGAGCATAGCTTATACAGTATGTCAGCATTTTGGAGTGGACACTTCCGATTATTCCTTTGGATATATTGCCGGATGGAGCAGTGGCAGAGATACCAAGGAACTGAGAGCTTCCATGGATACGATACGGAGGACAGCTTCGGAGTTGATTACCGGGATAGAGGAACAATTACAGGAATTACAAAGGAACAGGGAAGTATCACAGGAACAGACAAAGGAAAGTATTCTCCTCATACAGAATACTGACCTTTCAGAGTTCAGTCTGCTTGATGTATATGGCATGGACAGACCGGAACTGATGCAGGCATTGTCAGAAATGACAGACGATGACAAGTTGAGCATACAGGCATATTTGGAAAGCAGGGGTGCATGGACAACGGAAATCGGCAATCAGGATTCCAGAGAGTACGGAGAGTATCATCTGGATGTGCGTTATAACACAGATACAGATGAGCTGATTGATATGAAGGAGAGAAAGGCGGTCTATGATAAGGCAATGGAGCCGATCAATGCCGATGATGTGGTTGTTAAGTTCGCTTCCATTTTTGAAAGCGAATGGGAGGTTTTGAAAATCACAAATATGTTGAGGGATGATGTCAGAAAAATGCTCAAAGATATGGCTTCTCTTGATGAAAAAGAATGGGATGGCAATTACCTTTCATATATGGAAAAACAGGGAGCGGAAATCACGTTACTTGCGTCCAGTAGTAAGGAATTAAACGGAAATATGCCGGACTTTTGGGATTATGAATACGATTTTGATGCAGGTCTGACGGATGCGGAGAAATTGTCTGTCATTCAACAGGCAGAGCATATCATTAACCGGTTGGAGCATGGACAGCCTGCCTTTTCCGATGATGAAAGAAATCTGATTGTAAATTATGCTTATAAGCTGAGTAATGTGGAGAAAACAAGGGAGCTTGCAGAACATATCTACGCACAGGAAGTGGATGGAAATCAGGATGTTGCATTAGCAATGTTTGATGCACAGGCAGAAATCGACGCACTGCCGGATAGCATGGTCGGAATATCTGAAATGCAGGAGTATGGCTATACATGGATTGAAATGCTTCCACTAACACAGGAAAGGGCATTGGAACTATTTGACCATGACTTGCCTGTGTATCTTTTGCATACGGATGGTTCCGAGAGTACTGTAGCTGATAGAAAACAGATTTTAGAGCATGATGGAATGTGCGGAATAGAAAAAGGGGACTGGCAGAATGAACGGAAACTTCTCATGATGCAGGAAGAACTTACAGAGAGTAATTCCAACAGGGAAGCACTACTTTTATATGGAAATACCGATAAATACGGTATTTACCAGTTAAAGGATAATCCCGAACTGGACAAGTTACGTTTTGAGGGAACGGAAAGCCTGAAGCGTATGGGAATAACCAAAGACAATTTTGATGCGGTATTGCCGGAAAATTATAAACTGGTGTATTTGGGCGAATTGTCAGAATTGCAGGGACAGACGCAATCGGAAACACTGGAAGCAATCTATACAAAGTTCAATATCGACCATCCGGCAGATTACAAGGCACATTCCCTGTCGGTCAGCGATATTGTGGTATTGCACGAGAACGGGGAAAACAGCGCACACTTTGTAGATTCTTTTGGATTTACGGAACTGCCGAAATTTATGCTGACATTGGAAGGCAAGGAGAACGAAATACAGACAGAGCTTGCGGTACATATCGCAGACCGTTATATCCTTATGCATGAATGTGATGAAGGATACGATTACTCCATTCTGAATGAGCAGTATCATTTACTGGATGGCGGTGTCTACGATAACCCGGATATTACGATTCAGCGTGCAATGGATATGGTGATTGCGGATTTGAAAGAACCGAGGTTTTCAGCGGTCACAGAGCAGTATTATCGTGATGAATTTTTGCAGGGCGAGGTGTATGCAGGTTCCGAAGCAGAGATTGTTGATTTTGAGGAACTTTCGGAGAAAGCCGAGGAAGTGGAACAGGCAGATTTGGAAGCAAAGCAGGCAGAATTTAGAGAGAACAATCCGGATGTGGTTGCAGATTTCCGGGCAAGGACGGAAGAACTGTTTCACAGTCTGGACGGACAGAGTGCGGAAGATATTGAAAAAACAGTGTATGCTTATGTGCAATCGCAGATTGATGAATACGGTCTGGATGCAGAAATTGTGGATGTGGTGGTATCCGGGAGCCGTTGCAGGGGCATAGAAAAGGAAAATTCAGATTTGGATGTAGTAGTAGAATACACAGGTTCCACCAGAGAAGATGACCTTTTCAATATGCTGCATGAGGACAGCATTTATATCGCAGGCATTCAGGTGGATATTAACCCGATCACAGAGGGCAGAACCGGAACACTGGAGACATATCTGCCGGAGGTGGAAACCTACCTGCAGGAGAAGGCACAGCAGGAGCAGACCAACAATCAGCTTGTCACGCAGGGCAGAGAAAACGCACTGGAACAGCAACCGGAAAAAGAAAAAATGATAGAAGAAAAGACACTTTCAGAATTGGAAAAAGAGCCAGTGGTTGAACCGGAGACAGTCCATATCACATTTACGGTTGCAGAATGTGGCGAATTTCACACTATGGGAGAGTTCCATGAGGGTATTGAAACGATAGAGGAAGCTATGCAACTCTACAATGTCATTGATCCGTCCCGTATGCACGGAATCCCTTCGCTTGGTGTAAATATGCACATTGACGGTACAGAAGAATGGGAAGATGAGGAAGCGGATATTGTCAGAGGAAATTGCATAGATGTGGATTTTCTGAATTACACACCAGAGCTTCGGGATACCCCCACAGTGCAGGATGCCCTTAAAAAACTGATTGCAGCATATCCGGATAAAGAGGTTAATGACAGGGAGACAAAGGAAGCAAAGATACAGACGATTGCGACAGAACTTGACCAGTTATCCTATGATATTGACACTTTTGAATATAGAGACTCGGTACCGGACAGGGAAGCACAGGTTCAAATGATTGCAAATGATATAAGAAGCGGTAATGTGAAGCCATTACAGATTTTTTTGCAGACATCTATTGATGAGGGAATTGACGAGGACAGCGAAAGACAGGCAAAAGAGCTGATTGCTAAGCTGGCAGAATATAAACCGCTTGCCAAAATCGAGGAGCTGGAGGAACAGAATTATAACATGATTGATGACAGGCTTAATAATGGTGTGGAGAAATTCTATCGTGAGGAAGAAAAGAAAGAACAGGCGGAAAAACCGCAGGCTCGTTCTTCCTTAAAGGAGCGTCTGGTAGCTAAGCAGAAGGAAGTGGCACAGGGCAAGAAAGATTCCAAAGAGCAGGAAAAATCAAAGAATACACACAGGGAGATGTAAGAATATGAATAATCCATTTACAGTTGAAGAAACAAATTTGATATGTATTTTCCAGAGTGACAGCAGAACAAAAGTTATAGAGGATATTCATAAGGCTATGAAGCATATCGACGATGATGAGCTTGTGGAATTGTCGGTGCGTGTGGCAGGAAAACTGGAAAGCATAGGTGATGAAGAATATGCCAGATTAGTGTTGGAAGCGGCAGAATAAAAATATGGTAGTCATTAGGTGCCCCTTTTGACTACCGTTTTTTTGTTAAAAATTAAAGAGGAGCCGGATCACTCCGACTCCTCCAAGTATGTGTCCGCAAACACATACCCCAATTGCTATCTATAATATACTATAGGCAGGTAAAATATGCAAGCATTATATGGAATTTTTTAAGATGTTTAAGCGAGAGAACAAATCAGGATGAATCGAAATAGCTGAAACATTCGGGTTTACAGAAGATTCGTATTCTCTTGTAATCTTTTCAAATTCACGGATGAATGATTTGATCTCTGTTTTAGAGACTTTCAGTAATTTTAAGTAGTAACAGATAAGGATGATGTAATCGCCGATTGTTTTGAAATTTATGTATGGCATCCCCATTTCTAAAATCAGGCATTGTTTCATTGGTCTTGAAGGGTCCATTTTTTTGAAACGGGTATCATATACCACATCGTTGTGAGCAATGGCATTTCTTAAATCTTTTAAGGCATATACATATTTATAAAGTAATTCCCGGTAAGTATCACTTGATAGATTGATGCCGATTGCACGGGATACTTTTTCACGCATATCAATGGTCAGGCATGAAAGCAAATATCCAAAATCGCCCATAGTGAGAATTTCAAATATTGCCCATAAAGGAACTTCATTGTAATTGACATTATTGTAAAAATGAGTGATTTTCGGATTCTCTTTTCGGTATGCAGCAGCAATGGCATTTTGTATGGAGCCTTGAAGATTTAGTTTGTTGTTCTGGTATTTCTTTTTTATATCTTCACGGGTTCCGGCTGGTGCATTTTTGTAGCTGCTGATTGCTTTATCGTACATATCATAGATACTGCTGGAATCAATTTCTGACATAATGGTGTTCAAAGCAATATTTTTAAGCGCAGTTTCTATAAACATCATTTTTCCATATAAAAGAGATTTTAATTTTGTATCATATTGAATGGTTGCGTTAATCTCATTATATGAAGTGAATGGAAGTCTGTTAGAGGAAGATACAAAAAAACGGTATCCTTTATATCCATGAAAATATCCGGTATTGATGAGCTGTTGTTTTTGTGAACTTCCTGAGATGGAAATTCCATTATCCCTAAGATGCCGCATTAAAGCATCGGGTGATTTATAATCTGTATTTGCCATAGTCTCTCCTAAACATTTGTAATAATAAATTAAGTATAATACATGCGTTAAACATTAACAAGCTACAAGATGGGATTATTCTTTTTCCTGGACTGCTCGGAGGTAAAATCGGGCTGTGTCTGACCGAGGTATTGATTCAGATTTTCCAGTTTTCGGTTTAATGATTGAACCTCTTTTTCACAGTTCTTGTAGGTGGAAGTCAGTTCATTTTTCTGTTTCATTAGTTCCTGATATTCCGCTTTTAGCTTATCAACATTCAATCCTTTTAAGTTTATCCCAGTCTGCTCAAGTACACGTCGTGCACCGCCATATAGAATGAGCTGGCTTTCGTATCGGCGGAAATATGCGTCTGGATTCTTTGACTTTTTGTAGGCGATGTGATAGGAGCGGTTGGTTTTGTACTGCTCGGCATATTTGATGATTTCTGCAAGGTCTTTCATGTGGTGTTCCAGTTTCACAACGCTCTGTTTGGCAGATTTTCTGGCTTCGGTTTTCACAGTAATCTGATGCTTCAGATCGGAGAGAGAACCAACTTCATTATAGCTTTGTGCAGCAATCTTCAAATTCTCGATAGTTGCCCATTGCTGAAGTCCGGGACTGTTTTGAAATTTTTCATCCAAGGTATCAATGAGCCTGCGGGCAGAGTAGTCTTTTTTCGGAATGACAGATTTTCGCTCATGCTTCATTTCGATGCGTTCCCGGATACGTTCCTTTGTGTATTCCTTACCAAGCGATTTCGTACTGCCACGGACAAAACGTTCTTTATCCAGAGGACGGAAAGAGATGTATTTGGCAGCACCTTCTTCAAAAGATTCTCCTTTAATTTCATATCCTTTGGCTCTCATTAAAAGTAAGAAATCTTCGTATGTGGAAGCAGACTTGATGCAAAAATTGATGTCTCTTCTAAGCTGGGTTTTCCAAGTAGAGCCATTCTGATCAGACTGCCATTCTTTGTATTTTTTACCACGTTCACCACCCGGAATGATGATGGAAAGGTTATGCGCTTTGCATAGTTCATCACTTAGTTTCCGTATGTGGTAATACGACTGTTTGCAGTCGTGATATTTGTTATGCTCGATGTTATCAGCAGCACAAAATATGATGTGATTATGAATATGTCCTTTATCAATGTGTGTGGTGAGAACATACGAATATTTCCCTTCTAAAACCTTGTCAGCAAGTTCTTTTCCAATGCGGTGAGCTTCCTCATAACTGACTTCTCCCGGAGCAAAAGCCTGTATCAGATGATAGGCTTTGTTAGGACTGTTCTCTCTGCAATGGTCAAGGGTGTACTTAAAGTCAATCGCTGCTGTTTCTGGCGCACACGCAAAAGATGAAACATAGATTTGCTCATCTGTTTTGTCGGGATTGCAGATGTAATCTATTGCTTTATCAACGGTTGCTTTGATAGCATGGATTTTTGTGTATGCCATACTTTATTCATCAACTCCTTTACTTCATTCATATCGTCCTGATAGATGTTTCTGGTACTGTTTACTCGCTTTGCAATCTGATTCAGACTTGAGCTGATTCGTCCAAGCTCTGTATTATAATTTCGCAGATAACTGTAATCGACATCATACACATATCCATATAAAATCAGTTTGCGTAAAAAGGCTGACATGCTTTTCATGCCGGATGCTTTGAACTTGGTATTGAGAATGTATTGCTCATCATCACTGAGATAAAATTGCACCGGATTAGTGCGGTTTCGGTTTGCCATTGTGCCACGTCCTTTCTAAATTTGGGTACAAAAAAACTGCTGTAAAATGTTCGATTTTTACAACAGTCTGTTTCATGTTTTATTCAATTTTGGGTGTAATTACCCATAGCAAATTGTAGCAAAAACGGCAGGAAAGGTCAATGCATTTCGACGGTAAAATGAAGAGTAATCGAAGAAAAATCGAGAGAGGGTTAGGGATACTTCCCTATGGAAATTCAACTACACAGACGATAGGAAAGTGTGGGGGATTTCGCCTGTGTCATGACACAGGCAGTGCTTGCTATGTGTGTTTTCGACACTCCAAAAGGGTGTGTCGGTGTTCCGATTGCTTAGGCAATCTGATTGGAACACATATCTTGGGCTGATAGAATTACTTTAGCTATTTTTTGTCCACTTGCGCTATTAAACTGTCCATTTGCGCTATCGGCTTCAGAAATTTTTATATAATTTCCGATATAATAATCGAAAAGAAAAAAGAGGTGGAACATGATAAGAATTGCAATATGTGATGATGAAAAGAACATACGAACCTATCTTTCATCACTTGTCAGGAAACAGAACATAGAATGTGAAATCACAGAGTATGCTTCCACTGATGAATACCTGTCAGATCAAAAGGAGCATGATTTGCTGTTTCTGGATATTGAAATGAAAAGCGTTGCGTCCGGTATGGACGGTATGAGCATGGCAAAACAGATCAGGGCAACGGAGCTTACAAAGCAGCCAATTATTATATTTGTTACAGGCTATGAAAAATATGTCTATGATGCTTTTGATGTAGGAGCATTTCAATACCTGTTAAAGCCTATTGATGAACAGAGATTTGCCCAAGTTTTCCGGCGGGCAGCCGAACAGATTATATCAGAAGCGGAGCAGCAGAAGAAAACGCTGGTTATCCAATATGCCAATACGAGCAAGGCTATACCGTTAGATCATATTTACTATCTGGAAAGCCAGAGCCACAAAGTTGTAATTCATATGAATGAGGAAGAACTGGAATATTATGCAAAGCTCGGAGATTTGGAAGAAGAATTGCAGGGACAGTTTTTCCGTATTCATAAGGGATATTTAGTCAATCTTGCCTGCATAGATGAGTACAACAAGACAGAAGTAACGCTTGTCAATGGAGATAAGCTGCTGATTTCAAAATATAAATATCCGGACTTTGTAAAAGCATATCTCCGGTATATGCAGTAGGAGGACAGCGGATGAGTGAAACAGAGTTTGTGTTGTTCCAAAATATAATAGGCGGAATTGAAACTTTTTTATATGCAGTCTGTCTGACAGCTTTTTTCTATCCATTTATGACAGAAAAGAAAGAACGACAGGGAAGTAAATTAAAAAAGATACTAATAGTTTTTGGAAGTTATATAGCCATATCCCTTATTGGAAACTTTGTTCCTGCTTATGGGTGGTTAGGTTTGATGATTGTAATAATTTTATTGACGGCATCTTCTGGCTATTTAGGCATGAATAGAAATTTTACATTTTTTATGGGGATTATATTTTTCTGCATTAGAAATTTAAGTATGCTGATTGTGGAAAGTATAGATTTCTTTACAAGCAGATATTGGGTGCAGGAAAAAACATTAGTAGAGGATATTTTTCGTAATGCATCATTGAATTACATTTTTATTGCCGCATTTAGAATCTTCTTGTTTTTAATTATGCTTTTTGTTGTTGGACACCGATTAGGAAAACAAAAGATAGAACTGCAAATAAGGGAATTGTGCTATCTGATTTTGACACCGATAGTAGCAATTTTATTTGGAAATATTATTGTCCGGCTTTGGATAGTGGTGAAAGATGATTTGATTTTTCAACTTTATGAACAATATCCAATATTTCTGGGAATAGTGCCAGTAATTGCAATTTTATTCTATGCAGGAATTTTAATCACAATAGTGTCCTATCAGGAGATGGAAAAACTTCAGGAAGAAAAGAAAAAGCATTTTATTGAAGAACAACAGGTTCATTCAATACAGGAGCGAATGGAGGAAGTAGAGCAGTTTTATAACGGAATACGGCAGATGAAGCATGAAATGAGAAATCATTTGACGAATATCAAGGGACTTATGGAGAGTGGCAATTATGAGGATATGCAACAATATCTGTCAAAAATGGATGAGAGTATGAATGTGTTTGAGATAACTATTCAGACAGGCAATGCTGTTACGGATGTGATTGTAAATGATAAGCAGAAAGCAGCAAGCAAACAGGGAGTACAATTTCAATCAGAGTTCTCTTATCCGGTATCAGACAGATATGATGCGTATGATATTGGAATTATCGTCAACAATTTGTTGCAAAATGCACTTGAAGCCTGTGAAAAAATGAATACGGGGGAAAGATATATTACGCTGTCTGGAAAACAAAAAAGAAAATTTTTTCTGATAGAAGTAAGAAATTCTTTTGACGGGGAAATCAAGTTTGATAGCAATACAAATCTTCCAGTTTCCGATAAAGAAAAAGATATTTCCTTACATGGAACTAGGATTATCCAATGTAAAGAGAGAAGTAGAGAAGTACATGGGAGATTTAGATATTAAGGTAAAGAAAAATGAGTTTAGTGTAACAATATTGTTACAAGAAAGGAGAACAGAAAATGAGTATTAGTGGTGTAAATGGTATTGGCGCAACTGCCTACGCTTATATGAACAGCAGTATGAAAACAACAGGGGAAGGCAATTTTGCAAGTGAAGTACAAAAGGCAGGGGAAAGTCAGAATACAACAGCAACTGCCTCTGCATGGGCGGGGGATATGGTTATTCCGTATCCGCCAAATTATAGTGGGTTTACATATGATAGCTCCATTTCCAATAAGTCGAAAGAGGAAATGACAATGGATGAATATAAGCAGTGGGTTATGAATGAAATGTCACAGATGCCTGTAAGTGCGTGGGTTCGTTCTACATATTCATCGGGAGCAACAGTGATTAAAGAAGAAGCATTTGAAAGGATGAAAAGTGATCCGGAGTATGAAAACTATGTTTTGAACCGGGTTCGTTCAGCATATTCAGTAAGCAGCCTGCCTGCCGGATCAAATAATGTCAGCTATGATGTTATCGGAGCATCGCCGGAAGAATGTTATGGATATGCAGGACCAGTAGGAAACAGTAGTTCCAATATTTCAGGTAATGAGAAATCGTGGTGGGAAAAACGACATGAAAAAATGGAAGAATTGTTAGCGGAGCAGGAAAAAGAAGCACTTAAAAGGGCACAGGCACGCAGGGCACAAGCACAGGAAAATTTTCTCCAAAGTCAGTTGGAAAGTAGGCAGAGATTGCAGAGCTTTTTCATGGAGTGCCATATGTTGCTGCGGTCGAGTGGCTTTCCGCCTGCTGTTTTGAATACACAGCCGGAGAGAATGCCCTTACTTTTACAGTAACTTAGCAGTGCATATATCAGCTTTTGTGGATATAGTATCTGACGTATTTTTCCCTTATTGGATATGGAGGCCATTCCGGTGTGCAGTGATTCGACTGTCACATATTTGAGCTCGCTTATTCGGATGCCTGTGCTTCCGAGTGTTTCTATTATCATGGCAAGCTGGGTACAGTTCTGCGTGATGGCTGTTTTTATCAGGGTGGTGTAGTCCTGCATGCTCAGCTCATTTTGTATTGATGTGAAGGCGCAGTGCTGGGTGCGGAGCATTTTTATATGCAGCAGGTGTGCGTCCATCGTCCTGCAGAAATTGTTGGCGGCGGCTATGTATGAGTTGATGCTTGATGTGGTATATAGGTTTGAGGACTGCAGATGCTGCTTGTAGTTTATCAGAAGCTCCTGTGTGATAGGCTGTCCTTTTGCAAAGTCGCGCAGCTTTTTTACATCGCGTATATATTTTTCTATTGTTGATGCCTTCTTTTCCTCATTTTGCAGTATTTTGCGGTATTCGTTCAGACTGTTATCGGTTATTATGAGTTGTTCTTTTGCTGTCATGTGGTGTTCCCTTTCTATAATGTTTGGTATTTTTGCACATACTACTTTACAAAATATTTATATCTTGTAGTAAAATTTTAT